>Ga0316204_10010345_pt1 | contig 12050 bp, 12 predicted proteins | sample 6monrhotite_MG_2_FD_205661 | JGI IMG/M metagenome (GOLD analysis project Ga0316204, IMG submission 205661) | Microbial mat bacterial communities from mineral coupon in-situ incubated in ocean water Damariscotta River, Maine, United States -... | ecosystem: Environmental > Aquatic > Marine >...
CAGCGCCACCTTGTCTCGTCCCGCCTTCTCCAGTCGCTGGGCCGTCTCCGGATCCCGCAGCCGGGCCAGGAACGCCTGGTTCCCGCCACTCCTCGACGAGCTGGGAAAGAGGTTGGACAGGCCGGTTGAGTACGCCGTATAGGGGTACCGGTCGAAGTGCACGTCGACCCCGTCGGCCCGCGCCTCCTCGATGAGCCGCATGGCGGCTCCGGCCTTCCAGTAGTTGCGCTGCCCCTGCGCCTTCAGATGCGAGATCTGGACGGGCACGCCAGCCAGCCGTCCCACGTGGAGCGCTTCTTCGACCGCACCAAGAAGTCGATCGTCTTCGTTCCGCATGCGCGACGCATAGGGCAGGCCGGTCCCAATGAGCACGGACGCGAGTTCAGCGAGCTCGGTCGCGTCGGCAAAGCCGCTCGGCGCGTATTCCAGTCCAGAAGAGAGGCCCACGCACCCGGCCGCGATCTGATTCGAGAGCAGTGCCTTCATCCTTTCGAGTTCAGCGTCCGTTGCAGGTCGATCGACATTCCCCACGACCAGGCCCCGAAGTGCGCCATTCCCAACCATCGTGGCGACGTTCACGGCGGGCCGTTCCCGGTCGATCCGGTCCAGGAAGCCTGCGGGGTCACGAAAGTCGATGTCGACGTCGTACTGCCGGCGATAGCGGTCGCGGGTCGACTCGAAGCCCTCGTCCGACCACGGGCCGATCGAGCCACCGTCCTGACCGGCCACCTCGAGCGTCACGCCCTGCCGAATGCGGCTCTCCGCGTTGTTGTTCACGAGGAGCGACAGATCTGCGTGCGAATGGACGTCGATGAAGCCCGGCGCCAGCGCGAGTCCACGGAGATCGATCTCTTCCGTACCCGCGGGCAGAGACGGTCCCACCTCAGTGATCCGATCCCCGGTGACCCCGACGTCGAGGCGTCGACCCGGCGCTCCCGTGCCGTCGTAGACCACGGCACCACGCAGAACGAGGTCGGCACGCCGCGCGCCGAGCGCGATGCCCGGTGCGATCATGGCACCAGCACCCGCGAGGGTTCCAGCCCGTACGAATGAACGACGCTTCATCGATACACTCTCCCGTGGTCTTTCGCGGTGCCGATCATCCCCGCCTCACTCTTCCTGGCTCGAGTCCGCCGGCGTGCAGGATCTTCTCCTGGAGCCGGACCGCCTCTTCCTCCGAGAAATCCATGATGAGCCGCATGGCCTCATCCACCTCCTGGTAGGTATCAGCAGGAAAATCGGAGCCCTCGGCATGTTCGAGCGACCCCCTCAACGCCTCCAGTTCACGAGCAGCCTTTTCGGTAGCTCTCCGCAGCCGATTCAGTGCCTTCCGCGCCTCGGATTCCGCTGATGCCATGGTTCGTTTCTCACAGTGGGAACGGACGCGCAAAGTGGTCCACGGGTGAGATCCGGACAACGGCGATCCCACGGATCTTCGACGATGCCCACTCGAGGCGCTTCAGTGCACGGTCCGTACCATGTCGCGATCGGAACCGTCACTGGACTCGGGGTAAGCAGGCGACATGACGGAACGCTACGAAGTACTGGTGGTCGGTGCCGGCCCATGCGGCATCGCGGTGGGAGCAGCGGCTCGGAAGGCCGGCGTATCGTGTGTGCTCTTCGACAAGGGCTGCATCACGAACTCGATCGTCGACTATCCCTACTACATGACCTTCTTCAGCACGGCGGTGATGCTGGAGGTCGGCAACGTGCCCTTCACGATCCCGGACTCCAAGCCGACGCGTCGGGAGGCTCTCGCCTACTACCGCAGGGTCGTCGAGCACTGGGACATGGACGTGCGCCAGTACGAGGAGGTCGTGGAGATCCGCGGATCGGAAGGAGACTTCACAGTGACGACCCGCTTCAGAGACGGCACCACGCGCAGTTACGGCGCCAGCTCTCTGGTCATCGCCACCGGAGGATTCGCCCACCCGAACCTGCTCGGCGTCCCGGGGGAAGACCTGGAGAAGGTCCGGCACTACTACCACGAGCCCTATCCCTTCTACGACCAGGACGTGCTCGTCGTCGGCGCCGGAAACTCCGCCGTGGAAGCAGCGCTCGAGATGTATCGAAACGGTAGCCGCGTTTCTCTCGTGCATTTCTCGGACACCATCGATCGTGGCGTGAAGCCCTGGGTCAAGCCGGACATCAACAATCGGCTGGAACGGGGAGAGATCCCCGTCTTCTGGAAGTCGCGGGTGCAGGAGATCGACCAGGGATCGGTCACGATCCGAAGCGACGAGACGGGCGAGACCACGACCATCAAGAACGACTTCGTGGTCGCGATGACAGGGTGGCGGAACGACCACGCACCCCTGATCGCGCTCGGCGTAGACATCGACCCGGAAACGGGGATCCCCGAGCACGATCGCGAGACCATGCAGACGCAGGTCCCCGGGCTCTACATCGCAGGAGTGATCGCAGCCGGTCACAACGCGAACAAGATCTTCATCGAGAACGGAAGGGAGCACGGCGAACTGATCGTTCGTCACCGCCTCACTCGTTCGTGAAGCTCCCGGACTGGGCTCGCGCTGCGCGCTCCGGCTGGAAGTGGACCGGGGATCGTCGGCCTCCCTGGGCCAGCCCGACCAGGCCGGGCGAGGAGTCCGTCTGGGACTACCCGCGTCCCCCGTTGCTCGCCTCGGACTCCCGCCACATCACGGTCAGCCTTCACGGTACTCTGATTGCGGATACGCAGCGCGCCGTACGAGTGCTCGAGACCGCGAGTCCGCCCACCGTCTACATCCCGCCCGACGACGTCGCGCCCGAGTTTCTGGAACGGGCACCGGGTGCGAGCCGGTGCGAATGGAAGGGCACGGCGGAGTACTGGAGCGTACGACTCGCCGACGGCTCCCTGGAGGCGGCTTGCGGGTGGAGCTACCCCGAGTGCTTCGAGGACTACGTGAGCCTGAGCGGGTTCATTTCCTTCTATCCAGCACGACTGGAGTGCCGGATCGACGGAGAGCGAGTCCAGCCCCAGGGGGGTGGTTTCTACGGTGGCTGGGTCACCCGAGAGGTGATCGGCCCCTTCAAGGGTGATCCGGGCGCGGGAGCCTGGTAGCGGGAACTCTGTGGCGCGCGTCCTCCTTAGGGAGTCGGCATTGGATATCAGCAGCGCGAGAGCGGTGCGTGTCGTAAGCTTCGGCAGCTTACACAGGAGAGATTGATGCGACTTCGCACGATTGGGGCGCTCTGCACTCTGACCGTCGTGGGGCTGGGTGGATGTGGTGGGGAGGAAGCGACGGAGGAGGCGGAGGTAGTCGAAGAGGTAGTGCTGGGACCCGCGGACGGCATGGAAATGGCCGCCACGGACCTGGAGCGGGTAGCCGTGGGCGATCTGGCGCCTGATTTCACGGCGATGTCCCTCGCAGGGGAACCGGTCACCCTGTCTCAGTTCCGCGGTCAGAAGAACGTGGTGTTGATGTTCTACCGTGGACACTGGTGACCATACTGCGCCAAGCAGCTCGGGGAGCTGCAAGGATTTTTGACGCCAGAGCAGAAGGCCACCACCGAGATTCTGGCTTTGTCTTCGGACGGGCCTGAAGACCTTCAGAAGATGGTCGAGCGTGTTGCCATGGAACACGATGGCTACATGGTCGACTACACCCTTCTGTCCGACCCGATGGCCGGGATCATCAACCGCTACGGGTTGTTCAATCAGGACGACCCGCGCGGACGTGCGATCCCGCACCCGACTACGTACGTCATCGATCGCGACGGACGGGTGCACTGGAAGATGACCGAAGTGAACTACCGCGTCCGGCCCGAAAACGAGGACATCCTCGTTGCACTGGGCGAACTGGACGGGATGTAAGCTCGCCTGCAGTCAGGCGGCCCGATGGGCCCGCCGGCGACCAGTGTGAATATGAATGAGGGCGTTGGGACGAATCCCATCGCCCTCATTCCACTGGCACCTGCACGGTGCGATCCCCGAAGGCCAGCTCTTCAACGCCCCGGCGGACGTAGGCGAGCGCGATCGTCTCCCCAAATCGGGGGGACTGCACGGAGGAGGTCACCCAAGCGACCGTCTTCTCCGAGCCGGGAGCCGTCAACTCCGTGCCCTTGGCGGGTGCGGGAACATCCCCCAGATGAATCCGTCGCAGATGCCGATTCACATGGCCGCGATCGCGGATGCGGACGATCACCTCCTGCCCGGTGTAGCACCCCTTGTCGTAGTCGATGGCCCGATCGTGGATCCCGGCTTCGACCGGGATCGTCGTGTCATCCATATCCGTCCCGAAGACCGGTCTCCCGCCTTCCACGTGGAGTGTCGACCAGACTCCGAGTCCGGCAGGTCGGCCTCCGCCTGCGACGAGCGCAGCCCAGAGAGCGACAACAGAGCCCTTCGGGCCCATCACGTTGTAGGCCTGTGACCAGATATCGCCCGTCCGGGTGACGAGGACCCCGTCCACGGTCGACTCACCGGAAATCCGCCATTCGCCTTCTTCCAGGCCCTCGAGTTCGTGAGCCTCGACTCGAAGCCCGAAGGCCAGGCGGGACAACGCCGCCGCCGCCTCGGGGCCAGCCACCGTGATCATGGCCGTGGTCGTGGAGACGTCCTCCACCGCCGCGAAACGCGGGGGCAGGACCTTGCTCAGTTGATCGACGAGAGCCGCGGCTCCCGCTACCGGTACGTCGAACAGAAACTCGCCCTCGTCGCCGCCGGTGCGCAGATACGCCCACAGGTCGCTCACCATGCGCCCCTTGGGTGTGAGCACCGTGTGGTAGCTGCCCACCCCGCACCACACGCCGTCTTCCCTGCGGACGGGATCTGCGGGCATCACTCCGGTCAACACACCATGGAGCATCTTCGCGGGGGCACGCCCCGAGACACGGAGCCGCACACGGTGGCTCCGATCGAAGACCGCCAGACCTTCGGACGCGGCCCGATACTCATCCGCCGGCTCGCCGAAATGCCGAACCAGTCGACGCCCGTGATAGTCCACCACCACCCCACCCGCCTCGATCAGCGCCTCCAGAAGAGGGCTCTCATGTCCAGCGCTCACATCGACTCCAGTGTGTCCGAGATGTCCATCCCGGCTCGTTGATCACGAATGAGGCGCATGAGACGTGCTGCGTCCGCGGCATGAGGGGACGCCTTGAGATACTCCTCCAGCTGATTCGCCGACTCGACTGAGCGACCCAGATTGGCCAGGAGCAGCCCACGGGTCCGCAGTTCACCCGGTGCACCAGGTGTTACGAGGAGCAACCGTTCGACCGCGGCCAGCGCGCGCTGGTGGTCGTTCACCTTGAGGTAGACGCCCTTCAGATTCGTCAGCAGACGCGCCAGCATGTCTCGCTTGCCCGCACGCCGCATGAACTCCGACTGGACCCGCACGAGTCCGCCGTACACCCGATCGAGGAGCTCCTGGGCCTGGTCCTCGAAGCGGATCTTCCCTTCGTCGAACGGATCGATCAGGAGGTTCACGTCCACACCACGGAAGCGAACCAGGAAGTGGCCGGGAAAGCTCACGCCTTCTACGGGGAGACCAAGGCGCCATGAGACTTCGAGCACGACGATCCCCAGAGTGAGGGGAATCCCGACACTCCGATCCAGAACGTCGTTCAGAAAGGAGTTCCGCGGATCGTAGTAGGCGTCCCGGTTCCCCTTGAACCGGCGCCGACGGAAGAGCGTTGAGATCAGCTCGTCGAGGATGACCAGCGGGGCCGTCTCGTTGGCCAGGCGATCCTTCACTTCTTCAGCGATCTGATCCAGACGGGCCTGGTAGAGTTCGACGCACAGCTGCGGGTACTCTTCCTTTGCGACCAGAAGACAGGCGCGAGCCAGGTCGAGTTCAGCTTCCGAGCCCGCGAGTTCGCGTGCGAGGAGGCTTCTGGGAGAAAGTGTGGGCGCAGTCATCGTCCGAGGGACTCCAGCAGGAGCTCGAGGTGGCAAAACCACCGTTCGGAGTGGTGACTACCCTAGACGCCCCCGGGGTTTCCTTCGCCGGAGACCGAGTCGGGCGGGACCGGCACCTCGTCTCCCGCAGGCTCTTCCCAGTCGGAACCTTCCGGAATGCGGCCCTCGACTACCGTCGACCGCCACGTCTGGATCTCAGCCACGATGTCGTTCCGATCGTAGAAGAACTCCACCCGCCGGTTGGCCGCACGCCCTTCTGCCGTATCGTTGGACTCGATGGGCTGTGCCGAACCGAAGGATTCGACGCGCAGGTTCTTCCCCTCGATTCCGCTTTCTGCCATCTGGCGAGCGATGCCCGCCGCCCGGTACGCGGAAAGCTCCCAGTTGGACCCGAACTGAGCCGTACGGATGGGCTGATTGTCCGCGTGCCCGGCAACGATCACCGGGACGTCGATGTCGTTGGACATGTCGGCGAGGAACTGGATGATCCATTCCGCATCCTCCTGCAGCAGCCCCGAGCCGGGAGCAAAGAGCACCCCGGCCGAGATGCGGATTCGGACACCGGACGGACCCTCCGTGACGAGAAGGGTCTCCTCGAGAGAGTTCTCCTTCACGAACTCTCGGACCTGCTCGGCGATCGCGTCCAGATACTCCTCTGCGAGAGACTCGGCCACGCCAGGGTCGCTGACCGGCAGAAGCCTGTCGTCCGTATCCGTGTCACCGGCCTGGCCGGCTTTCAGCTGCGGATTCGCATCCCGAATGACCAGACCCTGGGGATCGATCGCTTCGATGACGGCCGTTCCACCCGTCGCTTCACGAAAGGACTGCGCCGCGATGGCGAACTTCTCCACCTTGAGTTCAGACATGGAGAACAGGAGAACGAAGAAAGTCAGGAGCAGACTCATCAAGTCACCGAAGGTCGTCATCCATAGTGGAGCGCCTTCCTCGACGGGCATGCCACCGGATTCTTCCTCCGCCAGCATTCCTCCATCGTCATCGTCTTCGACCTCATTCTCTTCCGACATGATCAGCCCTTCAGCATGGCGTCGAGATCACCCTCTTCCTGCTGCAGGAAGCCCTTGAGCTTCTCGCGCATGATCGTGGTGGTATCCCCACGGTGCATGGACATGAGGCCGACGATCGCCAACTGGATGTGGGTCACCTCGATCGATATGCGTCGATCGAGCTTACTCACCATCGGAATGAAGATCAGGTTCGCGATTACCGCCCCGTAGAACGTGGTGAGGAGTGCGACCGCCATGGCGGGGCCGAGAGCATCCGGATCACTCATGTCCGAGAGCATCTGCACGAGACCGATGAGCGTTCCCACCATGCCGAATGCGGGGGCGAACTTTCCCATCTCGTTGAAAATCTTCTGCCCGACTCGGTGGTGCTCCTCCATGTACTTCCGTTCGGTACCCAGGATCTCGTGGATCGCCGTGGGCTTGGCGCCGTCCGCGATCAGCTGCAGGCCTTTGTGAACCGCCTTGTTGGGGGCCTTGGGAGCCATCTCTTCGAGGGCCAGCGGGCCATCCCGCTTGAAGATCTGCGCGGCCTTCAACATGAACTTCACGATATCCATCATCTCGTCACCGGGGTCGTTGAAGACACGCCGGGTGACGGGGAGGACCATCTTGAGTTCGGCAGTTGGGAACGCGATACACACCGCCGCGAACGTCCCGCCCGCCACGATCAGCAGACCCTGGACGTTCCAGAACGTCATGAGACTGCCACCAAGGAGGATGGCAGCCAGCACCAGACCGGTACCGACGACCACTCCGAACAATGATGCTTTGTCCATGACCCTTCGATTCTGAATGGGACCGATTGCACGACGAGAGGTTCGTGCCGTCTGAAGGGGAGTATCGTCATCGACCCGGCATTCGCTTTAGGCCATCCCGTACCCGCAGTAGGGGTTACCTTCTCGACGTCGAACCCCACCGCTCCCGGGCCGGAGAGTTCTCTCACGTCGGAGGGACCGAGCCAGGGGGCCGTTGAGAGATCGAGGAGACGATGACAAACGAGCCGAGGGATCAGAGGCCGGAGATCCGGCTTACCCAGCTCAGTCACGGCGCCGGGTGAGCATGTAAACTCGGCATGTCCGAGTTGGCGCAGGTGCTGCGCCACGTGCTTCCGGTGGAAGACCCGAACGTCCTGATTGGCCACGAGACCGGCGACGATGCCGCCGTGTATCGCCTGACCGACGACCGAGCCCTGGTCGTGACGGCCGACTTCTTCACGCCCATCGTCGATGACCCGTACGACTTCGGCCGAATCGCCGCGACCAACGCGCTTTCGGACATCTACGCGATGGGAGCGAAGCCGCTCTTCGTGCTGAACCTGGTTGGGTTTCCCAGGACTCTGCTCTCGACCGGGACTCTGGAGGAGATCCTCCGGGGGGGCAGCGACGTCACACGCCACCTCGGCATTCCGACGCTCGGCGGCCACACCATCGACGACCCGGAGCCGAAGTACGGCCTCGTTGCGATCGGGGAGGTTCACCCGGACGAGATGGTGACCAACGCAGGGGCGCGTCCCGGTGATGCCCTCGTGCTGACCAAGCCCATCGGTTCGGGCGTGATCGCGACTGCGATCAAGAAGGCGGATCCCGACCCGGGGATCGTCCGGGACGCGATCGAGGTCATGGCCACGCTGAATCACGAAGCGTCGCAGGCCATGCGCGCTGAGGGACTGGTCGCCGGAACGGATGTAACCGGGTTTGGGCTACTCGGGCACCTGCGGAGTCTGGCGCGCGCGTCCGGCGTGTCCGCGCGCGTCCAGAGTGCCGACGTGAGGCTCATGAACGGCGCTCGCGACCTCGCCAGGGCGGGTCACATCGCCTCCGGCTCACGCCGCAATCTCGACGACCTGGCGGACGACCTGGATTTTGCCGACTCGGTAGACGAACTCACTCGTATCCTGCTCGCCGACGCCCAGACGTCCGGCGGGATGCTGATGTGTGTTCCGCAGGACCGGCTTGCCGGCCTGCTCGAACGCCTGGCCGGGTCACCGTCCGAGGGATTCGTGATCGGTGAGATCACCGAGGGAAGAGCGGGCTCCATCCGCATCGAGTAGGCAGGGCCGCGCGGGATCGAAAGCAGGGTGGAGGTAGCCAGACGTACGAATTGTACATAACGTACTTTTCGGACATCTGAGCTATTGCCCCTGACCCGAGTCGACTCATGACCGACGTCACGACCGCCGAGGCACGAAAGAACCTGGCGGACCTCCTGAACCGAGTCGCCTATACCAAGGAGCGAGTGGTCGTCACTCGCCGGGGCCGGGAGATCGCGGCCATCGTCTCAATGGACGAGCTGAACCTCCTGGACAGCCTGAGAACGCTGCTCCGCGACCGAGAGGTGCAGCAGGCCCTCGAAGAACTCGACTCCGGAGCATCCGTCGCCTGGTCCGACCTGAAGGGTGATCTGACTCCATGACGGAGTCCGGCCCTCACACGGCAGAGCAGGCCGACCCGCGCTGGGAGGTCCAGTTGGGTCGCGGCGCCGCAGACGAGCTCCGGGGAATGTCTCCAGTGGCCCGCGGCGCCGTCTCGGAACTCCTGGACGCGCTGGCGAACGGAGTCCCTGCCGAAGCGACGCTCGAGAGCTCCGATCCCAACGTGTACATGCTCGAGTCGCGTTCCGGACATCAGGTCCGCCTGCTCGTGCGACCCACAGAGCGGATCGTTCTGGTCGTCTCCGTGAAGAGTACGGAGCGATCGGCTCCGACTGCCACCAGAACCGGTACGATAATGAGCGCCGTTCAGGACCTCGCTGCCGATGTGCGTTTCAGCCTGCGCAGCCTGCGGCGATCGCCTGCGTTCACACTGGGAGTGATCGCCACCCTCGCGATCGGGCTGGGCGGAGCCACCACGATCTTCGGACTGGTCGACACCGTCTTCCGCGCCGCGCTTCCTTTTGAGAACGGCGACGAACTGGTCCGAATTCGATCGCGCTCCTCCTTCCCGGGAGGAGAGACGTTCGCCTTCAACGTGACTCCTCGGGACTATCACAGCATCGCCGACGAGGGGCAGGCCTTCACAGGGGTCGTGGCTCAGCAGGGCAGCTCGCTCACACTCCTCGGGGACGGCGTCCCTCAACGTGTCAGCAGCATCGGCGTGACACCGGGGTGGGCGTCGATTCTTGGCATCGTACCGCATCTCGGTCGGACGTTCTCGACCGAAGAGGAAGAGCTGGGAGCCGCTTCAGGGGTCGCTCTGATCTCACACGCATTGTGGGAGAATCAGTTCGGAGGGGATCCGACGGTGGTGGGCCAGACGCTTCGCTTCGACGGGAGCAGCGTCGTGGTCGTCGGCGTTCTCGGCCCACGGTTCGCATACCCCTACGCGGCCGACGTCTGGACCCCGATCCTCCTGGATCGCTCCGACTGGACGAGTTCCGATCTCAACGTGGTAGCTCGCCTCGCCCCAGGCACATCGCTGGAACGGGCTCAGGCTGACACGGACCGCGTGTACGCTGCGCTCAAGACCGACACACCAGGCACCGCCCCCAACGACGGGTTCCAGGTCGCCACCTCGCGAGACGACTTCGTGCGAGACGACGCGCGAGCGCTCCAGAGTCTGGCTCTGGCCGTCGCAGCGCTGCTCGCTCTCGTCTGCGTCAACGTGGCGAATCTGTTCACCGCTCGAGCTGCGGCTCGGAAGCGCGAGTCCGCTCTGCGGGCCGCACTGGGCGCGAGCTCGGGGCGGATCATCCGGGGCGCCATGGTCGAGGCGACGCTCCTCTTCCTGGCAGGTGGGCTGCTGGGCCTCTGGATGGTCATTCCACTCGGAGACGCGGTGTCCGTGTTGATCCCGAGCGTGCTCCGGACACAGCTGGACCTCGGCTCGATCGTGATCGGCCCGCGCGTCATCGGCTTCGCCCTGGGAGCCTCCCTGCTCGCCGGACTTCTCTCCGGCTGGTTCGCGTCCGGTTGGGCCGCGCGCGGGGACCTGCAGACGGTCCTTCGCAGTGGCGGGAGAGGTACGGCCGCCCGGGCCGGGAGACTTCGGGATGGGCTCGTGGTCGCGGAGCTCGCTCTGTCCCTGGTGCTTCTGGTCGGTGCCGGAGTCCTCGCGGATCACTTCCAACGGCTCCAGAGGGCCGACCTGGGCTTCGACACCGAAAGCCTGTACAGCGCCCAGGTCTCCATGGAAGGAGAGCGATACGCGGACGAGGGTGCTCGCGACGGGCTGATGGTGGCGCTGCAGGAACAGCTGGCTGCGACGCCGGGGGCATCACATGCCGGCCTGACGTCGGTGAACCCCCTGTGCTGCGGAGACTGGGGCGCCCGGCTGAAGATCGAAGGCCTCGAACGATCCGAGGACGCGCCTCCCATCTCGGTTCACCACCGCTACGTCACCCCGGAGTACTTCTCCTCCGTGTCGATCCCGTTGGTCCGCGGCCGCAACTTCTCCCGGGACGACCGGCCGGGTAGTCCACTGGTCGTGATCATCGACGAAGCACTCGCGGATCGCTTCTGGCCGGGCCAGGACCCAGTAGGCCAGAGGATCGGCATGCAGCAGGAAGAGGCTCCGTGGCGCACGATCGTGGGCGTGGCGCGCTCTGCATACGCCGAGGGAGATGAACGGCCACAGTGGTACCTCCCGATGGGGCAGGAGCCGCTCGGCCGATCGAACGAGACCCTCCATCTCATGGTCCGCACGAGCAGTGCTACGCCGCTTCAGGACATGCGCGCCGCCGTAGCGACCGTCGATCCTACCCTTGCCGTGTTCGGTGACTCGAGCATGGACGCCCTCCGCCTGGAAACGATCGCCCAGGACCGCGTCGGCGCTGTAGTCGCCGGCGTTTTCGCTGTGGCTGGCCTGCTCCTCGCCGCGCTTGGCCTGTATGGGCTTCTGGCCTATCAGGTGGAGCTACGGCGCCCCGAACTGGGGACTCGGATCGCGCTTGGCGCCGGTCGCCAGCAAGTCGCGAAGACGGTCGTAGGGCACACCGTGCGGCTCTTCGCGGTCGGCCTGGTCATCGGCACGGGGCTCGCCTACGCGCTGAATGCGGCCCTCGTTCGCACACTAGAGGGGGCCCGACTGGCGAACCCGGGGCTGTACCTCGCCCTGGTGCTGCTGCTGGGGGCGTCCGCCCTGGTGGCGACCCTGCTCCCTGCCCGTGCAGCCATGCAGGTGGACCCGGCCCGAGTCCTGCAGGGAGACTGACGCCAACCCGATGTCGAT
>Ga0316204_10010346_pt1 | contig 12048 bp, 8 predicted proteins | sample 6monrhotite_MG_2_FD_205661 | JGI IMG/M metagenome (GOLD analysis project Ga0316204, IMG submission 205661) | Microbial mat bacterial communities from mineral coupon in-situ incubated in ocean water Damariscotta River, Maine, United States -... | ecosystem: Environmental > Aquatic > Marine >...
GAGAGCGGGCCGATCGCCTGACCGTCTCTGGGGCGCAGGACATAGGCCGGATCGGTGCGACCGCCGTGGCGGGCCTCGCAGATCTCACAGATGAGCGAGGGGGCGGCGGTTGAGGAGAGCCTGATCTCCCGCCCACAGGAGAAGCAGAAGTGTGTCGCGGTGCTCAGGTTGGACATGGCGGCGATGCTATCAGATGCTTTGTCCCCGGCGGCGTCGGATCCAGGCGAGGGGCAGCAGCGCCGCCCAGAGTGACGCCCACCCGGCGGCGCCGCCCGCGGCACGACAGCCGCAGCCTTCCTCCCCGCGTCGGGCGCGCTCCACGCAGAGGGCACCCGTGAGACCGTCGCTGACGCGCACCTCGGCGGCGTCCACCCGGACCGGGAGCCCCGCGGCCGTCACGGTCAGCGTGTGCCAGCCCGCCGACAGCTCGTCCTGGCAATACACCACCTCGAAGCCCGCGGGGCCACCCAGGGCGATGCGCTCCGCCTCGCCGCCGTCCACGGCGATCTCGATGGCCCCCTGAGTCTCCCCGCACAGCGCGCTGATCGCGATCGCCTCACCCTCGAAGTCCAGCGTGGCGGTCGCTCCCGCGACCAGCGCGTCGGCGCCCGAGCGGAGGAAGGCCCCCTCGACATCCCCGACGATCTTCCAGTCCGCGGCGCTCGCGGCGCTCCAGAGCTGGTGAGAGACGTCGACCGACAGGCGGTTGCTGGCGAGGTCCCAGCTCTCGCCCCGGTCCTGGGAGGCCCAGACCCCGCCAAAGGCGGCGACCGCGACCACGCCGTCCTCGGAGAAGTTCGGTGAGACATCCAGATCCAGCAGCGCACCGAGCGGCGCTGAAGGCAGCGCGGTCCAGGTGTCACCGCCGTCGTCACTGCGGACCAGCCCGCCGCCGTCCGCGGCCAGGGCGGCGAAGGCCGTCTGGCCGTCCGGCGAGAAGGCCACGTCCGTCACCAGCTGGCCCGCGAGGGCGTGCTGCGTCAGCGGCGAGTGCGCCTCGCCCCGCCAGATCCCGTCGGGGGTCGCCGCCCAGAGGGTGTCGGCGTCCGAGAACACCAGCCGCAGCAGCTCCACCTCCGGCCGCTGCACCACGCTGAAGGGCTCGCCGTCGCGGCTGCCCAGCAGCACCGGTCCCTCGCCGGAGACGAACATGGAGCCCGCGCCGTCGAAGCCGGGAGAGATGGCCTGGTCCAGGACAAAGCGGGGCTCGGCGGTCTCAGCGAGGCCGGGCCGGATCCAGGTCGCGCCGCCGTCAGCGGTCCAGGCGATGTCCAGGGCGTCGCCGTAGAAGCCCGCCGCCAGCGCCACCGGCGGGCCCTCGCCCTGCTGAACCGAGACGTTCTCCACGTAGTCCAGCGTGCCGTCCAGGGTGTGATCAAACCAGCTGGCGCCGCCGTCCACGGTGCTCCAGAGGTTGCCGCGCTCGGCCGTCCAGGCGTTGCCGTCCTCGTCGTAGTCCGGCGAGAGCGCCGCCCCGCGCAGGTAGCCGCCCAGGTTGGCGGCGCTCAGCAGCTCCCGCTCGCCGTCGAAGTTCACCCGCGCCAGGCCGCCGCCCCCGTAGGAGGGCAGCACGATCCAGGGCCCGCCCGGGCCGTCGAGGACCTGCACACGTACATGGAACGACGGCACAACCAGCGGCAGCTGGGTCCAGCTGACCCCGCCGTCCTCCGAGCGGTGCAGCCCCTCCCAGGCCGCCAGCAGCAGCGCCCCGCCCGGCCCCTCGGCGAAGCGGTAGTAGCGGGACTGATCCGGCGGACCGCCCCGCCCCTCTCCGGGCAGCTCCAGCCCCTCCGTGGACAGCTCGAAGGCCCCGCCGTCCGAGCGCCAGACGGCCTCCTCGCCTGCGGCGATCACGCTGCCGTCCCCGAGCACCTCCACCGCGCCGATCCAGTCCGCGTCAACGGAGGCGGCCTCGCCGCCGATGACCAGCAGCCCGGCGTCACCCGCCGCGACGTAGATGACGCCGTCCGGCGCGATGTCCAGGTCCAGCGCGCCGGGCGGCAGCCGCGTCTGTTCCTCCCAGGTCGCGCCGCCGTCCGCGGTGCAGCGGACCTCACCGATCGCCGTAACCAGACAGGCGGCGCCAGCCTCGACGGGCGACCACTCCAGGTCAATGACCTCACCCTGCTGCCCCGCGTCGACCTCGGCCCAGGTGCGGCCGCCGTCCTCGCTGCGGAACACCCCCTCCCCCGCCGCCAGCCCGCCCGCGCCATCGGGCTCTGCACGGACCACCCCCAGCACCGCGTCCCCGGGCACGCCCGCCGCCGGCTCGCTCTCCCCCGCCCCGTCGCCCAGGAGCAGCCCGCCGCCGTCGGTGGCGAGGGCGACCACACCGGTCTCGAACCAGGCCGCGCTGCGCACCCCGGAGGCCCAGCCCTCGATGAGCGCGCCGTCCCAGGTCCAGCCGCCGTCCTCGCTGCGCAGGCCGTACCAGACCCGCTGGCGACCGAAGCCGGTGACGACGGCGTCATCGCTCAGCGGATCGACCGCGGTGTAGACGGTGGCGTCGTGCGGCGTGTGCGCCGAGACGCCCGGGCTGAGCGACGCAAGCAGACTCAGCGGCAGCAGCGAAAGGAGCAAAGCAGAAACCTGTGAGCGAAGAAGGCTTCAGTTTGACGTGTTCCATGACGATGTGCTCGTGCCATGGACGCTTGTGATCACAGGCAATATGTCCCACAGGAGGGTGACCTCCCCGCGGACGCCACCAACTCTTGCTCCCCTACCGCCGGAGATCAACGCATGCTCGTTCCCGTGAGCGAAACCTTCTCGACCCCCGTTGAGCTGGTCTGCACCAACCAGACCCCCCCGGCGATCCTCCAGGCCCACGCGACCTGGTTCGATGGGGCCTCCTACAAGGTGACCCTGAAGGACACCGCGAGCGGCCCCCCGACGGTCGGCGAGCGCGTCATCCTCGACTTCGGCGAGAACGAGTCTCCGCGAGTGCTCGCGGTGGTGACCGAGCGCGAGGGCGGCGACTTGAGCCTGAGCATCAAGCGCTCGCAGCCTCGCGACAAGCGCGAGTTCCCCCGCATGCACGGCGGCATCAAGCTCCGCTACGCCGTCGCCCCCGACGCCGGCGCGACCGACGCGTGGGCCAAGAGCGGCGTCAGCCCCGAGGGTACGGAGTGGTTCACCCCCGATCCCTTCATGGACTTCTCGGCCAGCGGCCTGAAGTTCGACGACGCCCCCAACTGCAAGGACAACGACCTCCTGCTGGCGCACATCGAGGTGCCCACCGCCGAGGGCAGCTGGCGCGGCGTGGCGCGGGTCGTCCGGGTCAGCGAGATCCTGCCTGAGGAGCGGGAGGTCGGCAGCGCCGCCACCCACCACGTGGCCGTGGACTTCCAGACCCTCCCCGCCGAGGCCATCGAGGCGCTGATGACCTTCACGCTCCACCTGCAAGGCGCGCTCCTGTAGTTCGGAGTTGCGGCAGGCGGGTCCGGGGCTAAACTGCCCTCGACGTGCACGTGAGAAGTCGAGTGATCTCTTCGCTTTTGTTGGTAGTCGTCTGGGGATGCAATCCTGACAAGAAGGACTCCTCAGACCCGGTGACCGACGACTCCACGGTCGTCGACGTGGATGACACCGCGCCGGCCGGGGATGACACCTCACCCGGCACCGACGACACATCCGGCACCGACGACACCAGCACCGCCATCGAGACCTATGACCCGGTGGTCGAGGGGCTGGAGGTTACCGAGGTCCAGCACTGCGCCGATCCGCTGCCCGAGCCCACCTGGACGGATCAAGCCGCGGCGCTCGGCGTCACCGGGCCCGCCAACCCGAACGAGGTCCGGATCAGCGACGGCGGCGCCATCGCCGTCGATGACCTGAACGGCGACGGCTACTACGACATCGTGCTGGGCTACCGGGAGGAGGTGCCGCGGGTGCTGCGCTGGAACCCCGGGACCGAGACCTACGACGCTCAGTACCTCGAGGCCCCCGAGCAGCCCTACTCGATCCAGCTCGCCGACCTGGACGACAACGGCTGGCCGGACCTGCTGATCTCCGCCCTCACCCCCCCCGCCGTCTACATGAACAACGGCGGCGTGCTGTCCCGCTGGGTGCTGCCCTGGTGGGAGAACCAGGAGTACACGGAGGAGCTGGTCCCCGGCGACATCGACGGCGACGGCGACACGGACCTCTATGTGCTGATGTCCGTGTCGGGCACGGACAACGGCGATCTGCGCCGGGACTTCGTGCTGTGGAACGACGGCGAGGGCCTGTTCACGCCGGACTACGAGGCTGTGCCCGGCGACGCCGGTAAGGGCGTGGGCTTCGACGCGAGCTTCTTCGACGTGGACGACGACGGCGATCTCGACATGTACGTCGCCAACGATCACGGCCCCATCTACGGCCCCAACCAGCTGCTCATCAACAACGGCGGCACCTTCGAGGCCTCCGAAGACTGCTTCTGCGACATCGCCATGGCCGCCATGGGCATCGACGCCGCCGACTGGAGCGGAGATGGCCTGCCGGATCTGGTCATCACCGACCACACCCTCTGGCGTCTGCTGCGCTCGGTTGACGGCAAGTCCTTCGTTGACGTCTCCACCCTGGTCGGGATGGGCATCCCGGCGGGCACCCCCGAGACCGGCTGGGGCGCGATCTGGCTGGACTGGAACAACGACGGCGACCTCGACATCCTCGGCGCCATGGGCATCAACATCTTCAGCGACAACGACCTGGACAACCCCGGCGACGGGGTGATCCTGATGGACTACGACCCCGAGGCCGACTTCTTCACGGACATCGCCGCCTCCAAGTCCCTGGAGGCCGAAGACAACATGCGCACCGTGGTCGCCCTGGACTACAACCGCGACGGCGTGCTCGACCTCTTCACCACCCCGGTGAACCACGCCCCGCGGATCTACCTGTCCGACGGCTGCACCGCCGCGAGCTGGCTGGAGGTCTTCGCGCCCGCGGGCTCCCGGGTCGAGATCACCGCCGGCGACTTCCACCGGGTGGACTGGGTGACCGCGGCCTCCAGCCTCGGCAGCGCCACCACCCCCATGGTTCACTTCGGCCTCGGCGATGAGGATCGGATCACCAACATCCACGTCACCTGGCCGGACGGCAGCACCGTGTCCTGGGACAAGCCCTTCGAGGCGCGCCGCCGCATCCGCGCCTACCCCACCCGCGAGAAGGTCGAGGGCCCCTGGCACTGACGCTCTCCGGTCGGAAGCCGGGTGAATAGGACAGGCCGCCGCCCGTTCAAGTGCCTATGTTGGGCACCATGACCGGAAGCGACACGATCGGTCAGTACGCGCTGGTCGAGTCCCTGGGCCGCGGCGCCACCGCCGAGGTCTGGCGCGCCCGTCACGTCGTCCTGGGCAGCCACCACGCGGTGAAGGTCCTGGCTGCCTCTACACCGGAGATGGCCGCGCGGCTGCTGCGGGAGGGGCGGGTGCAGGCCAGCCTGCGACACCCCAACATCGTGCCGGTCACTGATCTGGTGCAGGACGACGGCCGCATCGCGCTGGTGATGGAGCTCGTCCGAGGCGGCTCCCTGATGGACCGCCTGCAGCTGCGCCGTCGCCTGACCGCGGTCGAGGTGATGGCGCTGCTGGAGGCCCTGCTCGACGGCCTGAACCACGCGCACCGGGCCGGCGTCCTGCACCGGGATCTCAAGCTGGCCAATGTGCTGCTCGACGGCGACACCCCCCGAATCGCCGACTTCGGGCTCGCCCGACTCTCCAGCAGCGCCGCCGGTCCGGGCATGACCCGCTCGGGGCAGACGATGGGCACCCCTGGCTACATGCCCCCCGAGCAGTGGGCAGACGCCGCGAGCATCGACGCCCGGGCCGACATCTTCGCCCTCGGAGTCATCGCCTACGAGCTGCTCACAGGGAGCTCTCCCTTCACCGGAGCCACCCCCACGGACATCCTGAACGCCACCGTGGCCGGCCGCAGGCGGGACGTGCGCGGTCTGTGCCCGGACTGCCCCGAGCCCCTCATCGCGGCGATCGACGGCGCGCTGATGCCCGATCGGGAGCGACGCCTCGCGGGCTGTCGGGAGATGGCCGCCGCGCTGGGGTTCGTGCTGCCGGAGCGATCGCTGCCCGAGCTGCCCGAGGAGGACGAGCTGACGCCCCTGCCGGCGCCCCCGCCCGCGCGGGAGAACCTGCTGTACACCGAGACCCTCGTGGCGCCGGACCTGTCCATCGATGAGGGGCCCGGCGTGCTGGGGCTCACCGCCAGCGACGCCGAGGCGGCGGCCGTCGCGCCGGACGCGACCCCCGGGGTCTCGACCCTGCGCGGCTCCCAGCGCACCCGCTGGGTGGCCGTGGCCGGCGGAGTCCTTGCGGGGCTGGCGCTGGCCACGTGGTGGCTGTCCCCACCCGAAGTCGACGAGGCGACCGACGAAGCCACCGCGGAGACCATCGAGGTGCCGGAGGACGGCAGCGCCGAAGCGGGCGCCGCGGACGCCCCGAGCTGCGAGGGCGGCGAGGACGAGCTGCTGGGCTACTGGTTCCCCGGGCGCCGCTTCCGGGGGCAGGTCGGGGATCAGATTACTGTCAGTGTGCTTACCCACGTCCGCGAGGACTTCCCGCGCCCCGGCAACAGCTGGGAGGCGGACGCGCCCATCCGCTGCGCGCTGCGTCCCGGCCAGCAGGTCGAGCTGCGCGAAGCGCCGAAAGCCTCCAAGAACCGCCGTGTCTGGGTCCCCCTCTACGGCGGCGATCTCCGCTGATTGTGCTCCGTCGCCGCCCCGCCACCCGCGCCGCCGCTCGCGCCGCCGCCCGCGCCGCCGGCATCGTCACGGTTTGTCACGCTCACCCGCCCTCCACAAAGCGGTGGCGAACCCCCTCATCAACACGGTAAAAGAGGGGACTCTGTTGGTTGACAGGTACCCAGACGCTACACGGCAGACGGGCTCCAGCTTCCTTCACCGCGGGCCTGAGCGCCGCACTATTCTATGGCGCTGCTAACGCAGCGCCGCACCACAACCGATCATCCCCCAGCGCCACAGGGCAAGCCGCAGCTTCACGAAGTTGTTTCCGTGATCTCTACATAGAAAACGGATATGCGACTTCAGGGTCGATCCGCGTACACGAATAGCGCTGGATCTCCTTCAGAATCTCTGGTAATTGCCCACTCTCGTGCCTTCGTCGGCGCAAAGGAGTGTCACCATCGATACCTTCGGTAACAGCGAGAAGTCCGAGCGCCTCACCGCGCAGCAAGAAAAGGACATGGCCCGGCGAATCCACGCCGCCGAGGAGCGTGCCCGCGAGGCCGTCCGAGGCATCGTGACCGCTGAGGAAATTCTCGGCTCCCGGCCCCGCCGCGCAGAGCGCACCCGCGCTGGCTCAGTCGATCGTCTTGAGGCCGCCATCGAGGCGGTCTGCCAGCAGGCGCGCACGGACACTGAGGTCCGGATGCCTGCCGGCGCCGCCAAGGTGGCCTGGAACGAGGCTGAGGCCCTGCGCTGGCGGCTGGCGATGAGCGGCCGCCGCATCGCACACGGCGAGGCCCGCAAGCTTGCGGGCCCGTTCATGGACGAGCAAGACCTCGTGCAGGAGGGCTACATCGGCCTGCTGCGCGCGGCCAAGCGCTTCGACCCTGACCGCGGCATCCGCTTCAGCACCTACGCCCGCTGGTGGGTCCGAGCCCAGATGACCCGCGCCATCGACCACACCGGGCGCCCCGTTCGTCTGCCCGGCTGCGCCGTTGAGCAGACCCGGAACCTGCGTAAGGCCATGAAGCGCTTCGAGGCCGCCGGGATGGACTACACCATCTCCGATCTCGCCAACGAGGTCGGCGTCGACAAGAAGCGCGCCGAGTTCCTGCTGGCTCAGGGCCGCACCGTGTCCCTGGACCAGCCCGTGGACGACGGGCCCCGCCCCCGCTCCCTGGAGCACTTCCTCCAGGACGAGAGCGCGCACCACCCCGACGACGAGGCGATCCACGCCCAGGAGATCGCCAGGATGTTGCACGCCTTCGACGGCGTGCTCACTGACCGTCACCGGTACGTGCTCACCCGCCGCTACGGCCTGGAGGACAACCAGTTCCGCACCCTGTCCGAGGTCGGCAAGGGCATGAACCTGTCCCGCGAGCGCGTGCGCCAGATCGAGCGTGAGGCCCTCATCCGCCTCCGCGAGCAGGCGCGCATCCGCGACCACGTGTAGACCACGTCCCGGACCGAACTCGGCGGGCGCCTCGTCGCGGTGATTATCGCCGCCGAGGCGCTCGCTTGCGTTCTGGACCTGGTGTTGGGTACGGCGAGCGTCGTCGCCGCCGAGGAGCGCCTGAACGCCCGCGCCGCCGTCCAGATCGCCTGCGGCCACGCGGACCTGGAGACGGTGCTGGCGCTCCAGTACCAGACCTTCTGCGGCGGCTGCACCGCCGACGCGCTGGCGGCGGCCCCGCTGATGGGCGCGCTGGGCCCCACCGTCGCGGCGTGGAAGCTCGTCCCAATGGGCATCCACCTGGGCGTCACCGCCCTCGGCGCCCTGCTTTTGCGCCGCGCGACCCCGCTGGGGGATCGCGGCGCGCTGGCATTTGTCGCCCTGATGATCGGCGCGCCCGCCTTCTACCGGGACCTGTGGTGGACCGCCTGGGGAAACCACGCCGAGTCGGCGCTGCTGCCGCTGGTGGCCGCCGCGCTGCTGGGCGTCGCTCGTGGGCCGCGGCGCCTGCTCGCCCTGCCCGCGGCGCTGCTGGCGGGCGCCGCCGCCGGGCTGGGCGTCTGGTACGCGGCCATCGCCGCCCACACCCTGCCGGCGCTGGCGGTGATGGCCGGCTTCGCGGGGCGAAGTCGCCTGCTCGCCTTCGCCGTGGGCCTGCCGCTGGGCTTCGCGCCGTGGTGGATCGCCCACCAGCGGGCGCCGGGCAGCGGGCGCTTCGAGACCTGGCTGAGCGCCACCCCCGCCCCGCCCGGCGAGCTGGGACGCTGGCTGTGGGGAGACTTCGTCAGCGGCGGCCTCTGGCCGGATGCAGGGCTGTGGGGCCCCGGCCCGAGCGGGCTGTGGTGGGGGCTGCTTGGGCTCTGCGCGCTGGTCGGCATAGGGCTCTCGCTGCGCGACGCGAGGTCGGCCTGGGGGGCGGACCGGGGCGCCATCAGCTTCGTCCCCGCGGCGCTGATCGCGCTGCTCCTGGCCTACGCCCTTCGGTACGACCTCTGGTCCGACAGCTTCCCCCTGGACACCTACGACTTCTTCAATCTGCGCTACAGGGCCCCGCTGTACCTGCTGCTGGCGCTGGGCGCGGCGCTGTCCGCCGGGCGGCTCGGTCGCTCGGGCTCCGCCGCCGCGCTGCTGGTGGCGGTGCTGGCGGGCTTCGGCGGCGCTCAGCGGATGAGCACCTGGATCAGCGGCGCCTCGGGCCACCTCCCCCCGCTCGCGCTCCGCGTCGCCGCTCCCGACGGCGCGCCAGACCCCACGGTGCCGTCAGGTGAGCCCCGCCAGCGGGATCCCTGGCAGCAGGGGCGCGTCGCCGACTTGGACGCGGCGGCCGCCTTCCTCGCGGATCACACCGACCCGCTGCCCGACTGCCGGAGGCTGCACCTCGGCGAGCTGGGGCGCCGCGTGGGCGTCTCCCTGTCGGGCCAGCCCCCGCCGCTGGAGACGCTGACGCAGCTCGTCGGGATCGCCTCCACCCCAGCGGATCGACGCGCGCTGTTCGACGGCATCGGGCACGGCCTCAGCCGCCGCACCCCCTCGCTGGCCCTCGGCGAGAAGCTCGCCGCGCTGGACGCGGAGCCGCAGCTGGCCGCGGAGGTCGCGGAGGCGGTGGGTCGCAAGCTGGCCGCGCAGCTCAGCCCGACCGAGGCTGCCAGCTCCGGGCTCGACGCCAGAGTCGTGGCGGGCCTCTGCGAGGTCGCCGGAGAGGCCTGGCTCCGAGCGGCGCTGCGCGCGGGGGGCGCCGAGGCCCTCGCGGCGACGACGCCGGACTGTCCGCACCCCTCAGGGTGGTGGACGGGCGTAGGTCGGGCCTGGGCGGGCGCGGTCGGCTGCGACGACGGCCTCGCCCTGGAGTCCCTGGAGCGGCTGGGCGGAGGCGACGACGCCTGGGCCGGCTACGCGCTGGGGTGCTCCTCCCTCTACTGACCGGGCCTCTACTGGAAGGGGTCGGCGCTGCTCTTGCCCATGTCCTTGAGCACCTCGGCCTCCAGGGCCGCCAGCTCCGCGCTGCTCATGCCGAAGGCGCTCGCCCAGTGCACCACCCGGGCGCGCTCGTCGTCGTCGTAGTGCCCGTCCTCATGCCCCAGCCGGATCGCCTGGGACAGCAGGAAGCGTCGGTCGAAGGGGTCGAGGGTGCTCGGCGCCATCGCGGCGTCGGTGGGCTTCTCCATCAGCCAGACGATCACGTCCGCGCGGCTGACCTCGACGCCGAGGCTGCGGACGAGGCGGACGACGGAGTCGCGCTCCACCGGGCGCAGCGCGCCGTCGGCCCAGGCCATGTGGTGCAGACAGGTGAGCAGATCAGCGTGCTTGGACGCCGCGAGCCAATCGGGCTGGGACATCGAACCTCCAGGGGCTCACTATACTCCGCGTGGTGAAGCGCTCACTCGAACAGAACCTCGTCCTGTACCCGGCCTATCAGGCCTGCCGGGGGCTGCTGTTCTGGTTGCCGGTGTTCTTCCTGTACTTCTCCAGCGTGCTCACCGTCGGTGAGGTGCTGCTGCTGGAGGCTATCTACTACCTCGGGGTGGTCTGCCTGGAGGTGCCCAGCGGGTACTTCTCCGACCGCGTGGGGCGCCGGCTCACGCTGCTGATCGGCATGGCCTGCTGGGCCGCCGCCGGGGCGCTGTTCGCAGCCAGCGGCGCCTTCCTGCCCTTCGCGGCGGCCCAGTTGCTGATGGCCGCGGGCATGGCCTTCAACTCCGGCACGGATCAGGCGCTGCTCTACGGCACGCTGGCGGCGCTGGGTCGGGGCGACGAGGTCAGCGAGGCCGAGGGCCGCGCCGGGCGCTGGCACTTCACGGCGCTGGCGACGAGCGCTCTGGTCGGCGGCCTGCTCTCGGGCCTGGATCTCCGGCTGGCCTACGCCCTGTCCGCCCTGTCCGCGATCGCCGCCTTCGCGGCTGCCTGGCGCTTCGTCGAGCCTCCCGGCGGCGGCGACGCGCAGCGCCCCGATCGACAGCTGCGCGCCGTGGCGCGGCAGCTCCGGGAGCCGTCGCTCGTCTGGGTCTTCGCCTTCACCCTCGCCATGACGGTGCTCAACCACGTGCCCTACGAGTTCTTCCAGCCCTACACCGCGCTGCTGCTGGCGCCGGCGGCGGAGGCGCTGCCGGGCGACTACTCGCTGGCTCCGCCGGTCACCGGCGCGCTGATGGCGGCGGCGATGGCGATCGGCGCCTGGGCGAGCGGCCGGGCAGTCGCGCTGGGGCGGCGCCTGGGCACGGCGCGCGCGCTGATCGCGATGGCGGTCCTCCAGGGCGCCGTCATCGCCGCCATGGCCTGGGCCGTGCACCCCCTGATCCTGGTGCTGGTGGCGGCGCGCAGCCTGCCCGGGGCAGTGAGCGGGCCGCTCACGAGCGGCGTGATCCAGCCCCGACTGCCCGAGGGCCTCCGGGCCACCTACCTCTCGGTGCAGAGCCTCGCGGGGCGGCTGGCCTTCTCGGGGGCGCTGGCCGTGACCGCGCTGCGGATCGGAGACGACGCGCCGGCCAGCGCGGCGGTGCTGTCCCAGGCCATGTGGCCCTTCGCCGTGATGGCCGCCCTGGTGGGCGGCGCGCTGTGGCTCACCCGCGACAGGCTCAGCGGGCCGTGAGCGTCATCTTCAGCCCGCCGCGGGGGCGGAGGGTGATGGTCGGCTCGGGCGTGACCTCCTCCCCCGGCGCCAGGGTGAAGCGGTAGCGCTGGACCAGCACCGACAGGAGGATCACCGCCTCCATCATGGCGAAGCGGTCGCCGATGCACTTCCGCCGCCCGCCGCTGAAGGGGAACCAGGCGAAGCGCGGCTGCTTCTCGCCGCCGGTCCCCAGCGGCTTGCCGCCCGCGAAGCGCTCGGGGTCGAAGCGCTCGGGATCGGGCCAGAAGTCCGGGTGACGATGGACCGCGTACTGGGAGATGTAGAGGTAGCTGCCGCCGGGCACGAGGCAGC
>Ga0316204_10010347_pt1 | contig 12048 bp, 7 predicted proteins | sample 6monrhotite_MG_2_FD_205661 | JGI IMG/M metagenome (GOLD analysis project Ga0316204, IMG submission 205661) | Microbial mat bacterial communities from mineral coupon in-situ incubated in ocean water Damariscotta River, Maine, United States -... | ecosystem: Environmental > Aquatic > Marine >...
GTTCGAGGATTGGGTTATGAAAGTTCTGAATTCGCTAAAATCAGCGAAACTCCGCGAAAAAGGCTGCCGCGTTGTGCGCCGTCGTGGCCGGGTTTATGTGATCAACAAAAAGAACCCACGTTTCAAGGCCCGACAGGGCTGAGTCGGGATTCGGCGGTCAAGCCGCCTGAATGATGAGCTGAAGCCGCGCGTTTGCGCGGTTTTTTGCGTTTGAATCGCGCAATGCGATACTTGTTCCTAAAATTTGAAAATGTCCTTCTGAATGGGCGATTGTGTCCTACATGGCCAAAGGACTAATCTTTAACTACCTTGGTTTGAGGGCGCGGGTCTGAGAGGTCACTATCATCCTGGCGGATACCAGTGATGATTTTTAATTCGAGTTTAAGCAGCTGAATAAATTACAAGGTATGGCATATCACAGTGGTGACGTATTTGCTCTGCTGTGGCACAATAAATTTGAAGTTGTATGTGGAGTACATTGATATGCTGATGCCAAAGCCGGACGGAGACATTATCGCCAAGCGTCGAGAGATTATCGGTGCCATGCAGGCGATTGTCCCTGGTGAGGGTGTCATCACCGATGAGGATGAACTTCGTGCCTTCGATTGTGATGGGCTGTCTGCCTATAAACAATTGCCCTTGATTGTTGTACTTCCCGAAAATACCGAGCAGGTTTCCAAAGTTCTAAGATACTGCCATGACAACAATGTTAAAATCGTGCCGCGTGGGGCGGGGACCGGTCTATCGGGCGGTGCCCTGCCTCTGGCTGATGGCATTACACTCGGGCTTGGGCGGTTCAATCAAATTCTCGACATCGACTATCAGAACCGTTGTGTCGTAACTCAGCCCGGCGTGACCAACCTTGGAATCACACAAGCGGTCGAAGACGATGGGTTTTATTATGCCCCGGACCCGTCCAGCCAGATTGCATGTTCCATCGGCGGGAATATTGCCGAGAATTCGGGGGGCGTCCATTGCCTGAAATACGGTCTGACGACCAACAACGTTCTCGGTGTTGAAATGGTGACCATGGACGGACGCATCGTCTGCCTGGGCGGCAAACATCTGGAAAGCGAAGGCTATGACCTGTTGGGCGTGGTCACCGGGTCGGAAGGTTTGCTTGGCGTTATCACGGAAGTTACAGTCAGAATACTGAGAAAACCGGAAACTGCCCGCGCCTTGCTACTTGGATTTGAATCAAGTGATCACGCGGGCGATTGCGTTGCCGATGTCATTGGAGCAGGGATTATTCCCGGCGGCATGGAGATGATGGATACGTTTGCCATTCAGGCGGCAGAAGAGTTTGTCCATGCCGGTTATCCTTTGGATGTGGAGGCTTTGCTGATCATTGAGTTGGATGGGCCTGAGGTGGAAGTTGAACACCTTATTGATCGTGTTGAAGGAATTGCCAAGAATGCCGGTGCCGTGCATGTGAAAATCAGCGAGTCAGAAGAGGAACGTTTGCGTTTCTGGTCCGGGCGTAAAGCGGCATTTCCTGCGGTCGGACGCCTGTCACCGGATTACATCTGTATGGATGGCACGATTCCGCGCGGCCAGTTGTCACACGTTTTGAAACGCATGAGTGAAATGTCCGAACGCTATGGCTTAAGAGTGGCGAATGTCTTTCATGCCGGGGACGGAAATCTGCACCCGTTGATTTTGTTTGATGCCAATGAACCGGGAGAATTTGAAAACGCCGAAAAATTTGGCGCGGAAATCCTTAAGCTCTGCGTGGAAGTCGGCGGTGTATTGACCGGAGAGCACGGCGTTGGCATTGAAAAACGGGATTTGATGGGCGAAATGTTTTCCGAAGATGATATGAAGCACCAGCAGCGTCTAAAATGTGCCTTCGATCCGGACCAACTGCTGAATCCAGGAAAAGTTTATCCAACGCTCCACCGATGTGCGGAACTGGGCAAAATGCATGTTCATAAGGGGCAAATGAAGTTCCCTGATCTTCCGAGGTTCTGAATGCCTGAGACATTGACGCCAAAGACTGCTGATCAAGTTCTTGAAGTCCTGAAATGGGCCAGTTCGGAAGAGAAAAGTCTGAACGTTCAGGGACACGGGAGCAAGAGCTCGCTCGGACGCGCAGAACCGTGCGACCATACCTTGGATATGAGCGCACTTAACTCGATCCTCGATTATTCACCAAGCGAACTGGTTTTGACGGCAGAGGCGGCGACGCCGCTGGCCGACATCGAACGTGCCCTGGACGAGAAGGGGCAGGAACTGAGCTTCGAGCCGCCTGATCTTGGTCCTCTGTTTGGCAGAGCATCAGATGAAGGCACCGTTGGCGGGGTAATTGCCTGCAACCTTGCTGGCTCAAGGCGCATCAAGGCCGGGTCGGCACGGGACCATTTTCTGGGTTTTCATGCCGTCAGTGGACGGTGTGAAGAGTTTAAATCCGGTGGCAAGGTCGTCAAGAATGTGACCGGTTTTGACCTTTCAAAACTGATGGCTGGCTCGTATGGCACGTTGGCGGTTATGACGGATGTGACTCTCAAGGTTTTACCGAAGCCTGAGAAAATCCGCACTGTTTTGGTGCGCTGGTCGACGAACGGGATATATGATCATGGTGGCGTGCGCTCCATGATCGACGCGTTGGGGACCTCTCATGAGGTTTCTGGAGCGGCATTTATCCCGGCAAAGGTTACTGAGTTTTCCAACGTGGATTATATTAAATCCGCCGGTGGCAGCGTCACCGCAATTCGGGTGGAAGGCCCGGGGCCATCGGTTGCACATCGGGCGGAAGAGCTAAAAAAGCAGCTCGGAATTTATGGAACAGTCGAAGAACTGCATACCTCCAATTCAGTAACATTCTGGAAAGAGGTTCGTGACGTATCTTTCCTCGCGGTTAATCAGGACCGGGCGATCTGGCGTTTGTCAGTTGCGCCGGCGAACGGGTCTCGGGTTGCGTTGTCGATTCTTGAAGGCCATCCGGGTGAGGTGATTTATGATTGGGGCGGCGGGCTGGTCTGGCTGGCCGTTGAAGAGAAGGATAATGCCAGTGAGGCTAAGGTTCGTGCTGCCGTCAACGAGGTTGGCGGTCACGCGACCCTGTTCAGGGCGTCCAACCAGCTACGTCGGGAGATGCCCGTATTCCACCCGCAGACACAAGATTTGAGCGACATATCCAAACGCATCAAGGAAGGGTTTGACCCGGGCGGCATTCTGAATCCGGGCCGCATGTACGAAGGGATCTGATAGAGAAATGCAAACTCTGTTCACACCGGCTCAATTGCGTGAACCGGGACTTGATGCCGTCGATGACATCCTCAGAAAATGCGTGCATTGCGGATTTTGTACTGCGACATGCCCGACCTATGTGTTGAGAGGGGATGAACTGGACAGTCCGCGCGGCCGTATTTATCTGATCAAGGGCATGTTGGAGCGTGACAAACCCGCGTCAGCCAAGGTGGTCAAACATATAGACCGCTGCCTGACCTGCCTGTCGTGTATGACGACCTGCCCAGCTTCGGTCAATTACATGCATCTGGTTGATCATGCACGGGTTCACATTGAAAAGACCTATACGCGGCCCTTGGGCGACCGCTTGCTCAGAAATTTGCTGGCCTTTGTTCTGCCGTACCCGGGACGGTTTCGTCTGTCGCTGATGGCGGGTTGGTTTGCACGGCCCCTGGCGAAATTGATGCCGGGACGCCTCGGTGAGTTGGTCCGCAGTGTGCCGTCAATTATTTCCAACCCCTCATCTGTCGACAAGCCGCAGAGTTTTCTGCCCGAAACATCTGTCGGAAAACGGGTTGTTCTCATGACAGGATGCGCGCAGCAGGTTCTGGCGCCGTCAATCAATGAGTCAACGGTGCGAGTGCTTAATCGGCACGGTTGCGAAGTTGTCATTGCGGAAGGTGGCGGGTGTTGTGGAGCGCTGGTCCATCATATGGGCAAGGAGAAGGATGCTCATGCCGCTGCCAAAGCCAATATCCTGGCTTGGGAACGGGTTGAGGCCAACGGTGGGTTGGATGCCATCGTCATCAACGCATCGGGGTGTGGGACAACAGTGAAAGATTACGGTTTCATGTTACGTGATGATCCCGACTGGGCGACCCGGGCAGCGCATATGTCGGGGCTTGCGAAAGACGTCAGCGAAATAATGAGCGAACTGGTTATGAGCCCGGTTCCGACAGACGAGAAGCCGGTTGTCGCGTATCATTCTGCCTGCTCCATGCAACATGGTCAGCAAATCAGGGAGCAGCCGAAAGCCCTATTGCGCGCCGCCGGGTTTGAGGTGCGGGAACCTGGGGAATCTCATCTCTGCTGTGGGGCAGCTGGAACCTACAACATCATGTAGCCGGAAATCTCCAATCAATTGAAGGTGCGGAAAGTCAAAAACCTCAAGGCGACGGGGGCCGACGTGGTCGCTACCGGTAATATCGGATGCCTGATGCATATTGGTAACGGTATGGAGGGGACACCGGTTGTCCATTCGGTAGAGCTTCTCGACTGGGCTACTGGCGGGCCTAAACCATCGGCATTGACCTGATTTACCTCACGCAGAGTTGAACCGTCGGAAGGTCGGGTATGTTGAAACGACAGCAGAAAACCGGCTACGATTGTATAATGAAACGGACCGTTGCCCAATTTGTTGTTGCCCTGTTCATCGGGGTCGGGATCGCTAGCGCGCCGACATTGGTTCAGGCAGATCAGAACGCCCCGGAACTTGAGGGGCTTTTCGAGCAACTCAAATCCAGCACTGACTATCAGGACGCCGCAGCGATCGAGCAGGCCATCTGGAAGATATGGACTGTGCGCGGGGTTGCCGATGTAGACAAGGCCATGGCTTTTGGCATTGCAGCCATGAACGCTGGCGCGCTTCGCGTATCAGTACAGTCTTTTGGCCGTGTCATAGAACTGGCCCCGGACTTTGCGGAAGGCTGGAACAAGCGCGCGACCGTATATTACATGATGGGGCGGTTCGACGAGTCGGTTAGTGATATACAGCGAACACTTACATTGGAACCTCGTCATTTCGGGGCATTGTCAGGGATGGGATTAATCTATGACAACCTGGGCAAACTACTGGCAGCGGCAAAAGTCTGGGAAAGGGCGCTCAGTATTCATCCATTAATGCCCGGCATCCGTGAGCGGGTTGACGAGATCAACCGCGAGGCAAAAGGTAAGCCAATTTAGGTAAACCGATAGCGATTACCTTATATTTTTGGCGGTGTCTCAATTCCCTCCGACGCAAACTAAAGAGGGCCAATCCCAATGGATGTCGAGCTTTTGATGGCTCGGGTATTGTTGGACGGGCAGTCTGGGCGCTCGAATGCTCCTGAGAGCTTAGAATTGTCTGTTTTGAGTAAATGGAGTGGGATAAACTCCCCGGCATTATTAGAAGGAAGCTTAAACGTGGATGCAAACCCCGTAGACTTGAGCAGTGATTTTCTGGAAGAGCTGCGCAGTGTTGTAGAGCAGCGCTTGTCAACGTCCCAAGCGGTTCGCGATCAGCATGGCAAGGATGAGTCGTTCCATCCAACTCTTCCGCCAGGTGCAGTGGTGTTTGCCCAGTCCACCGAAGAAGTCAGCGAGATCGTCAAGATCTGCGCCCGCCATAAGGTTCCGGTGATTGCCTATGGAACGGGGACCTCGCTGGAAGGTCACGTTGCCGCCATCAACGGAGGCGTTTGCATTGATCTAACGGAAATGAAAGAGGTCATTGTCGTCAATGCGGAAGACCTTGACGTTACCGTTCAGGCTGGCGTCACACGTAAACAGTTGAATGAACACTTGCGCGATGTCGGTCTGTTTTTCCCCGTTGACCCGGGTGCGGACGCCAGCCTTGGTGGGATGACCGCAACGCGCGCCTCAGGCACCAATGCCGTACGCTATGGCACCATGCGCGAAAATGTTCTTTCACTTACTGTGGTGATGGCCGATGGACGCATTATTCGAACGGCACGCCGGGCTCGAAAATCGTCAGCGGGGTATGACCTGACCCGCCTATTTGTTGGCTCCGAAGGGACGCTGGGCGTGATCACGGAAGTGACGCTCAAGCTGTATGGTATCCCTGAAGCTATTTCCGCCGCAGTCTGTTCGTTCCCTGATCTTGAATCGGCCGTCAATACGGTCATTTCGACCATTCAATATGGCATTCCCGTTGCCCGCATGGAGCTTCTGGATGAAGTTCAGATGGATGCCGTTAACAAATATTCGAAACTCGATTACCCCCTTAAGCCGACACTGTTTTTTGAATTTCATGGATCTGACGCCGGCGTTGCCGAACAGGCTACGGCGGTTTCTGCAATCGCCGATGACTTTGGCGGGGCGAATTTCCAATGGGCAACCAAGACGGAAGATCGCAACAGATTGTGGCAGGCTCGCCATGATGCGTTTTATGCAGCCCTGGCCCTGCGACCGGGCAGTGTTGGCATTGCGACGGATGTCTGCGTGCCGATTTCACGTCTTGCAGAATGTATTCTGGAAACCCGTAAGGATATCGATGAAACAGGGGTCGTTGCACCCATCGTCGGGCATGTGGGGGATGGAAATTTCCACCTCAGCATGTTGCTCGACCCTGACGATGAAGACGAGGTCGCGCGCGTCAATGGCGTCAACGAACGTATGGTTATGCGCGCCCTTGCTATGGACGGCACCTGCACCGGCGAGCACGGGGTGGGATATGGGAAAATCGATTTTCTGGTGGCGGAACATGGCGAGGCGATTGGCGTCATGCGGTCCATAAAAATGGCGCTCGATCCCGACAACATCATGAACCCCGGTAAGATTATCCGTCTTTAGGCAGCGTGAACATATCATGACAGACCCAACTGAAAACCCGGAAGCCTTTCTGCGCGAACTGTTTGATGTGGCTGTTGCCGCCGCAGATCCACTGAAATGTATTCCGCCGCACTTGCCAGCCCCCCCCGAGGGCCGAACGGTCGTATTGGGAGCGGGAAAGGCGTCGGCAGCCATGGCGAAAGCCGTAGAGGACAGCTGGCAGGGCGAACTTTCCGGACTGGTTGTCACGCGATATGGATTTGGTGTGCCGTGTTCACGTATCGAAATCGTAGAGGCTGCTCACCCCGTCCCGGATGCCGCCGGCCAACAAGCCGCTAAGCGTATTATTGATCTGGCGCGTGATCTGGGACCCGATGATTTGTGTATTGCCCTGATCTCCGGCGGTGCTTCATCTCTTCTTAGCTATCCGGTCGATGGCCTGACGCTTGAAAACAAGCAAGCTGTTAATCGTGCTTTGCTTCGCTCCGGTGCGGACATTACCGAAATGAACTGTGTGCGAAAACATCTGTCGGCCATCAAGGGAGGGCGGTTGGCGGAAATTGTCGCCCCGGCGCGATTGGTAACCCTGCTGATCTCTGATGTGGTTGGGGACCTGCCAGCGGTTATTGGGTCCGGACCGACGGTGCCCGACGAGACAACCTTCGCTGACGCCCGGAAGGTGATTGAAAAATACGCCATTGACGTCCCTGATTCAGTCGCCCGTCATCTTGAAAACGCCACACAGGAAACGCCGAAACCGGGCGACTCCAGTTTTGCTAATACCTCGACCATACTGGCGGGTCGTCCCCAGGCCAGCTTGGCAGCTGCTGGTGAAGCCGCCAAGGTCGCTGGTTTGACAGTGATTGATTTGGGCGACCGGCTGGAAGGTGAAACCCGCGACCTGGCTCGCCAACATGCGACACTCGCGCTTGATATCAAAAACGGTAACGGACCTGTCAATGCCCCCGCAATCTTGCTGTCCGGCGGCGAAACGACGGTGACCCTGAGCGGCAACGGTCGTGGAGGACCGAACGGTGAATATGCCATGGCCATGGCGATCGCTTTGAACGGGGCCGATGGTATCTTTGCGCTATCGTGTGATACGGATGGCATTGACGGCAGCGAAGACAACGCCGGGGCGGCGATTTCGCCAAATACTCTGCGTCGGGCAAATGACGCTGGACTTAATGCTGAGAACTTCCTTGAGAATAATGATTCTTACGGGTTTTTCGAGGCCGTGGAGGGCCTGGTAAAAACCGGCCCAACCTGCACCAATGTCAACGACTTTCGGGCTGTGCTGGTGTTGTCTTGAAATTTGGCTGAGACTACACTCGTTCGTTGAATGTCGCGCTGGATTGCGTTGGTCAGTTCTGTTTTGGAGAGTGCACGTGAAAAAAATCCTCTGGGGAGGTGTTGTTCTTGTTGTTCTGTTGGTTGCGGCGGCTCTTGTTGGCCCGGGGCTGATTGACTGGAATAATTACAAAACTGAAATCGCGGCCCAGATCAAATCTGCTACCGGTCGTGACCTGAACATCAACGGCGATATTCGGATTACCGTTCTGCCGGCGCCCGCTGTCCTTGCAAGTGATGTCACCCTTTCAAATGCCAGAGGGGCGTCTTCGACAGACATGATCAGCCTGAAATCAGCGGAAATCCGTATTGCACTGACTCCCCTGCTTGGGGGCCAGGTCAAGGTCGAAACAGTTAAGCTGGTCGAGCCGGTGATCAATCTGGAAGTTCTCGCCGATGGAAGTAAAAATTGGGACATTCAAGCATCGGCGTCTCCTGAGCAACAGGCCGGGTCATCCGGGGGCGACGCTGCGGCAACAACGGATGGCGGCGGTTCACAATCTCCAGCCGTGATTCTTGAAAATTTTACCATCGAAAACGGGACGTTAATCTATCTGGATAATACCACGGGGCTGAGTGAGCGTATCGACGTCATCAATGCCGAGATTGCGGCGGCCTCACTGAAAGGGCCATTTCAGGTTCAGGGTAGTATGACCGCGCGCAACATACCATTGATCTATGATGTCAACGTTGGTGAAATCATCCAGGGCCGGACGCTGACACTTAATGTGAAAACGGGTATTGCTCCCGACCTCGCCGAACTGCAGATCAATGGGACTGTGCTTGGGTTGCCTGAAGAGCCGCGTTTCAAGGGTAACATCAGGGGCGGCGGCGCAAATTTGGCCCGTGCGCTCGGTGTCGCCGGTGTCTCGGATCTGCCGACCATTCTGGCGCAGACGTTTGCGATCGAAGGTACAGTCAGTGGTTCAGCCAAAGGCGGTGATATTAAAGATCTGAGCCTGTCCGTTGCCAACTCCAAGATCGGCGGAGATGTTGCTGTTGATCTGGGCGATAAAACGAATTTCGCCGTGCGACTGGCTGCTAGCCAGTTCGACATAGATAAATGGCTGACGGCATCAACACCCGCCACATCGTCTGTGGCGTCCCGTTCGAAAGCTGCGAAAGTAGCAAGCGCAGTCGTGCCGAAACCGAAAGCCGTGCAACAGGAAAACGCCCCGGCGGGATTTCAGATTCCGACTGACGTAGCGGGCTCGCTGATTATTTCCGTTGATGCGGTTAAGTACCGGGGCGGGCTGGTGCGCGATGTGCTGATGAATGCCGATGTTGCGGGAGGTCAGGTCACGCTCAGTCAGTTGTCTGCTCAGTTTCCGGGCGGATCTGATATGGCGCTGTTTGGCACATTTTCGGCGGACCAGGGAAAACCGAATTTTGTCGGTGAAGTAGAAACAACGGTTAACGATCTTCGTGGTGTGCTGAGTTGGCTGGGAACGGATCTAGGGGGGGTGCCTACTGATCGGCTTCGCAAGCTGAGCTTAAGCACGCAACTGAACGTGACTCCTGATCAGGCACAGGTTACTGGCCTTGATTTCAGGTTTGATAACTCTCGACTAACCGGGGCGGCGACCATTGCACTTCGCAGACGCCCGTCGTTTGGAGTTAATGCGACACTCGATCGGATCGATCTGGATGCCTATCTGCCAAAAGACGGAAAAGAAAAAAAGGCTGCGACACCTGCCCCGAAACAAAAGGAAAGAGGTTCGGCATCTCCAAAAACGGGAAGCAAACCCACACCGGAGAAGGCCAAGTCACCATTTAAGGGGCTGTCTATTCTGGGGGCCTTTGATGCCAATATTCAAGCGCGGGTCAAGTCGTTGGTCTATCAAGGTGAGCAGATTCGCGATGCTTCAATTGATGCGACGCTCTACAACAGCAATCTTGATATCCGTCGTCTTGGTGTCGCACGTCTTGCCGGGGCGTCGGCTTCGCTTGTCGGGCAGTTAAACGATTTGACCGGATTGCCAAAAGCAAAAGGCTTGAAGGTAAAAATGACGTCTAAAAATTTGGCTCCGCTCATACGGTTTTCCGGTGTTGACCTGGGGTTGGACGCAAAAAAGCTGGGGGCGTTTTCGGCAGATGCGACGGTCGACGGAAACCTGTTAAAACCGTCGCTCAAAGCTTTGGTGAAGACGGCCGGTGCCACCGTTACTGTTGCGGGAAAGCTATCGGTGCTGCCTATCACCGATATGTTTGATCTGAATGTATCCGCCCGGCATAAAGACCTGGCCCGCTTGGTCCGCGCCTTCGGCAGCACGTACCGGCCGTCCGGAAAGTTGGGTGGCCTGGACTTTTCACTACGTGCCACTGGCAACCCCAGCCTTGTCAATCTGAGCGGTATAAAAGGCAAGATTGGAACGATCACCCTTGGCGGGAATGTGGCGGTTCGTCTGGACGGGACCAAACCTCACATTAAGGCCGACTTGAAGACAGGTGTTATCGCCATCGACCCGTTCCTGCCTGCGCCGAAGAAAGCTTTTCTGGACAATGGAAAATGGGGGCCGCTTCGTGTGCAACCCGTCGTCTGGCTGGGCAACCGGTTGAAGGGGAGCAATCCGGCGCTGTATATGGCGGCAAAAAGGGGCCGCTGGTCCGCTGATCCTATTGACCTTTCCGTGCTCAATACGGTCAACGCAGATATCAACTTGAATGCACCAGCAATTATTTTTGGAAAATACCTGATTGAAAAGGCGGGTGTGTCCGCGTCCATCAAGGAGGGTGTGCTCACTGCGGACCGATTGACGGGGTCTGTCTTTGGAGGAGTCCTCAACGGAGCACTTAGGGCTGCCGCGGGTCGGGACAATCAGGTGGCGGGTAAGATTAAGGCCAGTGGTATTCGAATTGCCGATGCGTTACGCGCCGTTGTTGGCGAAGCGTCAGCGGATGGCCAGTTGAGCATCGACCTCGATGTCAATGCGGGGGGGCGCAGCGTCGCTGATCTGGTCTCGACCCTCAGAGGGATTGGCGCCTTTAACATGACCGATGTGGATGTCAGCAAACAGGCCAAAGGATCGATCTTTGCCGGAGTATACGGCTTGGTGTCGGCACTCAACCAGTTCGGTGCCAGTAAAAAATCTCAACGCGCCGATGTTAGTGGGTCGTTCAAAATTAATAATGGAGTCGCCCAGACCAACGATCTTAAGCTGGCGTCTGGACTGGGAAATGGGGGCGCGACGGGTACGGTTGATCTTCCAAACTGGAAGCTTAACGTCAACGGTGAGGTCAAACTGGTGCAAAGTGCGCTGACCCAGTTGTTGCAATCCAAACTTCGTCAGGCCAAAGGATCCGTTCCGTTCTCGGTTACAGGCTCTCTTGATCAACCGGATGTCAACGTTGACATGGGCGCCGCGATGGGGTCGGCAGTGCCAATCCCAGGGGCTGATCTGTTGTTAAACAAGGTGCCTAAGGGATTGGGCTCATTGTTGAAAGGAGTTCTTGGTGGCGGAAACCAGGAACCGGCAACAACCAGTGGCTCCGGGGATACGCCTCCGCCGCCTCGAAACACTCAACAACCGTCTCAGCAGCAGCTCAACCCCGCGGACCTACTGAAACAGCTGTTGAAGTAAATAGCTGAAGGTTAAGTGTCGCCGGGTGAAGCATCAGAAAACATCGGGCACGAAGCTCTGGTCTTCCAAAGGTGGCCGGACATAGGAAATTTTTGGCGATTTTCGTTTAGGTAGTCGGGGTTTTGCGGGGGCGACATCCTCGTAGTCGAACATGCTGAGGAGATGACTGATACAATTTATCCGGGCTTTCTTTTTTACATCGGAATCTACAACGTACCAGGGCGCCTGTTTGATATCGGTCAGGGCAAACATCTTGTCCTTGGCCTGTGAATATTCAACCCAGCGGTTACGTGATTCAATATCCATTGGGCTGAGTTTCCAATGCTTGGTGGGATCTTTAAGCCGGGCCTGGAATCTGTGTTCCTGTACTTCATCGGAT
>Ga0316204_10010348_pt1 | contig 12046 bp, 12 predicted proteins | sample 6monrhotite_MG_2_FD_205661 | JGI IMG/M metagenome (GOLD analysis project Ga0316204, IMG submission 205661) | Microbial mat bacterial communities from mineral coupon in-situ incubated in ocean water Damariscotta River, Maine, United States -... | ecosystem: Environmental > Aquatic > Marine >...
CGACATCTTTGCAGCGAACTCAATGAAACGAAAACGATTTTTCCGGGAACGAAACTTCAGCTAATTTTTGAATTCGGGCTCAACTGAAAATCCTCTAGATCAGGAGGTCTGTGCTTGGGTGAACTGGCGGGGCTAATGGCAAGTGCGCCCGCCAGGTTCGGCGCGGTATTGTGGCCGGCAATTTCCAGTTGAATTTTGTATTTTAAGGCTTGTTCTGTCTGCGTTGCGGTTTTCGGCCTGCTTTTTGGGATGGCCGCTGGCTTAATGGGTGTTATTGATGGCTTGGCGGCGGGTGCGCCTCGCAGGCCACCGCCAATGGCGGCGCAGCAGCTGAGTTTTTTGTTAAGCAGCGCGGTGGCTATGGCCGTTTCATTGAAACCATGATGCCCGCCGTACACATTGGCATAGGCTTGTTGCAAGGCCTGGCGGTTAAATGGGTCGGCCATCAGCGGTTGCACAAATTGCCGTGCGTGCGCTTCATTGCTAAAGCTGAGCGCGGTGCCGCTCATGGGCAGGTGGGTTATCCAGTAATCACCATTGGCGGTGCGCAGTAGTGGGGGTGGTAAGGCCACGTTGTGTCTCCCTGGGCGTTGTGGTTAATCGTAAACGTTGTTATGTTTAAGTGCTGGTTATGGTTTTTGGGTTTTTGTCGGCAATACGCTGCAGGCTTTTATATAGCAAGTTTGTAAATAGCAGTGGCCTGTTATCCGTTTATGGGGGCATTAGCGTTAACGAATTAATGATGCCGATACTAACGGATACCGCGGGGTTTGAAACGTGAATAAGTCACATTTTTGCTGTTATTTTGTCTAAACGCGTTGGTGCCTGTACCTTAGTGCATGGGGGTTGCGTTGATGGTTTGGTCTTTATCCGGGTAGCGTCTAAATCTCAAATGCTGTGGGGTTTGTGATGGACGATTATTTTTTTAACAATGATGAATAAACAACGGTAGCGATTGGGCTAATCCCTAGTACTCCTTCAATGTGATATTGCCGTGTTCAGCGTTCCTGTGGTGTTTCGTGGCAAGGCGCCGTGTGCAGGCAATGGCCGTAGCCCTTGTCAAACACGGCAACGCCGCCGCGGGACACCACAGGAGCGCCCGCAGGGTTGGTCTGTCAGCGCTCATGGTCTTGCAAAGGACTATGGCCATTCGCTGCGAGGCACGCCTTACCATGAACGCTGACAGATCAACTGAATACGGCAATATCACATTGAAGAAGTACTTAGTGGTCGCTTTTGGGGCGGGATAAAAAAACGGGCGCATAAAGCGCCCGCTATTACTTACTATTGCTTTACTTGCTAACGTTAACGAGAGCAAGCAGTTTGTATTGGCATTATTTGGATGAAGTAAACTCGGGGTATGCCTCCATGCCGCAATCAACCAGGTCGAGGCCTTGGTATTCCTCTTCTTCGGTGACTCGGATCCCCATCACGGCTTTGAGGATGTACCAAACAATCAGGCTCACCACAAAAACAAAACCAAAGATGGCACCTATGCCGGCCAGTTGAGCGCTAAGGGTAACTTTATCTGCAGACAATAATACCGCGAGTACTCCCCAGATACCGACGACACCATGCACGGAGATTGCGCCGACCGGATCATCGATTTTCAGTTTATCCAGGCTGATAATTGAGAAGACCACCAGTACGCCACCAATGGCGCCGATCATGGTTGCCAATAGTGGTGAGGGTGCGCTGGGGCCGGCCGTGATTGCCACCAAGCCCGCGAGTGCGCCGTTTAATGCCATGGTCAGGTCAGATTTACCAAATAATAAACGGGCGGTGATTAACGCTGCAAGCAAGCCGCCAGCCGCTGCCGTATTGGTGTTTAAGAATACCGTGGCGATGGCATCGGCGGCGCTTTTGCTGTCGTTGGCCAGTTCTGAACCACCATTAAAACCAAACCAACCCATCCACAGAACCCACATGCCCAGTGTTGCCATGGGCAGGTTTGCACCGGGGATGGCTTGTATCTCACCTTTCGGGCCATACTTGCCTCTGCGTGGCCCTAAAACCAGGACACCCGCCAGGGCTGCAGCGGCACCCGCTAAATGCACAATGCCGGAACCGGCATAATCACTGTAACCCAATTGGTCAAGGAAGCCACCACCCCAACTCCAATGGCCCTGGATGGGATAAATAAAGCCTGTTAAAACCACCGAAAAAGCCAGGAAGGCCCATAGTTTCATGCGTTCAGCGACGGCACCGGACACAATGGACATTGCTGTGGCAACAAACACCACCTGAAAAAAGAAATCCGCATGCATGGCGTGATGCTTAACACCTTCAACCATCATCGAAGTGGTATCCTCTCCCGCTATGCCGCTCAATAATGCGCCACCCCCAATAAAACTGTTGCCTTCCCCATACATCAGGTTATACCCAATGAGTAAATACATAATGCAGGCGATGGAATACAGCGCAACGTTTTTTGTTAAGATTTCAGTCGTGTTTTTGGTGCGAACCAAACCGGCTTCCAGCATGGTGAAACCTGCTGCCATCCACATTACCAATGCACCCGCTAATACAAACCAAAATGTATTGAGTACGTATTTTATTTCAACTATTGCTTCCACGTGACTCTCCTCTAAAACTTATTTTATTTATCTTTATTGGCTTACGGCCCTACTGATGTGCATTCACTACAATGCATCAGGGCCTGATTCGCCAGTACGAATACGAACGACCTGCTCCAGGGGTGAAACGAAAATTTTACCATCCCCGATTTTGCCGGTGTTGGCGGCTTTGGTGATTGCTTCGATAACCTGGTCGAGCAGGCTATCATCCACGGCGGCATCTATTTTCACTTTAGGCAGAAAGTCCACCACATATTCTGCGCCGCGGTATAACTCCGTATGTCCTTTCTGGCGCCCAAATCCTTTCACTTCCGTTACAGTGACACCTTGTACACCGATTTCTGATAACGCCTCTCGTACATCATCGAGCTTAAACGGCTTGATAATTGCTGTTACTAACTTCATTACTTATCTCCTTTAATCAGGGATCAATGTTTCACGTTATAAATGGTGTGTCTGGTGTTGAGGCTGATTGATTAACGACAAACACCACCTAAATGAATTATTGAGGGATCAAACACGTTTTACGTATATACCAAGTGGTCAGGTAGATGGTGTACAGGTCGTTATAACGATGGAAGCGCTTACTCACTGTTCGACACATTTCTCCCCCCTCCCAAACTCATTTGAGTTAAATGTGGAATATTCACATCCGGTGAAAGCAGAGGCTGTGCCATGTCAAAAATATCAATTTAAAACAATAGTATATGTAGTGAAAACGGCTTATGGGTGGTTTAAAAACTGCACCAAATTGGATTGTGCACCAAAATGACGCCCTAATGTGGTGCGTTTATTGGTGGTTTGATCAAGGCAAGGAGCAAGGCAGGGAATGACGTGGGCAGGTAAGTGCAGGCTCCCCCCGTAACGCTGGCAAGCTGGGCCTGGCTTTACGAGGGGAGGCTGATAGGTGGGATTACGGTGTGAATTTTTTTGAAACAGAGACCAAGGTTCTGAAGTTATCCGTTGGCAGCATGGCTTCGTTATCGTCCAGGTTGGTTCCGGTGATTTTGAATTCGATGCGCATGCCATCGTATACCCGGCTCACGGCAGCACTGAAGTCAATATAATCCTCAATGGGAATGGTGACACCACGATCGTCATCATCAATGGAATAATGCCCGACATGTAGCGCCAAATCCCAATATTCCAGTGCAGGTAACACCGCATAGGCTTCAAGGTAGGTGCCTGAATCGGGGGAGAGTGACACTTTGGCACCAAAGCCACTCATGGTGATGCCGGCAAAAATCTCAAAAAAGTTAGACGACTCATATTGGGGTAAATAATAGAGTTTGCCGCCGATATCGTATTTGAACATTTCGGCGCGCCCATTATAGCCGGCGGTAATGTCCAGTTCCGTGCCACCGGCCACGTTGGAGGTGAAAAAATCAGCATGAATGCCGGAGGGGTCCAGTACACTAACTTTGCCCTGCAAGGCGGCGTCGGTAGATAAGGCAACGCCGCGCCACACGTAATTAGAGGTTGCCGTGATTTCCGCCTCTAGTTGGTTTTGCAGTGGATTACTCTGCGCGGCCATGGCGTGAGATGAGCTGAACCAACCCGCGATCAGCAAACTGGTGTAAACGAAAGGCTTTCTTAGCAATGTCATATCTATTCCCTCGAATAATTTTGGCTGTTAACTAAACAGTTTGTCGTTGTGCTTCTTGTATCGATGTAAGTTATAATTTCTGCGGCGCAAAACGTTGGCTGGTAAATGCCAGCTTTTTGCACAGAGCCGCAGATGGTATCAGGAAAACACGGCATAATACTACGGCGGCACCTTGGATGTACGTCGGTTGCGCTATGGTCGCCAGGATGGCTGTAATCGGGTTGGCAGCAGGGTGCGAAAGCGATGATGACCAGGCATTGCACTATTATTGTGCATTCATAGCTATACCAGGCATTCATCAGCAGTATCGGATGATAGGTTATGGCGCTTATAAAGAATATATCGATAATATGGATCCATCATAAGCCGGTTTGTCACTAAATTACGCCCCCTCGCAACGCTGGTGTTCAATTGTTCAGCCTGCTTTATGATGGGGGCAATGGTTCCGAAAATCAGTAAGAGGAAAGGCCAATGATTGACCCCAGCCAGTTAGACCAATTAACCGATCGCCTGATGGGTTTATTACCAAAAGGAGTTCGGGAGGTGCAGCATGATGTTGAAAAAAATTTACGCAGTATCCTGCAGAGCACTTTTACAAAACTTGATTTGGTGACCCGGGAAGAATTTGACGTTCAGGCAGCCGTATTAGCGAGAACCCGTGAGAAGCTTGAGGCTCTTGAAAAACAAATTGCAGCACTTGAAGCCAATTCCGGCAACGTTGAATAACCCGGCAGGCTTGGTCGCTAACCAATATTGACGACAGATCGTATGACACCCCTACTATGGCACTCCTACTATGATACTCCTACCATGACACTCCTCAATCGACCCACCCGTTGGCCTTTGCCCGTTGATTGTTTGTGCTACTGCGATAAGGTGAAGCAATGTCATTAGCCGTTGCCTTCAGCAGGGCACAAGTGGGTATAGCGGCGCCATTGGTAACGGTGGAAGTGCACATTTCCGGGGGCTTGCCTGGTTTGTCCATTGTTGGGTTGCCCGAGGCCGCTGTAAAAGAAAGCAAAGATCGGGTGCGCGGTGCGTTATTGAATTCTCAGTTCGATTTTCCCGCCAAGCGCATCACCATTAACCTGGCACCGGCGGATTTACCCAAGGAAGGCGGCCGTTTTGATCTGCCCATCGCAATCGGTATCCTGGCCGCTTCCGGGCAAATTCCCAAAGCGGTGCTGAGCCAATATGAATTTGTGGGCGAGCTTGCGCTCAGTGGCGCATTGCGCGGTATAAAGGGGGTGCTAACGGTGGCGTTGCAAGCCCGAAATGCCAGCCGGTCGTTATTCGTGGCCCACGAGAATGCCGAAGAAGCGGCATTGGTGGACGATGTGAGCATTTACGGTGCGAAACATTTGTTGGAGGTGTGCGCCCACCTCAATAATTATCAGCCCATGTCGCCCTATACGCCCACCTGCATTGAACCGACATTCAATGATGAATTGGATTTGTCCGATGTGCGGGGTCAGCATCACGCCAGGCGTGCCCTCGAAATTGTGGCGTCAGGTGGTCATAGTTTACTAATGATCGGACCGCCAGGCACGGGCAAAACCATGCTGGCGAGCCGTTTACCGGGGATTATGCCGCGCATGAGCGAAGCGGAGGCCCTGGAAACCGCGGCCATTAAGTCGATTGGCGAACGATCGTTTTCAGTGGCAAATTGGCGTCAACGGGGTTTTCGCAGCCCGCATCATACGGCTTCCGGTGTGGCCCTGGTTGGCGGCGGGAGTAATCCGCGCCCTGGTGAAATATCGCTGGCCCACAACGGGGTGCTGTTTTTGGATGAGCTTCCTGAATTTGATCGCAAGGTATTAGAGGTGCTGCGTGAGCCGCTGGAATCCGGTCATATCACTATTTCACGCGCCGCCAGGCAGGCGGAGTTTCCAGCCCGGTTTCAACTGGTGGCTGCCATGAATCCTTGTCCCTGTGGTTATCATGGCCACAGTAATGGCCGGTGCCACTGTTCCGCGGAGCAAGTGCAACGTTACCGTAATCGTATTTCGGGGCCGCTGCTGGATCGTATCGACATGCATATCGACGTGCCCAATGTGCCCCGTGATGTTCTGCTGAATAAAGAAAACTCAAAAAGCGAAAGCAGTGCGATGGTGCGTGAACGGGTTGAGCAGACACGGCAGCGGCAATTTGATCGCAGTAACAAGTGCAATGCGCAACTGACTAACAAGGAAATTGATCGATATTGTGACCTGAATGCCAATGACGTTGATTTGCTGGAGCAGGCCATTAACCGCTTTGGATTATCCTCACGCGCCTACCATCGTATTTTAAAGGTGGCTCGCACCATTGCCGATATCGGTGGTTCCCAGCACATCGAAACATCCCATCTCATGGAGGCGATTAATTTCAGGCAATTGGACCGGGCCAGGTAACGTGGTTCGATGTAAATGCATCGAGCCCTTAGACCGCTAAATATTGCTTGATAGATGTCTTGTTTGCATTGGATATTTTACCGTTTAAAATGTTATGGCTATCATTCAAAATGAAAAACTCCTGGAGAAGCATTATGTGGTGTATGCAAGGCATATATACCCAAAGCGTTTGGGATTTAGGTGTTTAGTGCGCGTCCTATTTTTGTTCTGGCACCAACAGTAGGTTCTTTAAGAAAGGCGAAATGACGAGTAATAGCCGGACTATTGCGAGAAATTTCAACGCCGCCAGGATAAAAGTAGGACAGTAATAAAGCCTAAATCCCAAATGCTTTGGGTATAGCGTGCCGTGGAAGATGTATATGAACCTAAAATCGACAGTTGTTTTGTTGCAACTGGAGGATATGGTGCTTTAATTATAGTTAGAGTACCTCCGTTCACCCGAACATGTTTAGCGGTTTTCTAAATGCTTAGCACAGATAACATTGTCATTGAAGTCTATGGTCGTTATCGATAAAGCGGCTATTGATTTTATGGTGTGCGTTAACTGATATGAGTAATTGCCAATGAGACGATTCTTTTTAAAACGTGAAAATTTTCAGGAATTAATTGGTTTCTTAAAAAGTGATGGATATAAAACGATTGGGCCTAAAGTAAAGGATGGTGCCATTGTTTACGATGAAGTGCATACGATTACCGATTTTCCACTCGGCGTTCAGGATGAACAATCACCAGGAACATATAAGCTGATCGGGACTGGCAATGGTCGCTGGTTTTCATGGGCGAATGGACCGCAAAACCTGAAGCCAATTCTTTTTGCTCCGCGAGAGCATCTTTGGAAGGCAACTCGAAACGAAAAGAAAAAAATTGAATTTACGCAAGTGATACCTGAATCAGAGCATATCGCTGTTATTGGTGTGCGCGCATGTGACCTGGCGGCACTTGCGCTGCAAGATCAGCATTTTTTACAAATGGAGTATCAGGATCCGTATTACAAAGCCCGTCGAGAAAATCTTTTTGTTGTTGCCATTAATTGTACTCATTCGGCTGAAACCTGTTTTTGTGCTTCAACGGGCGATGGGCCTGAAGTAAAAATGGGTTATGACTTGTCATTGGTTGAACTCGATAATGGTTTTATAATAATGAGCGGGTCCGACCAGGGTGAAAAAATACTGAATCGTATTAATCTCCCCACTGCAACGGAACAACAATTACTTAGTGCTCGACAACAAATAGAAAATGCAGCAAAAAAGCAAAAGCGGACGTTATCTGGACGTAATTTGCGTAATAGCCTATTCGAACAACTGGATAATCCTCAATGGCAAAAGACTGCTGAGCGCTGCCTGTCCTGCGGAAACTGTACCTCAGTTTGTCCGACCTGTTTTTGCCACAGCGAACATGAAGATGTCACCCTGGATGCAAAAGAAACAAGTCATTATCGCCAATGGAGTTCGTGTTTTACACAAGAGCATAGTTACCTGCACGGTCTGGTTATTCGGGCTGATACAAAAATGCAATATCGTCAGTGGTTGACACATAAGCTTGGAAGTTGGCATGAGCAATATGGGCGTTCCGGCTGCGTCGGCTGTGGCCGTTGTATCGCCTGGTGTCCAGCCGGTATAGATCTGACGGAAGTAGCGTATGCCATTTGTGGCGATGCAAATGCATAATCCCTACTTGCCAGATGCTGCTGAAGTCATTGAGCGTATTCAGGAGACGCAAACTGTGTTTACTTTACGCCTCGCTTTTTCAGAACTTGAGAAAAGGAAGAAATATTCTTTTGTGCCGGGTCAATTTAATATGGTGTATTTACATGGCGTAGGGGAAATCCCTATTTCTATCGTTTCTGACCCTGAAGGCCCGGAGGTGATGGACCATGCGATTCGTGTCGTTGGGCGAGTAACCCAGGGTTTGAGTAAGTTGAAAAAAGGTGATTGCATCGGATTACGAGGGCCTTTCGGACTAGGCTGGCCGCTTGCAGAAGCAAAAGGAAAAGATGTGCTGGTGATAACCGGTGGGTTGGGTTGTGCGCCGATAGTATCCGTTATTAATTATATTAATCAACGACGTTCTGATTTTGGCAAACTCACCATTTTTCAAGGTGTAAAGCTGCCAAAAGATCTTATCTGGCGTGAACGTTATGAGCAATGGTTACAAGAACCAGATACGGAAGTGTTTCTTGCCGCTGACAAAGGCGATCCATCATGGCCCTGGCATGTCGGGTTGGTTGTAGAACTCTTTGATCAAATAAATATCAATAATAATACCATTGTGATGATGTGCGGTCCGGAAGGCATGATGCGCGTTTGTATTCACGAATTATCATTGAGGAAGCTTTCAGATAATGTGATTTATCTGAGTATGGAGCGTAATATGAAATGTGCGCTAGGGCATTGTGGGCACTGCCAATATGGACCTCATTTTGTTTGCAAGAATGGACCGGTTTTTCGTTACGACAAAATTAAGGAAATATTTGGGCTAAAAGGTTTTTAATCATGGATAAACCCAAAATAGCAGTGCACAAGTTTACTTCGTGTGACGGCTGTCAGCTCGCGTTCCTGAATCTCGGGGAGCCATTAATCGAATTATTTGAAATGACTGACATTGTTCATTTCCCCGAGGCTGGACCCATTAATCCAGACCTTAACGTTGATATTGCTTTTATAGAAGGCAGTATTTCCACCGCCGATGAAATCAGCCGTATTCAGGCGATACGAAGCAATAGCCAGTATTTAATTACGATTGGTGCCTGTGCAACTTCAGGTGGGATACAAGCGTTAAAGAATATCCATGATACAAAAAAATGGATCAGGGATGTTTATGCCAAACCGGAATACATCGACAGCCTGGATGCATCAACACCGATTTCTGATCATGTCAGGGTGGATTACCAACTTTGGGGATGTCCGATCGACAAGCGTCAATTAATTACAACGATTCATTCGCTGCTATCGGGTGTCAAACCGTTAGAAGAAACAGAAAAAATATGTTTGGAATGCAAGCGTAGTCAAAACGTTTGTATTATGGTTACTAAAGGGGAACCCTGTATGGGGCCAATCACCCGTACGGGATGTGGCGCACTTTGTCCGCGTTTTGGCCGGGATTGTTATGGCTGCTTTGGGCCATCTGAAAATCCAAATACAGACTCGCTTACCGCCTGTTTTAAAGGGCTGGGTTTAGTGGATAAAGATATAGAGAAACGCTACCTCTTTATCCATAATAATTCACCGGCATTTAAACGGGCTGTTGTTAATCTGGGGAAAAAAAGTGTTGAATAATAAACGTGCCAAACAATAAAAGCAAAAGTACAAGAAAAATAAGTGTTCCAGTGCTCACGCGCGTTGAGGGGGAGGGTGCGTTAGCTATTTCTATCAGAAAAAATAAAATTGAAAGTCTGCAGTTGCGTATTTTTGAGCCCCCGCGCTTATTTGAAAAACTCTTGGAAGGGCGGCTTTATACGGAGGTGCCGGATATTGTTTCACGAATATGTGGCATTTGTCCGGTTGCTTATCAAATGAGTGCCATTCACGCGTTTGAAGCGTTATTTGGCATCGACCCAGGTTCCTGGGTGCGTGATATGCGCCGTGTATTTTATTGTGGTGAATGGCTGGAAAGTCATAGTTTGCATATTCATTTGCTGGCAGCACCGGATTTTTTGGGATTTGACAGTGCGCCCGCTATGGCAAAGGAGTATCCACTAGAGTTGCGCAGGGGGTTAATGTTACAGTCATTGGGGAATGATTTAATACGATTGTTCGGTGCGCGGTCGGTTAACCCGGTAGGTGCTAAAGTGGGTGGTTTCACGTGCGCGCCAAGCATGGAAGACGTTAACGCATTACTGCATAAACTCCGAGCGGCATTACCTGATGCGGAAGCCTTAATCAGCTGGACTGCCTTATTAGAATATCCCAAAATGTCGCAGCACTTTCCCAGTGTCGCTATCAGTCATCCCGGGGAATATCCTATGAACGAAGGTGATCTTAAGTCAGATCAAGGTTTACATATTCCTATTAATCAATTTGAGCATCACTTTGAGGAAAAACAGGTTGCTTATTCAACCGCATTGCATTGTACGCTTTTAGGGCAGGCCTATCTCGTTGGTCCCTTGGCGAGAATTAACCTGAACTATGGTAAGTTACATCCGGAGGTTAAACAAACCATAGAAAAAATTAGTGTGCAGTTTCCAAGTCAAAATATGTATCATAGTATCGTTGCAAGAGCGGCGGAAATTTATTATGCATTGATTGAGGCAATTCGCTTGTTAGAGAATTATCATGTGTCGAAGTCACCCTTTGTTAAAGTAACGCCTAAAAAAGGGCATGCTTACGGCTGCACAGAAGCGCCGCGGGGTAGTTTATGGCATCAATATGAAATTGATAAAAAAGGTGTTGTGCAAAATGCGCGGATTGTGCCACCCACCAGCCAGAACCAGGCACGAATAGAACAAGACCTGCGTTTCACCTTGGAGCAATGTGGCCTGGATGCGCCGGAAGAAATACTGCGGCTTAAGGCTGAGCAGGTAATTCGAAATTATGATCCCTGTATTTCATGCGCAACACATTTTTTAAATTTGACGGTTGCCAGGCTATGACCGAAACACTGACAGCCACAAAGACGTTGATCGTTGGTTTAGGTTCTCCCTATGGGGATGACCAAATAGGTTGGATGGCATGTGAACGATTAATAACGGAAATCGGTCATTTGCCGGCAGTGGAATTCATTATCTGTGATCGCTCCGGTATAGAATGGATGACTAAACTGCCGCCTGGCGGACAAGTGATCTTCATTGATGCCATGCGCTCAGGTGAAAAACCGGGTACCGTTAGTAAAATTGATATAAGATCCGAGCGATGTGCTGAGTGTCCCGCCACGCTGTCATCCCATGGTATCAATATTAGGGATGCCATCGATCTCGTGCAATCACTTGGTGATCTACCGGAAATTATTTCTGTTTGGGGCGTGGAATTAGAGCAATGCAATTATGAATGGGGCTTGAGTGAATCGGTAAATACAGCTTTGCCGACGTTATTGGAGAACATTAAGTCAGACATACATTGAGCATACAATTATGTGCCTAGCGATACCAATGCAAATCAAGAACATTGCAGGGATTAACGCGCGTTGTGAGGCCAAAGGTGTAGAGAGGGATGTTAGCCTTATTTTACTCCAGGATATGGACCTCACTACCGGTGATTATGTGTTGATCCATGTAGGATACGCTATCCAGAAAATTACTGAATCCCACGCCAGATCAGCGTGGCAGTTATATGATGAAATGCTGGCAGTCCAGGCGGAGCCTGATAATGCATGAATTGTCCATATGCCAAAGTTTGCTTAAGCAGGTTGGTGATATTGCGGTTAAACATAATGCCTCTACGGTTGAGCGTATTTATTTGCAGGTAGGTGCTTTATCCGGTGTGGAGCCTGGATTATTGCAGTCGGTTTTTCCATTCGCCAGCGCAGATACCATCGCT
>Ga0316204_10010349_pt1 | contig 12046 bp, 10 predicted proteins | sample 6monrhotite_MG_2_FD_205661 | JGI IMG/M metagenome (GOLD analysis project Ga0316204, IMG submission 205661) | Microbial mat bacterial communities from mineral coupon in-situ incubated in ocean water Damariscotta River, Maine, United States -... | ecosystem: Environmental > Aquatic > Marine >...
ATTTGAAAGGTTTTCACGTACTGCCAATCTACGGCGGCCAGAGCATGGACACCCAACTGCGCCAATTGAAGCGCGGCGCGCATGTTGTAGTGGGCACACCCGGCCGTGTAATGGACCATCTTCGTCGTAAAACCATGTCACTCGCTGGCCTCAAGGCGCTGGTACTGGATGAAGCCGATGAGATGCTGAAGATGGGTTTTATCGATGATGTTGAATGGATTCTGGAACAGACCCCCAGCACCCGTCAGATCGCACTTTTTTCAGCGACGATGCCTGATGTGATCCGCAAGGTTGCGAATCGCTACCTGAAGGAGCCAAAAACAGTCAAAATCAAATCAGAATCAACCACCGTTGATACGATTGATCAGAAATACTGGCAGGTCAGCGGCCTGCATAAGCTCGATGCGCTAACCCGCATCCTCGAAGTCGAACAGCTCGATGCCGCAATCATCTTTGTACGCACCAAAAATGCCACCGCCGAGCTATCTCAGAAACTGGAAGCACGCGGCTATTCCTGCGCGGCGCTGAGTGGCGATATCACTCAGACACTGCGTGAGCGCACCGTCAATCAGCTGAAAAAAGGGGTGATCGATATCATCGTCGCCACCGACGTTGCGGCGCGCGGCCTCGATGTACCGCGCATCAGCCACGTAATCAACTACGACATTCCTTATGACACAGAGGCATACGTACATCGTATCGGACGTACTGGCCGTGCCGGACGCAAAGGTACTGCCATTTTATTTGTCGCGCCGCGCGAAACCCGCATGCTGCATGCGATTGAACGCGCCACCAATAAAAAAATCGAGCGCATGCAACTGCCTTCAATTGAAGCGGTCAGCAACAAACGCGTCACTGAATTCAAACAGCAGATCCTCGACACCATCGAGTCTCAAGACCTGACATTTTTTAACGAAGTATTGATGCAGATCGAAACAGAGCAAAACATCAGCCCTAACGATGTCGCTGCTGCACTGACCTTCATCGTGCAGAAAGATCGCCCGTTGATGCCAAAAGCACAGGCCGCACCAAGAGAACGTAAAGAGCGTGATCGCGTAGCAAACAGTGCAGATCGTCCGCAGCGCGAAAAGCGCCCAGCACCCGGTTCACTTGGTAAAGCACGTCGCCTGAAGAAACATCCAGAAGTTGAGATGGCGCGTTACCGCATTGAAGTGGGCAAGCAGCACGAAGCGTCACCCGGTGACATCGTTGGCGCTATCGCAAACGAAGCGGAGATTGATAGCCAGTATATTGGTGACATCAAACTTTATGATGACTTCAGCACCGTTGATCTGCCTGCCGACATGCCAGCCGATGTCTTTCAAGCACTAAAGAAAGCACGCGTACGCCAACAGGCGCTAGCAATATCGGTCACCAAAGATGGCGCATTCGGTAACAAAGGCGGCCCAAGAAGCGGCGGCGACAAGAAGCGAAGCTTTGCTGACAAGAAAGATGGCGCGAGTTCAAAAAAGCCAAGCAAAGAAAAGTTCGTCAATAAAAAGGCTAGCAGCCAAGTTAACAAGCCCAAGAGCAAAGACAAGATCTCACTCTCTAAATAGTAGAGCGGCGAGATAAAACGGCTAATGCGTCATCCCAGCAAATACAAAGGCTGGGATGACGATGCTTCATTCAGACTAACCACCCAGCACTTCTTTAATCGCTTCAATATCAGCCTGCGCAGTTTCCAATACACGTAACGTCATCTTCGGGCCTAATCGTCCCAGTGAAAATTTAGCAAACGCAGGCACTACATCAATCGCAGGATGGCTCTCCATTAATGGCGTGTCGATAAAACTATAGAGCTGCGCCAGCAATACCACATCACAATAATCCGCCTTAGGCCCCGAATCGCGATACCAATCATGCGCACCACGCACCACGTCAATCACGTCCAGATCAAAATCCCAACGTCGCAACACTTGCACACCGACTTCACAACTTAGCTTTTCAATCACCTTAGCCAGCATCGTTTCATCGTCAAGCAACTCTGGATATTTAGCAGCATAATTGATGATCGGCAGCGCACCTATGTTATGCACCAGCCCCGCCAACATGGCTCGATCTTCATCAATGCCTCGACCATGGCGTGAAATGACCGCGCACAAAGCCGCAACATGCGTACTATGCCGCCATGACTTTCGCATAAACGCTTGTAATACGGGCGAATCACTTTCAAACAACTGCTGCAATGAACAACCAACCACGAGGTCTCGCGTCACCTTTAATCCCAATCGAGAGACCGCCATCTGACAAGTCGTAATCGCCGATTTTCCACGGTACATCGGGCTGTTTGCGACCTGCAATAGACGCCCCACCAATGGGGGATCAGCCATCACAATGCGCGCGACTTCAGATACATCTGTCGCCTTATCTTTTACCGCCGCCTGCACCTGCAGTGCAATATCAGGCAGACTGGGAATTTTTAACTTACTCGCTTTGGAATCACGCTCAATATCAGCCATTAATCGCTCAACCAACGCGTCCTCATCCAATGGAATGTTGCCATCAATCTTATCCGGTGGCGGCGCATCACCCAGTGCATTACTGACCTCACCATCACTCAAACGAAAAACAACCGCTCGACTGCTGGCACGGATCGTCCACTGACAAGGCTTGGTGAAATTAAGTGGTAACTTGGCTTTTCCAGTATTTCCACTCACCATTTCAGCATCGCGGCCTGGTGCCTCCAGTGAAACATCACCGGAAACCAAAAAGTAAGTCCAGGGCTCATTCGCCCCATGGCGCGCAATCGTCTCCCCCGCTAACAGCGTCTCAAAGTAACTATCCCGAGATAGCCGCAACAACTCCAGCGCATCAAGCTTATCAAGTGGGGAAAAGATACCCATTATGGCTGGATTTACCAGCTTATCCGTCTTCATTTACCGGGCCTCACACAAAAAGAAAATGCCTCAACCAAGGCAATAACGTAGGTCGCGATCATATAGCAATCGCCAAGAAAAAATATTAGCTAAAATCTAATATAACATCATAGATGTTAACCACTTACCTTACCTCTATCGGCGCTTAGATACCTTTTCCCTACCCCTTACCCCGCCACTGACACCTTAAGCTAGGATGAGATAGCAGCCAATCGCAAACAACAGTAACGCAAACCCCTTTTTCAACAGACTCACCGGCAACACGTGAGTCATTCGCGCACCAAATGAAGCGCACACCACGCTACTCGCCACCACACCAAGAAATGCAGGCCAATAGAGATAACCACTACTCCACTCAGGCAAACCATCGACACCCATTCCAGCCAATCCATAACCGACCATACCGGCAACGGCAATGGGCAGGCCGCATGCTGCCGAAGTCGCGATCGCCTGACGCGTCGCAGTACGGCACCACAGTAAAAATGGCGTCGTCATCGTGCCGCCACCAATACCAACAAGCGAAGAAACCGCCCCAATCACAGCACCCACCCCAGCCAAGCCCACTCGGCCAGGTAGCTGACACTCCCCCTGTGGCCGCAGCCCTAGCGCCATCTGCACCGCCACCAACAACGTGAATATCGCAAAAATCTTCTGCAACCAGACGCTGGCGAGCTGGTCTGCTAGGAATGCGCCGCACAGGGCACCGACCATAATGCCGCCACTCAACCGCCGCATCACTGGCCACAATACCGCGCCGTGTCGGTGATGCGTACGAATTGAAGACAACGAGGTCACCACAATCGTGGCCAATGAAGTTCCCAGTGCGAGATGCATGATAATAGCCGCATCAAACCCTTGCGCCTCAAAGGTAAGCGCGAGCACCGGCACAATAATCAAGCCACCACCGATGCCCAGCAACCCAGCTAGGGTCCCTGCCACCGCCCCCAATAACAAATAATAGAGCAACGCTTCGATCATCGATTACCCCAATCCCTCATTGAGTGCTAAAATCCCGAGGTTCAGTATAGCGCCTTTGTAAAAAGGGATGATTCACTACGCTAACTTTAATTTTTGAGGAAATGGGGAGAGGCAGATGTATCCAAAGGTTGCAGCCACACATAATAAGACTATTGCTGTTCTGGGAGGAACCGGCTTTGTCGGTCAGCATTTAGTACGCACACTGGTCGAAGCAGGCTACCAGGTTCGCGTTTTAGCGCGCCACCGTGAACGTTGCCGTGAATTATTAGTACTGCCCCGTGTCAGCGTGATCGACACCAACATCATGACCCTCTCAAACCTGCATAAGCATTTCGCTGGTTGCAGCGCCGTGATTAATCTTGTCGCGATACTCAATGAAAACAAAAAGGGGGCCTTCCAACGCCTGCATGTTGATCTGCCGCGCATGATCATTGAAGCCTGCGTCGCCAATAAAATTGATCGAATCATTCACATGAGTGCGCTCAACGCCTACGCAGGCAAAGCACCAAGCCGCTACCTCACCAGCAAAGGCGAAGGTGAAGATGTGATGCATAGTGCGGCCGACGAAGGCATCCATGTCACCACCCTACGCCCATCCGTGATCTTTGGCCCTGGTGATAGCCTTTTCAACCGCTTCGCGTCGCTACTTAAATTTGTCACACACCTGCCACTCGCCTGCCCTAATGCACGCTTTGCACCGGTCTATGTGAATGACGTTGTTGATGTCATGGTCAAATCGCTGAATGAAAAAGCGACCTTCGGTCAGCGCTACGATCTTTGCGGCCCTCATGCCTACACGTTACAACAGCTGGTGGAGTTCACCATCAAAACCCTAGGGGTTAAGCGCAAAGTAATCCCACTGGGTAATGGCACATCAAAATTGATGTCGCGCATCCTGGGCATTGCGCCAGGCAAGCCACTCACCTATGACAACTACCTCTCAATGCAAGTCGATAGTGTCAGTAAAAATAAGTTCCCCGAGGTTTTTCAAATCACCCCGCAACCACTGGAAGCGATCGTGCCACGCTATCTGATGAATCAGAATCAGCGCGGCCAGTTTGATCGCTTCCGACTTTATGCCGGGCGCGATGACTAATCAGCCGCGATGATTAATTCAAACTGCTAAGGCGCCACCGCACATGGAAATTTACATGGTCGGTGGTGCTGTTCGCGATAAATTGCTGGGGCTACCCATCAAGGACCGTGACTGGGTGGTCGTCGGTTCAACGCCTGAAGCAATGCTGGCTCAGGGCTATACTCAGGTTGGACTAGATTTCCCTGTGTTTCTGCACCCAGAAACAAAAGAAGAATACGCGCTCGCCCGCACCGAACGTAAAACAGCGGCAGGCTATACCGGCTTTGAAGTCCACGCATCACCGGATGTCACGCTAGAGGAAGATCTAAAACGCCGCGACCTCACCATCAACGCGATGGCGCTCACACTCGATGGCCACCTAGTCGATCCGCTCAACGGCATTCGCGACCTACAGCAACAACTTCTCAGACATGTCTCACCCGCCTTTATTGAAGACCCGGTGCGCGTGTTACGTGTCGCGCGCTTCGCAACACGACTGGTACCGTTGGGATTTAAAATCGCGGATGAAACACAAGCGCTATTAAAAGAGATTGTGGCTGCCGATGAAGTCGATGCACTCGTACCCGAACGCGTCTGGGCGGAAATTGAACGCGCACTCAATGAAGCACGCCCATCCATTTTTTTTACTACGCTGCGTGATTGTGGCGCATTAGCGCGCATCCTACCTGAAGTCGACGCACTCTTCGGCGTGCCACAGCCTGAACATTATCACCCCGAAATCGATACCGGTATTCACACCATGATGGTGCTCGATAGCGCGGCAACATTAAGCGCCGACCCCGAAGTACGCTTTGCCGCACTCTGCCACGATCTTGGCAAAGGCAATACCCCACGCGACCAGTGGCCCAGCCACCACGGCCACGAAGAGCGCGGGGTTAAATTAACGCAATCACTTTGCAAACGAATGCGCGTACCAAAACGCTTTCAAGCACTCGCCGTGCTGGTTGCACGCTACCATACGCATTGCCATCGCGCCGCTGAACTACGCCCCACCACACTACTCAAAACACTGGAATCACTCGACGTCTTTCGTCGCCCCGAGCGACTTGAACAATTTGTCACCGCCTGCAAAGCTGACTCACGCGGACGCACGGGTTATGAAACATGCGACTACCCCCAGGCCGCACTTTTCATGCTTGCCTATCGCGTTGCAAACGCCATTGATATACGCACCATTGTTGAACAAGGCCATCATGGCAAAGCGCTCGCCGATGAAATTCATGCCGCACGTGCACGCGCAATAAAAGTAGCCATACAGTAGTCACCCTATGTATACGATTAAACTTTATCAATTCAGGTTCGATATAGGTATAATCGCTCGCAAGCGGCTCACGACCACATCAGGTCAACGAATATAATATCTGCCGCACCGCAAGAGAAAAAGATGTCGCATAACTCCGGGAACAATCAGATTATCATTGAGGGCGTCTGTAATGATGGCCAGAAGTTTCGCCCATCAGACTGGGTTGAACGAATTTCGTCTGCACTCGCAAGCTTCGGCCCTGACCACAAACTGCGCTACTCGGAACATGTGCAACCCTGCATCATCAACGGCGCACGCTGCCTGATTGTGGCACGCGGACTAAGCCTCAACGACCCAGAAGCGTTTAGTTTCATTCTACAGTTTGCGCGCAAAAACAAATTACGCATCCAGGAGAAGCACCTCATTAAAGAGTGGGGATACGATTTTCCTGACGACGACAGCAACGAACTGATCGCAAACGGCTAATTTTCACGGCCATATCGCCTCCGCGCAGCCATCATGGCAAATAATAGGCCACCATTTACAACTGTTTGAATTCCCTCGGCATCCGCCAAAAACCGCTCTTTCCCGCCTAATTGCGGCCATCCAAAACCTTGACTGCAAGCACAGCGGCATGACAAGCTGGTCTTCCGGCGCGTGATTTTGCGCAAGGAAAGAGTCGGAAAAGACGCTTTGAACCAAACATATGGAGACCAAATAGTATGTACGGAGAACGGCACCAACTCACTCATGAGTTCCCAGAGCTACAAAATACCATTCATGATCTAAAAGATCAGGGCGGCAGTTTTGCCGACCTGCTAAAAGAATATGAATGCACAGATAAGACGATTCACGTCCTGGAAAAACAGAAACAACCTACCACGGACGAACGCATGCTTGACCTCAAGGTGAAACGCCTCAACCTCAAAGACCGACTTTACAGCGAATTAAAACAGTACCACTCATAAGCAATCTCAATCAGATTCAAATGCAATTGACTGTTCATTCCTAATTTAATCGGCCCCCACTACTACGGCACCGTAGTAGTGGGGCATTCATCACCCCTCAAGGCAACTCATGCGCTCCATTAAATAACAGAGACAATCCTGCCTCACCACCTTTTTATCCAGCGTTAGCATTGATGGCACCAATGACACACGTGTGCGTATTTCGCCGTGTTGATAATTGAAGTAACGCTCACCAACATCATCCCCATCATCATTACGCACATCAAGCGACACACCCTCGCTCGCAACGTATCCCAATAAAGTACCACTGGCTAACTCTGAGAAATTCAAATGATCAACCTCAGCAATCAGACGCAATGCAGCATCTTCATCACCAAAACCGATCGAGATATCTGACGCCACCTTCACAATCGCCACAGTATGAAAGAGATCGATATCACGCGCACTAAGCGAACGCACAGGCAGATGCTCAAGATGCAATGTACTCTTCAGAAATTCATAACAGTGCTCAACGCCAAAAGCCTGGCCTGGCCGACCACACTCGAGCGTTACTGATGGACAAAGCTCAGAAAAGGCCATCGATTGAACCGTATCGGGGCGAGTAAAATAGACCACTGTACGGCTAAATAACAATGCCAAATTGAGGAACGCGGCATCCAGACTATTGACGCAACCATAGTGAGGATTAGTTCCCGTGTTGTTGTGAATATCAATACTGGCAAACACTCGGCGCTGCTGCATCTCTTCAAGAATGCACTGTGTCATCCGATGCTCGTCATCATCACCATCGGCCCACACACGATTGTAATCATGCTGACCATCGAGATGACGCCTGCCATCTGCCGCAGCGGAAACATTACCAATAAAAACCGATAACGCACGCGGCAGTGGATGCGTCCAATATTCCCGTAATAATTTACGCAGCGCCAACCAACCACTCACCTCATTACCATGCAATAACACCGACACAAACAGCGGTTCCGGATGCGCACCCGGCAGATGAATTAATGTCGGGCCACCTAACTTCTGAGATAGCTGATTTGCTTCAAGCTCAAGCAGCCCCTCGGGTATCCCATTCAATATTGTCAGCATACTAATATCAGATACTCCAGGTCGAGACCGGTTCACCAGCACATTGGCGTTCCATATATGCTTGAGCCAACTGCTGCATATCGGCACCATGCTTGGCTACATACGCACGCTGCCACGCAGCGCCATGCTGTCGAGTTCGAATACGCTGCTCAATCACCCCAAGGTAAAAAGTAATATCAGACGCGGAGATCTGTAACGCCCCCAATCCACTCTGCGCAAGCGGTAGCAACTCATCCAACAACAGTTCAGCCATACCAACGCGCTTGCCACCCAACCACAGCGGCCGCGACCGCAACCCATAACGTGCGGCATTATAAAAATTATCCCTGCAATCGTCGAATGCCAGTAGCGATTCAGGAGCCGTTTCGGCACCCCCCAACGCCTGCACCAACCCAAAAAAGAGCGCGGCATTCGCAACACTATCAATCACCGTTGGGCCGGCTGGCACCACGCGGTGCTCGATCCGCAAATGTGGTACGCCACCATCAAAACCGATCAGTGGCCGGTTCCAACGCCAGACGGTACCATTATGCAACCGCACATGCGCAAGCCTATCGCTCGCCTCCCCCAAATCAACCGGTAGTAACACTGGGTAATGCAATAGATTCTCTTCAAAGCATTCCATCAACGAATCCTTGGCATAACCAAAGCCAAAGCTAACGCGATCAATCACCTTATCATCGACACTATATGCGCCACGTTCCAACGCGACCGACTGCTCAAACAGTGGAATACGTGTCTCATCCCATAGCGCCTTACCAAACAGGTAAGGAGAATTTGCGGAGGCCGCCACCATTGGCGCTGAGACAATCTGGGCAGCATTGTAAAAACGCACCGCATTCGCCATATCAACCTGAAAATGGATTTGAAACGAGGTCGCTGCGGCCTCAAGCATGACATCTCGATGGGTGGTGCGCAGCGACTCAACCCCGTGAATATCAAGCGTGAGCGGACTGCCTTGCCGACGACGAAAGATCTGTTCATTAAGCGCACGAAAACGTTCAGTGGAAGACATATTCGCCAGCGTTAGTTCATTTTCACGTACAGTTGGTAGAATACCCACCATCTGTAACGAGGCATCAAGCTGCTTTGCAATCTGACACGAATATCGCCATGTCTCATTAAGCTCCGTTTCGATTTTTTTTAGTGCATCACCACTTAAACGCTGCGGATTACCATTGAGCTCAATGTTAAATTTAGCCAGCTCAGGCACCGTCAATGGGTTATCTGAAAGCTGCAAAAAGGCTTCATTTAAAGGCACAGGACAGCAATTGCTATCAACCAGCCACGCCTCCAGTTCAAAACCGCCACGCGGCCACTCATCAACAAAGCGCTGCCCACTAAAACATTGATTCAGTAACGCGGTCTCTTCACGCAAACGCTGCGAGAATCTTTCAAAATCCTGTTCACAAAAATGACTACTAGGGATATCGTCGCCCATCTATCGCCTCATTTTAATCACACACAGGCCATCACGTGCGAGTAGACAGGCCTAACCTTTACTACTTATTAAGGCCTCATCAAGCTCATCGAGCCGTTGCGGGGTTCCAACATCCACCCAACCACCGCAATAATGCTCACCACTCACCTTACCCCCAACCATCGCCTGCCGCAACAGAGGTGCAAGTGGCGCTCGACCATCAGGCACGTCATCAAACAACTCCGGCCGATAAACACCGATACCACTAAAGGTAAGCTTGCTCGCCCCATCACTCCGCACATCACCTTGCGCCAGTGAAAAATCACCTTCAGGATGAAACTCAGGATTATCCACCAGGACTAAATGCGCCAGGCCAGCGGGCATTGAAGGCAGCGAGGAAAATTCAAAATCACTCCACACATCACCATTCACTACTACAAACGGCTCGTCACCCAGCAAAGGAAGTGCACGCTTGATTCCACCCGCAGTCTCCAGACCAACATCACCTTCAGCAGAATAATGAATTTTTGCGCCGTACCGACGGCCATCACCGAGCGCTTGCTCTAGCTGTTCACCCAACCAGGCATGGTTAATCACAATTTCTGTGATGCCAGCAGCCACTAGCGAATTAAGATGATGGGCAATAAGGTAATCCCCGCCGACCTTTAACAGCGGCTTAGGTGTGACATCGGTCAGCGGACGCATACGCTCACCACGGCCAGCGGCTAAAATCATCGCTTTCATCTATTTATGCAAACTAATTAACTAAGGCGGGGAAATGGAAAAAGATAAGCACAGTCGACCACCACCTAGACACCGCTAAAACATTTTCAACCGGCGACCAGAAAGAAAAAATCACCTGCGTATTTGGTAACCGACATTCTGCTCATCGCGACGAAAAAGATTATGATCAGCCAAATATTCATCATAGCCACCACCATCCCAATACGTATAGACACCACCACTTCCGCCCTGATCAGGGCCGGTAGTATAGATATACTGCCCACCACTGACAGTTTGATTCACCAGGGACTTATCACTAAAGAAAGCGGGGATAATCGCGTTATCATAATCACCCTTATCCTCAAAATTATCTCTTAGCAATTCAAACCTGTTCGAAACAATTCCCGGCGTATCCATCGTGCCGTAATCAATCGCGCTCATATCGAGCTGAAAATCCATCCTCACTTCAGCGTTGACTACCGACTGAGTGATGACAGGCTTGAACTGAAGACTATCCTTCAAAAACAACTGGGTCAGTTCAGCATCTCTAACCATATTGCTCATCACTACCCGGGTCGGATTACCCGAACCACTACCGTTGGCCGAACCACCTCGTCCATTACTCGCTGATTTTGGGAACGGGTCATAATTTTGACTCGCCTGATAACAGCAATCACTGGCCTGAATATACGTTTCTTGCGCGAAATCACTTAAGGGATCCCCGATAATCATATGGTAATAGCGAACACCATCGATTATCACCACCTCTTGAAGAAAAGGGGTTGGGTCAAAATAAGAGCTACGGCTAGCGCCACCAAAGGCGCAACGAGACTCGTCACCGCCTCGATTACAATCAATAGTGAGATCCTGAACGACCGCTTCATTAGCGAACCCAAGCTGAAACTCAGCCTGCGCCCCCCAAGATGCCAGGAATAACCCTATTCCAGCCGCAGCCGAAAACATGCCTCTAAAGGCTACATTTAACATTACACCCACCCTCAAACACTTCGTACCATCAATAATTTTTTATGATTCTGACTGCGATTCTAAACATAAAACATGCGCGCTTGTCAATCTAAAACAAATCTATAAATCACATAAAACTTAATAGTTTCAAAGAATTACCAGCGAATAAGCGGTATGCATCAAAAAAATGACGCGGACTAGAGAGAGGTTCGCGCATATAACATCATGTTATTTACGCGAATTTTAAGATGGATTTAAAATTAAAAAACAGACAGCTCGATTAAAATTATTCTGCTTTTTGGGCTCGTTGAAACAGCGCTGTTACCGCATCTTTAGGAGAACACCCTTCATACAAGACACGATATACCTGCTCAGCAATCGGCATATCTACGCCACACCGACTCGCCAATAGCCGCACCTCCTTCGCCGTCTGCACACCTTCAACTGCCTGACCAATCGAGCTTAATGCCGCCTCCAGCGTTTCACCTCGAGCCAGCGCAAGCCCCATACGACGATTACGAGACTGATTGTCAGTACAGGTCAAGACTAAATCGCCCAGGCCTGCGAGCCCGGTAAAAGTATCAGCTTGCCCACCAAGCCTAACTCCCAGGCGAGTAATTTCAGCTAGCCCACGAGTAATTAATGCTGCACGAGCATTCGCACCGAAACCAAGCCCATCTG
>Ga0316204_10010350_pt1 | contig 12046 bp, 13 predicted proteins | sample 6monrhotite_MG_2_FD_205661 | JGI IMG/M metagenome (GOLD analysis project Ga0316204, IMG submission 205661) | Microbial mat bacterial communities from mineral coupon in-situ incubated in ocean water Damariscotta River, Maine, United States -... | ecosystem: Environmental > Aquatic > Marine >...
ATCCATCTTTGGTAAAGAGGCCACGATAGCAGTAGCCGCCCAGGGCACCAGTGAAGCGCAAGCGCTCGACTTACCTGAATCACGCCTACTAGGCGCCGTGAGCATTAATCTTCGTGAGCAGACCTCTCTCAGTCTCGAATGGACCAAGAGCGACGATTACGATGCGGCCGATGGTGGCTCAGGATTATCAACAGACATGTACACTGCTCAGATTGCAGTTGAATTCTAATATCAACCCAACATCAACCCAATATCAATCAAGAGATCGCAAACATGATAAAAAATAGCTTTAGTTATCTGACCGGTGCAGCACTGCTCGCAACCAGCATGAGCGCATCGGCCCATTTTCAAATGATCATCCCCTCTGATGACATGGTAAAACAGGATGAAAAGCGCTCATTAAATCTAGACCTGCTGTTCTGGCACCCTTATGAAGGCGGCGGCATGCACATGGTCAAGCCAGTTGAATTTGGCGTGATGGCAGGTGGTAAGAAGCGTGATTTGATGGGTTCACTCAAACCTCATCAGTTCACCGATATTCATGGTGATAAATACGATGGCTATCAGGTCAGCTACAAGCTTAAACGCCCCGGTGACAACAGTTTTTATGTAGAACCCGCTCCATACTGGGAGCCTTCTGAAGAGGCATTCATTATCCACTACACCAAAGTAATCGTTAATTCGTTTGGGCTTGAAGAGGGCTGGGATACACCTGTTGGCCTAAAAACAGAAATCATTCCACTCACCCGCCCTTATGGCCTTTATGCAGGCAATGCCTTTCAGGGCACTGTGCTGGTCAATGGCGAGCCCGTCCCTTTTAGTGAAGTTGAAATTGAGTATTACAATAAAGATGGCAAACTCAAACCAGAAGCAGACCCTATGATTACGCAGGTGGTCAAGGCCGATGCCAACGGTGTCTTTACCTACGCCATGCCAAAAGCAGGCTGGTGGGGCTTTGCAGCACTCAATGAAGATGAAAAGACAATGACACATGAAGGCACTGAATACCCTGTCGAAATCGGTGCAGTACTGTGGGTTGAAACCCACGACATGAAGTAGCAGTAAGCAGCCCCCCGGTGGTTTTTACGGCTCTGCTAGTCGTGCGAATGACCGTGGTGGTGGCCATCATCTGAATGCCCATGACTGTGATCACCCTGCCCCGCTGGCATCGCTTCACCAGTGGTGGTCATCGTCAGTTTACCGTGCTTAACCCCGCGCACACTCACCAGCATATCCGCCAATGTCTGCAACAACTGCGCCTTCCCTTTTAACACCAACACCTCAAGGCAATTATTATGATCAAGATGAACATGCAGCACCGAACAGATTTCACCAGTAAACGAGTGCTGTAGATGGGTCAGTTTGGAAGAGAGCTCACGGGTATGATGGTCATAGACCATGGTAAAGGTACCCACCGTTTCAGCATCAGCCTCCCACTCTTGCTCAACCATATGATCACGAATCAGATCGCGGATCGCCTCAGAGCGATTTTTGTAGCCCTTACGCCCAATCAGCTCATCAAACTTATCCAGCAGATTGTTATCAATCGAGACACCAAACCTTACCAATTCAGACATTTCAGTTCCCTCATCAACTCTTTTTTTCAGCACACTCCTAACTCAATCAACACGCCGATTGACTTTAGAGTGCCACATATTTAATATTTGTACCACGATACGGAGCGCAGCGAATGAAAGCATATCATATTAAAAACAAAGCGATTATTTCCAGTAGCTACCGCATGAAGCAGCGCTGCATGGCTACGATGGCGGCCGTTTTTCTGCTCATGTCACCAACGGCCTTTGCCCACAAGCTCAATATGTTTGCTTATGTGGAAGGCGACGAAATCTTTGCTGAAGGCTATTTTACCGACGGAAAAAAGGCCAAAAACAGCACCATCACCGTCTTTGATGCGGCTGACAAACAATTATTACAGGGCACATCCGATGCCGATGGCCAGTTCACCTTCGCCATTCCGCAACAGAGCGACCTGCGCATCACCGTTAATGCCGGCATGGGCCATCAGGCTGAATTCGTTTTACTAAAAGATGAACTGAGCGAAGAGACAACAGCCACGGGTACAGAAAACGAGCCAGCCAGCGCATTAAACAGTAATAACGAAGCACCTGCTGCCACTGCCACTCAAATACCCAGTGCAACATCAAGCCTCGATAATGACGCGATCCGCGCTGAAATCGAACGTGCGGTAGGCAAAGCGATCAAACCACTGATGCGAGAACTTTCCACGATGCGCGCCGAAAAATCGCTGGCCGACATCATCGGCGGCATCGGCTTTATTTTCGGCCTGTTTGGCGTCGCCATGTACTTTAAATCGCGCAAACAGTAAGTAGTACGTTTTATTAAACTCTCGCCACAGGTAAGCAGAAGACTCAATCTTGATCGTAATACGTCGATACCTTTTGTAACACCCCTAATTCATTTGAGACACCGATAATATGCATATCTCTGACGGGATTCTTTCAGCGCCAGTACTGACCGCCGGCTTCATCGGCACCTTTGCGGTTGCCGCCTATACCCTGCGCCAGCTGGATCTCGACGATATCCCCAAGGTCTCTGTTATCACCTCTGTCTTTTTTGTCGCCTCGCTGATTCACGTCCCGATTGGCCCCAGCAGTGTTCACCTGATTCTTGGCGGCCTCGTCGGCGTAGTACTTGGCATGCGCGCCTTTCCCGCCATCATGCTGGGCATTATTTTGCAGACCATATTATTCGGCCACGGCGGTGTCACCGTCATCGGCGTTAACACCATGATGCTCGGTGGCGGCGGGCTCATGGCCTATGCGGTGTGGCAATTGCGCCACCATTTTAATATCAACAAAAAAGAGATGATCTTTGGCGGACTCGCCGGTGCCACCGGCATCTTCAGCTCCGGCATTGTACTGGCGCTTTCCCTGGTCACAACCGGTGAAGAGTTTATCGCCACCGCCTGGTACACCCTGGTCGCCCATATTCCAGTGATGATTATTGAAGCGCTGATTGTCGGCAGCTGCGCCGCTTTTCTTGCAAAGGTAAAACCCGATGCACTCGCCGGTCAATTACCACGAGCAGTACCAGCCACCGCAGCGGCAACAGACGCAAATACAGATACAAGGCCCTCAAACGAGGATTCACCCAAGTGAGCCATCAGCCAGCGCTCTGTGATAACGTAGTCACCTCACATCACGACAGCGGAAGCCAACACGATGCCACTTGATATCGATCGTTTTGCCAAGCTGGAATCACCACTGCAGCGCTGGGACCCCCGCGTAAAACTGTTCACGCTAGGCATCTTCGTCTTCAGTGTCGCATTACTTAAAACACTGCCGATCGCCTGCATTGCTTTTTGTCTTGCCGTTGGTATCTTACGACTGAGCAGTCTGCCGTATGACTTTGTCGCCAGCAGCGTTAAATGGGTGATCTTTTTTCTGCTACCTTTTTTCATCATCATGCCACTCAGTTACCCCGGTGAAGCCGCCTTTTACGTCATCGGCTTGCCATTCGCATGGGAAGGGCTACAGCTCGCAACACTGATCTTTATTAAGGCGGTCGCCATCATCCTCACTACGTTTTCAATGTTTGGCACCTCACGTTTTGATATTTCGATGATCGCACTGCAGCACCTTAAATGCCCCAAAATACTGGTGCAGATGCTGCTCTTTACCTATCGTTACACATTTGTCTTTATCGAAGAGATGCGCCGGATGCAAATCGCAATGCGCGCCCGTGGCTTTGTGATGAAAACAGATATCAAAACCATGCAGGTGATGGGCAACTTCGTCGGCACGCTACTTGTTCGCAGCTTTGAGCGCTCCGAGCGCGTTTATAAAGCGATGCTATCCAAAGGTTATCAGGGCGAACTGCACACCATGGTGAAATTCAAATCTGAGCGACAGGACTATATCAAGTCAGCGCTGGTACTTAGCACCGCCGTTATTATTCTTGCTCTGGATTTTTCAGGACTCTTTTTACCCGCCAAACAGGGCTGGTTTTAAAACTTACTTCAGGAGGCCTCGTGTCTAAAAACACGGCAGCAATCGATACAAGCCAGGTATTCTTTACCTATCCAGATGGCCACGCGGTCTTAAAAAGCGTTACCTGTTCAATCAAACATGGTGAAAAAGTCGCGTTAATCGGCCCCAATGGTGCGGGTAAATCAACCTTTATGAGTCTGCTCAATGGTGTATCACTACCCACCCACGGACAGGTGCATATCGATGGCACACTGGTGGAAAAAGATTCCCTGGTCGATATTCGCCGTAAGGTCGGTATCGTTTTTCAGGACCCCGATGACCAGCTCTTTTGCCCTACCGTCTATGATGATGTCGCCTTTGGGCCGCTCAACCTCGGACTTGCTCATGACGAAGTTGATAAACGCGTCAAAGAGTCGCTGGCACTGGTCGGACTTGAAGGCTTTGATGAGCGCTCTTCGTATCATCTCTCATTCGGTGAACGTAAACGCCTTGCGCTGGCAACCGTGCTCTCGTATCGCCCCGAGATTCTGGTCTTTGATGAGCCATCCACCAACATGGATCCACTCAACCGCCGCAAGCTAATCAACTGGCTCAAAGAGTCAGACAAAACCATCCTACTCTGCACCCATGATCTCGATATAGCACTAGAGGTATGTGACCGCTGTATTTTACTCACCGATGGCGAGATCGTCGCCGACGACGCGGCATCCAAGATTCTACATAATCGCAAGTTACTGGAAGAGAACAACCTCGAACTACCGCTGGCATTGATGACACATGAACTACTCAATGACATCCTGAAAAATAAAGATGATCTCGATGAAGATCACCGCTTCATCATCGGTAACTTTCTGCATGCCCATCGCCATGCACATGGTGCGGATGGTGAGATTCATTTTCACGTTCATGCACATGATGATCACAGCGCCGCGCACACTCACCACGACCACGACCACGACCACGACCACGACCACGACCACGACCACGACCACGATAATCATGCTGCTGATGGTCACAAACATCAACACCCGGATAAATAAACAGATAAATAAAAAGGTCAATCAACAACACGGATAAATCTGTGTTGGTTTTGTTTAATCCTGCTTAGTTAAATACAGGCTTAGTTCACTAACTGATATTTATATACGCCAACCATAACCGCTCAGTCGATCAGGCTTAGCGTCGGCACCGACAGCTCAAGTAACAATTTACCATCACGTACTGTCACGGAAGAAAGCACACTCTTCGCCATCTTCTGCTTCAGGTCGTTGTCCTGTAGTTTATAGACAAGAATCACCGGCAGTGATTGCTTCATCAACTGCTGCAGTGCCAACTTTACTGTAGCCGTGATCTCTGGCGGCATATCATAAAGTTTAAGGCTTTTGATCTTAGGATCGCGTAGGTAAAATTCCCCAGTCTGATGACGGTATTCAAGATCCCCATCAATCAAAGCACGCCCTTCACCCGTCAAAATCCCTGGCACATTTGCCAGCACCGAAAACGCCAAACCAACACGTCCCGTTTTCTGCTCAAGCGAAACCTCAGGGTCATGCGCAGTTAACATCACAAATGGCGTGATATGTTTAACTGGGAAATAGCCCTGCACCACCTCCTGAACTTCACCCTTAGTCAATTCGACGGTATAAGCGCTAGCCGCTGTGCTCTGCACAAGGAATAGAAATAGCGTAATAAAAAATCCACGAATATACTGATCACGTTTCATCATCACTTCCAGAGTTGATAATAGTTAACGGCTATTATGACGCGATGACACAAAATCATCCATCATGATGGCATCTCATGACTGGTTATTAGAAAATCACCTCAGGATCACCCACCTTCCACTGAGGGTATTTTTCCATCACGCTGGCAAACAACGGTAGCTGTAATAATTTCGCCAACCAGGCTTGTAGAAACGGATAGGGGCTATTTTCAAGCCATTGCTTATCGACATTGGCAAACTGACGAATAAAAGGAAAGATCGCCATATCAGCCAGCGTGGGATTATCACTTAATAGAAAAGGAGAGCGTGTTAACACCTCTTCTAGTTGCGACAGGAAAACCTCCGCCTGACCACGGTAATATTCCATCGGGTATTCAGGAAAACGATCCGCATATTTATAGCGATCCAGCCACGGCTTAAATTCAATATCATTGGCGGTAATTAACCGCTTACTTTCAGCAATCAATTGATCATCCGTTAACAACCACCTTTGCGGATCATTTTGCTGCAACGCCCACATCATAATATCCAGGCTTTCTTCGATCACCTCAAGGTCATTAACAACCAATACCGGTACCGTTGCTTTTGCGGAGCGCTCACGCAAGGCCTCCGGTTTATCAGCCAGCACGACCTCTCGCAATGCAACCTGAACAGCACTTGCCCGCAACGCAAGCCGTGCACGTATCGCATAGGGGCAGCGACGAAAAGAATAAAGCACTGGATAACTCATCAATTTTTACTACTGTAATGCTCAATCATTTTATGGTTGTCCGCCAGACACTCGCCAGCCACGGTTGCTGTTCACGCGGCACACCTGGCGGACGGTAATAGTGGTGTAATTCAACAAAGCCAGCACTGGTCATATACTCTCGCCAGGTGTCAAGGTCATAGTAAGCGCCATAACGACTGCCATTCAAGCCATCACTATTATTTCCACGCGGGTTCGAGCTAAACAACACACCCCCCACTTTTAACGTCGCGTGCAATGCAAGCAACACATCAGGTAGCGCCTGACGCGGCGCATGAAATAACGAGGCGTTAGCAAACACACCATCAAAGTGGTTAACGGGAAGATTGAGATTAAGAAAATCCTGATGCCATACCTCACAGCCACTATAAGCACGTGCCATTTCAGCAAAACGCTCAGCACCATCGAGCCCTACTGCAACATGACCACGCTGACTAAACGCCTTAAGGTCACGTCCAGGTCCGCAACCAACATCCAGAATGGCATAGGGATGCGCTACTTCATCTGCTTCAATATGGCTCAATAATGCTGCAATATTTTGTTCAACATCATGGTCAATCGTACCTGCAAAAAAATCCTCAGCACGTCGGTTGTAATAATCGAGCGTATGGCTGGTGAGTTCCAGTAGATCGCGGTTAGTCTCTGTAATCTGTTTCATAGGGTGCTATTGTACTGTCAAACAGCACCCATAATCGAACGATTTTATAACGACTTAAGTGCTACCTGCGATCTGTTTTCTACAAACCAACATCAGCAAGCCAATCGCCATTAAAAACAAGCTCCCCGGTGCTGGCACGCTGGTTGGAGCCGCGTCTGTAAACCCAGTCACACCAATATTATCTAATCCAAATTGATCCCGAGAGCCTTCAGTAGAGCTATCATCACCCGCCCACCTGAGATAAAAAGACTCGGAATCTAATATATTTAACCCAGAAAGCATAAAAGCAAAACTACCCCTTTCCCACGAAGGGAAATCATCGGCAACACCAGCCGAGATAGTCTCGCCGGCAGGAACATCGGTATACACAAGATCATCATGAGAATAGCTAAAATTAAACAGACTTGATCTCAGTTGATCATTCAATATAAAAAGATCATAGCTGACTGACAACGCATTCAGCGTCACTGCCGTATCATTTAAAATCCTCAGCGTAATTTCACCCGCAGTAAAATCGCCTCCGGTCGGCTGCACACCCAGTGACGGCCCTGAACCAGCAAGATTAAAACTATAAATACCACCCGTCGAAACCGAACCTGAAGCGCTGCCACGAGCAAAATCGCCAGTGTCGTGGCTACTGCCAAAACTACCATCCGTACTCAGGCCAGTCACACGCCAGACATTAGAGTCCAGCTGACCCGATGCAGGTGTCGGAGAAAAACCAGCACCAGAGAAACCGCTGAAGTCCTCTATTACCTCATCCCCAACACTATTGATCACAAGCGCCTGCGACGCAGGAAAATATAAAAAGAGCAGTATAGAAAAAACAATCGAAGGCTTATTCATAAGTCACTCCCTGACAAATATCATTGATTAGAACCTCAAAACACACCCCCTGTGTGCCCGCCGCCTATGCCATTAACATAGACAGCTAATATTATCGATAATGCAATCAATTAAGGTCAAGCTGGTAAAAAAGACACTAAACAGAAAAAACTGCTAGCACACTTGTGATAAAAAGACTTAATCCGATGTAGGTCATTAACAGCCACAATTATTATAAAGCAACTACCCACTAAGGCTCAATCATTAACTCCAGTGGTTTTTTCCTGTTCAATGGCAACATGTCATAATCACGCTGCAAGCGTAGTAAATGATTAGTAATCGCGATCGTTTCTGCGTACGGCATAGCACTAAACACTGGCATTTCACGCTGAGGGTTAACATTCGAAGTGATGTAATTAACAATCGCATCCTGTCCGCGCTCGGTCAGGATATTGGCAGGTGTGCCACTCATTAACTTACCACTGCCATCTACCCCATGGCATGTTTCACAGTGATGATTAAAAAGATCCTCCCCCGATTTTAAATCGGGGTGATCGTGATCATCAAAAGAGGTGCAGGCAGTTAACATGCTAACCAGCAAGCCAGCACACAGTCTTGCTGGCCAAGATATTTTAAACGTTGCTTTCGGCAGTGCTTTTGGCATAACTAACCCCATCCATATCAACCACCTCAACAGTCACCACATCTGCAGACCAGCACTGACCATTAATTGCGGCTAGCACCGCAGTGCTCAAAGACTTTTTCTGTGCGTCATTACGCCCAAACTTGATTCGCAACTGCGCGTGAATAAACGAGCCACCGCCATGACCGACCCGGTAAAATTTCACCGGAATCGCACGCGTTTTTATGTGGTCTTCAGGAAATAGATTGCTGGTTAATGCCGCGTCATGCACGGCATCCAGTAAAGCAGGTACCTGAGCATCAGTTACCAACGTCTCTGCATATTCTATAACCAAATGAGGCATACAAGTTTCGCTCTTATACTTGGGATTTCGTCCCTGTCTTAAATTACACTTTAACGATCATACCCACAAAAACTAATCTGATTATCATGATCAGAATGATCTATTAAAAACCATCCATTAAAGATATGTTTCAACTTTAAATTGTTTCAATTTTTCTTCAATTTTCTTGCCCTGACTGATCTGCGGCATTGAGGGCTTGAATTCATCCTCCAACTCTCTTTTGGTTACCGACTCCTTTGCCGCTTTAAATGCAGGGATAAAACCAACATCACGTTTCAGTGACTCTTTAAAAAAAGCCCGTCCAAAGTAGGTCAGCTCATCATCATTACCACAACCAAAGGAAGTTCTATCGGCCCGCGCGGAGGTGATGATCAAACTATAGTCATCTTGCAATTGCTCGATAAAGCCACCAGAGTAGCAGGCGGAAACAAGAATCACTTTCCATTTAATACCAGATGCATTGATGATCGTTTTTAACTGTACGGGGTTCATATCATTCAGCGGCATATCATCCATCTCAATCGAGAGCTGATGTTCCTTTGACCCATGACTGGTGAGATAAAGAAACAACACATCCTCTTCAATGTCCATCTTATCGGCAACGCCCTCTAACGCTGCGGCCAGATTCGTTGTGGTCGCAAGCGGCACATGATCGATTGTTTGCAGGTTATTAATGAGTTTAACTGTGCGTTCGGCTGTCCCATAGTGATCATTCATGATCTGAGATGAGTGCTCCACTTCATTCATAAATACATTTTGCGGGCCATAACTACCAAAGCCAATAAAATAGAGATCTGTTTTCCCAGGTAATTGTGCGGAGAGGCCTTGAATCATATCCGCGACTTTTTTCGGTTGTTCAAATAAAATGCGCTCCGCATTTAGCCTGGTAATACCATCTGTTATGTACGCCGGTGCATCTTCGCCAACATACTTGCCGCTCTCCCAGGGCCCTGAAACACGCTTGCTTTCTCCTTGTTTATTAGTGTAGTTAAGCTCACCTTCACCATGATAGCGGCCATATAAAAACTCACCCTTATAAACCCCAAAATCGGGAATGGTCAACGTACCGACGCCATTATACGCACCGTATTCAAAACCGCCTTTATAGTGATAACCATCCTCCCTGGTTAACTCGCCATCGCCACTATAGGCCCAGTTTTCAAGCTCGCCTTGATACAACTCTTTCCCTGAATCCTTGCGCACGGTAACTGCACCACTCGCAACACCGCCCTCAAATATTCCTTCATACTGCTCACCACTGGCCATGGTATATGAACCCTGACCATGAAACTGATCCCAGTCATTCACACCACCCTCGTAACGATCACCGTCGTCATACTCAATCACACCCTCACCATTGGGCACGCCATCTTTGAATTGACCACTATGTTGTTTACCAGAGGCGTATCGATAGATACCTTTGCCATTAAAGGTCCAGTCTTGCACACCACCTTCATATGAATTTCCATTGGTAAAGGTAATGCGCCCCTCACCACTCAGTACACCATCGATAAACTCACCGCTATACTGATCTCCCGAAACGGTGGTGAACACCCCTTGGCCATGAAAGGTATCGTTTTTAAACTCACCCTCATACCACTCACCATTTTCACGCGTCATCTTGCCCTTGCCCGCAATCAGGCCATCGACAAAATCACCAATATAAAGGTCACCATTGCTAGAATGGATAGTGCCCTGTCCATTCATCAATCCATGTTCAAACTCACCTTCATAGTGACCACCATTGGGCCAGGTTAGTGTTCCTTTACCGTGAAATAGACCATCCTTGAATTCACCTGCATAACGAGATGAGTCGGGCAGGGCCGCCTCACCATAGCCTTGTGAAATTGGCTGCGGACCAAAGTAGCTTGGAACATGGACAATTTTGCTGCTACATCCTGCGGATAATCCCACAACAAATAGCAATAGAATATATTTATAGCGATCCATCATTCACCACCATGCAATTAGTTTGAACAATATTAAGTTGTTAACCCGTCAATCCGTTTATAGCACCCGAATGAGTGCTGCCGATTCTCTACTCGTATCGGCAAACCATTAATAATTAAAAGCGATATTAAGCCACTCATTAATGTAAAAACTAAGAAACCGCTGATTAATTGTCATTACAAGGAGTGAAGCGACTAAGTAATCTCTTAACCCAATGATTCATATAGCGTCAAGATTGCCGCCCTAAAGGATTTGGACTTCCACATCACCACGCTTTGCCCGCAATGATAGATAAGGCAATTAATCAGAGGTTCCCTGACATAAAAAAAGGCCACCTATCCGGCGGCCTTTTTTCATTTTCAGCGATCAGATCGTCTCGCTATTTCTCTTCAACCTCAACCCGTTCAACCCGCTGAAAACCGCGTGGCAGTTTATTACCCCGACGTCCTCGTTCACCTTCGTAAGCCGCAAGGTCTTTCGCTTTAAGATTCAGATGACGTTGGCCTGAGTAAACAACCAATGTCGCCTTTTCAGGGACAATGGTCATCGCGACCACATACTCTTCACGCTCAGCAACACGCTTGGACGGGATGCCAATCACTTTGATCCCTTTACCTTTCGAAAGCTCAGGCAGTTCACTCACCGGGTTAACCAACATACGGCCTTCTGTTGTGATGGTCACCACAAGATCCGTTGCCGCATTCTTGATAGGTGCAGGCGCTAATACTTGCGCCCCCTTGGGTAGTGACAGCAACACCTTGCCCGCTTTGTTTTTGGTAATCATGGTGCTGAGTTTGGAAACAAAGCCATAACCGGCATCAGAGGCGATCAAATATTGATCATCCGCACCACCCATCATGACCCCTTTAAAACTAGCGCCATCGGGCGGATTGAGACGTCCGCCCAATGGTTCGCCGTGGCCACGCGCCGATGGCAACGTATGCGCCAGTAAGGCATAGCAGCGCCCAGTGCTATCGATAAAGATCGACGACTGATTACTGCGGCCACGGGCGGCCGAGGCAAAACTATCGCCCGACTTATAAGTAATCGAGGTTGGGTCCATCTCATGCCCTTTAGCAGAACGCACCCACCCTTTTTCAGAGATGATCACGGTCACAGGCTCAGCCGGCGTCAACGCGCTTTCATCTAGTACCGCTGCCGCATCACGCACCACAATCGGTGAAC
>Ga0316204_10010351_pt1 | contig 12045 bp, 9 predicted proteins | sample 6monrhotite_MG_2_FD_205661 | JGI IMG/M metagenome (GOLD analysis project Ga0316204, IMG submission 205661) | Microbial mat bacterial communities from mineral coupon in-situ incubated in ocean water Damariscotta River, Maine, United States -... | ecosystem: Environmental > Aquatic > Marine >...
ACGGAGCCGTTCTCCTTCGGGATCGAAGTGGGCGTGATGTGCCATCACCTTCGCGGTGATGCGCTCGCCATTGACGAGCAGGACGGTGAGTTCGGTACCGGCACCAGCGAACTCCTCGCTGAGCTGCCCGAGACACACCGAGCGGTGAAGGGTGGGTGAGTATCGAGACGAGGTGATTCGCCCCACGATGTCGTTCGACTCGGCGCTGCGCAGGATCTGGCACGCCTCCTCGGGCACGACGTTCGGATCGTCGGGTTGGATGGCCACCAGGCGGGGGTAGTCGCCCGATTCGAGCGTCCACTTGACCTCCGGGAGGCCGGTCCAGTCGTCCTTGTCGAACTTCAGGAGGCCGGCCATGCCGGTGACCGGCGCCTTGGAGAGCCCGTCGGTGTCCTGGCCCACGATGAAGTGGCCCTTCTCGAGGCGCATCACCCGTTGGGCCTCGAGGCCGAACGGAGCGACACCGAGATCCTTGCCCTCAGCAAGCAGCGCGTCCCACACGTGCAGGCCGTAGGCCGCCGGGACATGGATCTCGTAGGACAGTTCACCTGTGAAGCCGATCCGCCACATGATGCAGTCGTCGACGCCGGCCACGCGACCCGTCCGCACGTTCATGTACGGGAAGGCGTCATTGCTGAGATCAATATCGGGAGCCACCCGTTCCATCAGCTTGCGGCTGTTGGGACCGGCGACATTGATCGACGTGAGTCCGGTGGTGACCGGGGTGACGTGGACCTGCCAGTCGGGATGTTCGGTCTGGAGCCAGTTCTCGATCCAGTTCCAGATGCCGCCGGCGCCCGATGAGGTGGTGGTCATCAGGTAGTGCTCCTCGCCGAGGCGAGCAGTCACGCCGTCATCGAGGACGACACCGTCCTCGGCACACATGATGCCGTAGCGAACGCCGCCGATCGGCAGCTGCATCCACTTGTTCGTGTAGAGCAGGCTGAGCAGTTTCGGAACGTCGGGACCCTTGAGGTCGAGCTTGCCCAGCGGGGTGACGTCGGTGATGCTGACATTGGTGCGGGTGTTGGTGACCTCCGCCTGCGGGTCGCCGTAGTGCTCGGGGCGGATCCATTGACCTGCGAGGATCGGAGTCGCCCCGTTGGTCTCGTGGTAGCTCTGGATCGACGACACGCGCACCGGTTCGAACACGCGTCCGCCGAGGGCGCCGAGTGCGATCGGTGCGTAGGGCGGGCGCCACACGGTCGTGCCGACCTCGGCGATCGACTCCCCTCGGGCTTCGGCCAGCACGGCGACGGTGTTGACCGTCTCGAGCTTGCCCTGCGACGGGCCCATCGTGGCGGTGGTGAACCGTTTGAGGAGCTCGACGGAGTCGAAGCCCTCGGCGGCGGCGCCGAACAGGTCCTTCGACGAGACGTCCTCGGAGAAGTCGACCATGCCGTGGGTCGTGGAGCGGAACATCGCCGGATGAGCCTCGCGGCCAAGCGGGGTGCGGTCATCGGTGGGGTAGTCGGGCTCGTCGCCCTCGACCGCGGCTGCCCGGGCCGTCGTGGCCTGGAGTCGGTGGCGCACGACCGCGGCGCGGCCGGCAGCGAGTTCGCCGGTGGCGGCGCCGTGGGCGATCAGCTCGTCGAGCGAACCGTCTCCGACGATCCCGCCGGTGGCGAGCACATTGTCGGGCAGCTGGCCCGGGAAGAACCGAGCGGCCGCGGGATCGTAGACGGGACGGTCGCCGGCCATGTTGAGCAGCGAGGTCGGTGCCGTCCAACCCACGGCGGTGACGAGCAGGTCGGCATCGATCTCGGTGCCGTCGCTCAGCTTCACTGCGGACAGTCGGTGGCTGGTGCCGCGGCCAGAACCCTTCGCGGAGGTGATGGTCGCACCCGTGCGAGCGTCGACCACTGTGGCGATCTCCACGCCGGCGCGCTCGAGATCGGTCACCGCGGCATCGCCGGATTCGTTCGCCGTCAACACGACGGCCCTTGTGCCGGGCTTGATGCCGTACATCGTGATCAGCCGGCGTGCCGCCCCCGACGTCATGACGCCCGGGAGGTCGTTGCCCTCGAACACATACGGACGCTCGATCAGGCCGGCGGCGACGATGAGGGTCTTGGCGCGCGCCTTGATGAGCCGTTCCTCGGCGATGTGATGGTTTCGCTGGGCGATGCCGATCCAGTTGTCCTCGTAGCGGCCGGTGACCGTCGAGTTGGTGAGGATCTCGACCCCGAGGTCGGCGGCCTCGCTGCGCAGCCGCTCGGCGGCGGCGCGGTCTTCGTCGGATCCCCAGCGGAGATGGCCGCCGGTCTGGTGCTCGTGCTCGACGAGCATGACCGACGAACCTGCCTTGGCGGCGGCGATCGCGGCAGCCAGACCCGCAGGGCCTGCACCGGCGATGACGACGTCGGGGTGGGCGTAGCGCTTGTCGAAGTAGCCGTGGGGCGTGTCGAGATCGACCTTGCCGCCGGGCCCGAAGCGGGCGAGGACCTTCTCGTAGACGGGCCAGAGCTTGGCCGGCTTCATGAACGTCTTGTAGTAGAAGCCAGCGGTGAGGAAGCGCCCGACGAGGCCGTTGGCGGCCTTGACGTCGAACTTCAGCGACGGCCAGACGTTCTGGCTACTGATGTCCATGCCGTTCTCGACGAGCCGGTGCGCAGCGCGCACGTTGGGCTCGTCATCGACCTGGACGGTGATGTTCGGGTCCCAGAAGTCCGCGGTCAGAAGGCCGCGTGGTCGGTGGTACTTCATGGAGCGGCCGAAGATGTGCTCACCATTGCCGAGGATCGCCGAGGCGATCGTGTCGCCGGTGAAGGCCTTCATGCGCGTGCCGTTCCAGCGGAACGTGACCGGGCGATCCCGATCGATGACTTCGCTGTCCGATGAAGGGAGACGGTTGCCGGAGGTGCTCACTTCGTGCCTCCCTGGATGTTGGTGCTCGTCTCAGAGGCGGTGCCGTTCTTGGCGCCCGGCAGGACGGGTTCGCGCAGCTCACCGGTGAGGGTGTGGCGTTCGATCTTGAACCAACGACGGCAGCCGGAGGAGCAGTACCAGTTCTCCACGAGCCAACCCGACGGGTTGTCACGCAGGTAGAGGTAGGTGCGCCACTCTTCGGGCGATGTTGTCTTCGGGTCGGGGCGGCTGTGGGCTTCGCCGCCGTAGGAGAGGTCCTGGCTGCTGCGAGGACCACAGTTGGGGCATGGAACGAGAAGCATGTGCGTATCCCTTCTCAGTGGCCGACCGCGGCGGCGCCTTTTTCACCGACGAGGGTTCCCTCGGTGAAACGGCTCAGCGCAAACGGTGCGATCAGTTCGGGCATGGATTCGGTGGCGATGGCCGCCGCCATCTGTTCGCCGGAGACGGGGCCGGCTTTGAAGCCGTAGGTGCCCCAGCCGACGTCGACGAGGTAGCCACCGACCTGGGTGTGGCCCATGACGGGGGAGTAGTCGGGGGTCATGTCACACAGGCCCGCCCACTGGCGCATGAGGCGCATCTTGGAGATGGCGGGCATGAGTTCGAGGACGTGACCGGCGAGCTCTTCGGTGAAGGCGAGCGTGCCGCGCATGTCGTAGGTGGCGACCGGGTCGACCGATGCGCCGAACACGAGCTCGCCGCGGTCGGTCTGGGACACATAGACGTGCAGCGAACCGGAGACCACGACCGTGGGCAGGAAGCTCTTCACCGGTTCGGTGACCGCGGCCTGCAGTGGATGGGTCGTGATGGGGAGCTTCACGCCGGCCATGTCGGAAATGGTGGTGGCCCAACCGGCGGTGCAGTTGACGACGACCGGGGTGGAGATGTCACCGAGGCTTGTCTTGACGCCTGTGACCTTTCCACCCGCGCCCTTGCCCTCGGCGGCCTCGCCGCCTTCGCAGGTGATGTCGAGGACTTCGCACTTCTGGATCATGTCGACGCCGAGCGAATCAGCGGCCCGGGCGTAGGCCCACACGACCGCATCATGGCGGATCGTGCCGCCGGGCGGGTGGTAGAGCGCTCCGAGGATCGGGTAGCGAGTGTCGGTCGAGATGTCGAGGCTCGGGGCTTCCTTCTTGACCTCCTCGGGGGAGATGACCGAGGAGTCGATGCCCTGCAACTTGTTGACCTCGGCGCGCCAGTTCATCGTGCGCAGCGCCGAGTCGGTGTGGGCGAGGGTCATGTGACCGCGCTCGCTGAACATCACGTTGAGGTTCAGGTCGGTCGACATCGTGTTGTACAGGTCGAGCGAGCGGTCATAGAACGCCACGCCCTCGGGCGTCAGATAGTTCGACCGCACGATCGCGGTGTTGCGCCCGGACCCGCCGGAGCCGAGGTACGCCTTGTCGACGACGGCCACATTGGTGATGCCGTGGTTCGACGCCAGGTAGTAGGCGGTGGCGAGTCCGTGAATGCCGCCGCCGACGATGACGACGTCGTACGACTTCTTCGGTTCGACGTCACGCCACACACGAGGCCAGGTCTTCTTGCGGGCGCCGCGGATGAAGAGCCCGGCGGCCGAGTACTTTGCTTTCCCCATCCCGACAGTCTGCCGAATCGACTCTTCGATAGGAAGTACTCATTCGTGCTTGATTGATAGGTTTGACTTATGAGTGGTCAGATCTCGCTCCGCCGCCTCGAATACTTCGTGGCCATCGCCGAGGAACTGCACTTCGGGCGAGCCGCCGAGCGGCTCCATGTCGCTCAGCCCGCGCTCAGTCAGCAGGTCCGTCAGTTGGAGTCCGACCTGGGCCTGACCCTGTTCGAACGCACCACCCGGCGGGTGGCGCTCACCCCCGACGGTGAGTCGTTCCTGCGCCACGCCCGCGGGCTCCTCGTGGCCTCCGATGGGGTGGCCCGGGCGGCTGAAGAGATCCGTGGGGGCGCGCGGGGTCGCCTTCGGCTCGCCTTCGTCGACTCTGCCGCCTATGAGTTCGTGCCCCGATTCCTGCACCGTTTCCGGCAGGCGTGGCCCGACGCACAGATCGAGCTCCACACCATGTCGTCGGACGATCAAGCGCGAGCCATCGTGGCCGGGGAGGTCGATCTCGGGATCGGCCGTGCGGTCCCGGCGCGCCAGCCGATCGACTCCGCCGTCATCGGGCAGGACCGGCTCGTCGTTGCGGTGCCGGCCGACCATCCGGTGGCGCGACAACAGTCCGTTCGTCTCCGTCGTTTCCGTGACGATACGTTCGTCGGCTTCGCCCGTGACCGTTCGCCGAGCCTCCACGCCGAGATCCGGGCCATGCTCGCCGGTCACGACATCCAGTACGACCCCGCCATCGAGGCGACGGAGTACACCACCATCGTCGGCCTGGTCGCCGCCAGTGAGGGTGTGGCCCTGGTGCCCGCGGGCATCCGCCACCTTCGTCTTCCCGGGGTCTCGTACGTCCCCGCGTCCGATGCCGCCGCCTCGCTGCGGCTCGTTCGCCTGTCTCGACTCGGCGAGCCACAGGCGATCGTCGCCAACGCCATCACCGAGCTCGAACTCGTCGCCGCCGAGCTGGTCTAGAGGAGGCGCCCCATAGCGGCGCGCAGGAACACCTCCGTCGATTCGTTCACCCGATCGACGGTGAGGTCGGTCCGTCCCAGCACGTTCCACGCGGTGGTGTCCATGGGGCCGGGATCCATCCCCATCACGGCACAGATGTCCCACCACGGGTCGTAGTCCACGGCGCCGTACCCGACGAGCAACGCGTCGGCTGCTTCGGAGCCGGCCAGGGTGTGCAGATTCCAGCGGCAGTGGGCCAGGTCCGCATGCGGGTGTCCGACACAGGTGTTGACCCAGTCGACGATGCCGGAGATGTCGTCATCCACCCACAGCACGTTCAACGGATGCAGATCGCGGTGCAGGAGCACCAGGGGATCTGCTGTTGGCGCGTCACGGTCGAGGAAGACGTCGATCGCCTCCTCCCAGAGGCCGCGGTCGCCCCACTCGGGTGGCACGAGCTCGGTCGGGGCCCACGAGCGCCACCCGTGGAGCCCGTGATCGTCAGGAAGCTCCACGGCTGCGATCCGCGCCGCCATCGCCCCGAGGGTTGTGGCCCCGCTCGCCACCTCCCCGCGTGCGGGTCGGACGTCGCCGGAGAGCATGGTCATCAACAGCAGGCCGGCCTCGTCGTCGGAGGCAACATGTCGCGGCGCCGGCACACCCGTGTCGGTCAGAAGATCCAACGCAAACCGCTCCTGCCGGATCAGATCCGGTTCACGAGCAAGCCACTCGCGATCAGTGATCTCACGCAGCACGTACGACTCGCCACCGCACCACACTCGGTGAACTTCCGACGACGTGCCGCCGAGAAGCCGCTCGGCCCGGTCGATCGGCTGATCGACCGCCGCCGCAACCCAAGCCGACACAGCAGGAGGAAGCTCGGCCGAGGTCACGCCGCCGATCGTACGATCTGCGACCGAGGTTGGGATCGACAGTCGGGCTGCGGCACCCACAACGCGTGCCCGCGAGCTCGGGCCATGCTCCGCTTTTGGTCCTCGACCTGGTCGAGCACGAATTCGCGCGGGCAGGCCTCACGGTCGAAGACCCGGCCGCCGCGGCCGCCGAGTTCCAGCCCTCGCCCGACGTCCCCGCGGGGACGTTTCGTATGGCTTGTGGCAATGCAAAGCTATTCGATCCGCAGATATCGAGCGCCACAGTTGGGCCTGATTGATACTCGGAGTGCGTTGCGGCGGTTGTCGTAGATGCCGTGATTCTGTGGCGGGTTATCGGGCGGTGGTTCTCTCGCTGGTGGCAGGTCGTGAGGAGCTGATCAGTCGATCGATCCGCGTTTGACGATCCATTGGGTTGGTTGTCCGGTCACAGCTGCGATGTGGTCAAAGTCTGCGTCGTAGTGCAGGACCGTGAGCGACGCTGCCTCGGCGACTGCGGCAATGAGAAGGTCGGGCACCTTGCGTCCCCCGAGTCCGTCGGCGGCGAGGTCCCGTTGGACCTGTTGTGCGCGATCGAAGTGATGTGCCTCGACGTCGATTCGACGGAACGTTCCCAGCGCAACCAGGAGCCGATCCCATTCGTCGGCGCTGCGCGCCGAGAAGCCGATCTCCAGGTCGGTCATGGATGTGCGAGCGAGGCCGGCGCGATCGAGTTCCTCGATTCGCTGGGGAATCGATGGCGAGCGGAGTCTGGTCAGGACGCTCGTGTCGAGCAGGAACATCAGCGCCAGGCCGTGGAACGGTCGTCGAGATCGGCGTCGGCGAGAACAGCCAGCGCGTTTGCGAGCTGGGTGCTGCGTTGGTGAGCGGCGCTTCGTAGCGCCTCGTTGACGGTGTCTTTGATGGTGCGGGTGCCGAGTTGGGCGCGTGCAGCATCAAGCGCATCGTCATCGACATCGATCAATCGCTTGGTCATGCCGCAAGTACATACCGCGGACCCGTGGAGATATACGGCGCCGTGGAACGTTCAGCCGCTCCGCGACTTCGTGACACCGCACTTGGGCCGAGGTGTGGCGCGGCTTGTGAGCCAACTGTGGGGAATACGCGTGTCGGTATGTGTGGCCATGGGAAATCGGTGGCTCGTAGCTCCTGTGATGTGCTTCGATCTGGTGATGGATCGGCAAGGTGTGCGCTCAGCATGGGAAACAGTGCCTCAGCGTGTGCGCGATGAGGTCGATGCGATTGCGGGCGCCCCGGTCGTTTCTGCAGTGAACATCGATGGCGGCTTCTCGCCCGGCCCTGCCGCTCGGTGCACACTCTCCGACGGTCGATTGGTGTTCGTGAAGGCCGCCGGGCTGGAGTTGAACCCGTTCTCGCCGGGGATGCACCGACGCGAAGGCGAAGTGCTCGCAACGCTTGGAGCCGGTGTTCCGGCTCCAAGCCTCATCGGGGTGTTCGACGATGGCGACTGGGTCGCCCTGGTAGTCGAATGGGTGGACGGGCAGATGCCAGTGGCACCGCTCGATCAGGGCGATATTGATCGGCTGCTACGTCTCGTCGATCGCCTCTCAAGCACCGCGGGCAGCGATGCGTTAGAGCCGTGCATCGAGGCTCATCCGGGCCTCTCTCGGCATTGGCAACAGCTGGTTGAGGAACCCCTTGATGGGCTTGATACCTGGACGCTTCACAATCTGGAAGCGCTGGCCGATCTCGAAACCGACGTTGCCGAGGCCGTGCGCGGCGATCGGCTGGTGCACCTTGATCTGCGTAGCGACAACATCATCTTCTCGGCTCTGGGCGAGCTTCACGATGTCATCGTTGATTGGCCGGGTGCGTCGCTCGGTGCACCGTGGACCGACCTCGTTGGTCTGCTCCCAGCGCTCGAACTCGATGGCGGTCCGCGACCCGAAGACATCTTCAGCCACCATGCGGTGGGCCGCGCCGCGGATCCGGAAGCGGTGAACGTCTTCATCGCGACGATTGCCGGCTACTTCACGCGGATGTCGCTCTTGCCTCCTCCCCTCGGGCTTCCCACCGTCAGGCAATTCCAGGCTGCTCAGGGAGCTATCGCTCGACGCTGGCTCGGCCAGCGTTGTGGCTGGGCACCCGCCAAACCCTGACCACGAGGGAATATCGGGCACTGCAACCGGGCCGTTCCCGAGTTACCGCTGGGTGTCGATCGCTGGGATTCTGGGCGCAGTTGTCGGGCGGGAGTCTCTCGCCCCTGGTTCACGTGGTGACGGGCCACGGAGAGCCGTCGCTACGCGCCGTCCAGGGTGACCTTGTCGCCGGGTCGAAACGGCGTCTGAACCACGAAATGGAAGTAGTCCTCAGACGACCTGGTGAACGTGTGAGCCTCGCCGGGCTCAACGCACAACATGTCGCCAGCGGAAAGATCCACACTCTCACCATCCACCAGTGCGACTGAACTACCTCGAGACACCAGATAGACCTCGAACATCTCGTCGTGACGATGGAGATCGTCGACCCCGGCGTTCGCGAAGCCGATCGGGCACGGCAGCGAGCTATTCCAGGGTCCAGCAAACCATCCCTTGTTCTCATCACCGCTCGACGCCTTGATCACGCCCCAAAGGCTAGCTGTCGCCCACTGAGACGTCCGGCCACGCTCAACGGCGAGACCACTCGGAACCCGTCACATTCGATTGGGCCAAGCAGAGACGCGGCAACCGTGCAAACTCTCAGCCACTGACTGATCCAGCCGGTAGAACCCAGCCGGCGAGGCGATCCACGTCCCTACGTCCGAGCAATTGTCGGGCCTGATGCGGAGCGGGTCCAGGCGATAAGACCGGGATTCTGGGCGGCGGTTCTGTTGCTCGGCTACCTGCGCCGGATCGAGTACACGACTGTGCCTTCGCTCGGGCAGGTTGGGGGTGGCGCGGCGACATACTCCGTCGCCGGTGGTGCGTCGTAGCCGGTGATCCCGATCGGGTCGCCGTCCTGAAACTCGGCGGGAACCGAGTCCGGCTCTCCGAACGGTCGGAAGAACAAGGTGGTGCCGTCGAAGCCGGCGTACCCATCAAAGAAGTGCAGCGTGACGCTCTCGCCGTTTCCTAAGAGCGCAGTGATGCAGCCGTCTTCGATGCCGATGTGCACCTCGGGCAAGCCGGTGGCAGCGATTGTGAGGTCGTCGACGCCGGTGATCGGTCGCGGCTCGACCAGCACCAGCCCGGCGGCCCGTGGCAACGATGGTCGCTCGGTTGACGTCGTCGACGTTGAGGTCGACGACGATGATGACGTAGTGATCGACGCGGTGCGTTCCACTGGCTCCGTCGGCGCTGGCACCTCGTCGGACGCACAACCAGCCGAAACCATCGCCAGCACAGCAGCCGCCACCCAAGTCTTCCGCACACGTCCACTCTACCGAGCGGCGCTAGGCCGCTCGATATCGGCACCATCTGATCGGGTGAATTCGGCAGCAAAGAACCAGCGCATAACCGCGAGACCCGACCGAGGACGTCGCGCCACAGAACCGGCGGAGTGTGCGGCTCGGGCTCTCCCCAAGACCCGCCCATATTCACTCGTGTCAGGGTTGACCCCCACTGCCCTGGCCCGACGTCCCCGCGGGGACGTTTTGTGTGGCTCGTCTGCAGTGGGTTGTGATGACGGAGACGACGAAGCCGATGTCGGGTCTGGTGTTCGTCCATTGGGACTGGATGGTGGCGTGGTCGATGTCGGGTCGGTGGAGGTCTGCGGCTGATCCTTCGAGCGGCTCGACCAGGAGTTGTTCGCCGTCGGGTCCGGTCCAGTGGACTCGATGGTTGTCGACTGCGACGTGGAAGCCGCCTTCGTGGATGAGGTGGTGGTGAAATCCACAGACGCTGACGAGATTGGCCAGCTCGGTGTGACCCTGGTTGCCCCAGTGCACGATGTGGTGGGCGTGCAGCCATGACGTTGCCCCGCAGCCGGGGAATCGACACATACCATGATCCCGGCGCAGCATCGCACGGCGTAGTCGTCGCGGCACGACCCGGCTGGACCGTCCGATGTCGCGGCCGTGGCGTTCGTGCGTCGCCGCGCCGGCGTCCTCGACGAGGACGTCGATTCGGACATCACAGCCCCACCGCTTCGCCACATCGCGGGCGATGCGGCGACCGGCGAGCGTGCATTCGCCATCGCCGCCCGCGTCGTCGGTGAGCGCGTCGGGCTCCGCCACCATCGACAACCGGCCGACGTCGCCGCGCTCGACCACATCGGGCCCGAGTTCGGCGATGACTCGTTCGCAGATCTGCACCAGGGCGTCAGCGCGAATTGCGGCGATCCCGCCATGCTCGGCGATCACGTCGCGCCGGGAGCGCTCGGAGTGGTCGACGATCTCATCGACAATCTGGGATGCCACCGCCTCGATTGCCGAGTACACGATCTCGCAGGCATCAGTGGGCAGAACCACCTCCATGAGGCGTTGTCCGGGTTGCCCCGAGGACTGCTCGACGCGCCGCGACACCCACGCCAGCCGAGCCGCGTCGTTCTCGTCATCAGGTGTGTCCAAGGCCTTGCGTACTCCGCCAAGGATCCGGTCCAGCCCGGCGCCGGTCTCATGGGCCGCCACCACCAACAAGTCGACCTCTGTCTCGGCGGTAGCCACCCGTGACAGTGCGCGCACCTTCGAATACGACAACTCGCCGCGACCGAACGCGGCCGCCGTCTGCGGCAGACTCTCCAGCGCCCTGGCCACTCGCACTTTCTCCCGAGCGGTGTGAAGCGAATTTCCGCACTTCCACGACAACCAATGTGCGCACGACTTGCACCCCCACGTCGCCCACCCTGAACGGCGGTCATAGGCGGCGAGCCACGCCAACAGCTCCGCTTGCCCCGCCGCCAGCTGACCCGAGAGGGTCAGGATCTGGGTCTCCACGCGCTCCAGTGGAATGTCGTCAATCGAACTCGCCGCAGTCATCGTCATCACCCCAAACTACTGACGGGGTATGACAGTCTCAGAGGTCCGAAACACGTCCCCGCGGGGACGCCCAAAGGTCAGATCTCGCCCGCCAAGTCACCCATCCGGAGCTCACCGTCGCGGGTCTGGGCGCCGAGTTCGAGTGCCCGTTCCATGGCGGCTCGGGCCTCGGGTGTGCGCATCAACTGGTCGAAGAGGTAGGTCTCCTCGCGGAGACCCTCCTCCCAGGCAGGCTCGGCGTTCAGGACGGAAGCCTTCGCCGCGGCAACTGCAGCGGGTGGGAAGCCGGCGATGCGGCGGGCCAGGCCGTCGACGTACGTAGACATCTCCTCGACCGTGTCGAACAGGCGGTTGAGGTGGCCCCAGTCGTAGAGGGTCTGAGCATCGATGTCGTCCCCGCCGAGGATGATCTCCATCGCTCGTCCCCGGCCGACGAGACGGGGGAGCCGCTGGGTGCCGGTACCGCCGGGGATGATGCCGAGGGGTACCTCCATCTGATTGACGATCGTGCGGCCACGAACCCCGAAGCGCATGTCGCAGGACGAGGCGAACTCGTTGCCGCCTCCACCGCAGCGACCCGACATCTTCACCAGCGTCGGCTTGGGCATCGTGCGCACGAGCTCGCACATCTGATCGAACGGGGTGAGCTCGGGCCTCCGCTCGGCGGGCTCGTCGGCCTGTGGCCGCAGGAGCAGCGTGAGGTCGAAGTGGGCGATCAGGAAGTCCGGGTCCGCACTGTCGAAGACGACCACCCGCACGGAGTCGTCGACCGCGGCCGACTCGCACACCGCGCCGAGTTCGATGAACAGGCGCCCGGTCAG
>Ga0316204_10010352_pt1 | contig 12044 bp, 11 predicted proteins | sample 6monrhotite_MG_2_FD_205661 | JGI IMG/M metagenome (GOLD analysis project Ga0316204, IMG submission 205661) | Microbial mat bacterial communities from mineral coupon in-situ incubated in ocean water Damariscotta River, Maine, United States -... | ecosystem: Environmental > Aquatic > Marine >...
GGATTGCAGACTTTAGCTGCAACTGCGAAGTGACATGAATCATTTCACAAAGCGACCATTCAACCAAGAAACCTCAGTTTGTGTGGGTCTACGACCGCTAAGCGGACAAAGCTGCCGTTCGAATATTGGTTTACCTAACGAAACAAACATTAACCGGAGAAACACGATGACATTTGCAAACATAGACAGCCGCGAAACAACAGCAACAAAATTGGGTAGCATCAATACATTAGGAGTCAGCATTTTGGCCCGTATCAACGCGTTCCGTGCCGAACGTAAAGAGCTAAAGAAACTTTACAGCTACCACACTCAAGCTGATGCAAAGCAGGCGCGAGCACAGCGCGACGTTAGCCGCGTTTGGTATTAATTTTATTTATCAGGTTGATCAAGCATTTGACTCTCGTAACGTGCTAGAAGTTCGTCAAATCTAGGGTCTTTTCGCACTAGTTCTAAATCAGGATCTATCACCCTTATGTAATGCAGATCGTAATCTGTAGTTTGATAACTAAGTGATCTTTCGAGTGCATCGAGCGATTCATCAATTGATCCTAACTGTGAGTGCAAACAAGCGATATTGTAGATGTAGTACCTGTCATCAATATCAAACGCCGAAACAATTGTTGTCCAATGTCTGGCTTCCACGAGGTCACCCAAAAAGTAGGAGGCTTGTGCAATTATTCCTACAGCTATGAAGTCATGCGGGTTTAACGACACACGACGTTTTGCTAAATTCAATGCCTTCGCAGCATACGACTTTAATTCATCTGTTTTCTTTAGAGCGGATGCGCAGGTTAACAGCATAACGCAGTTCCGCGGTAAATCTCGCTTGAGCTTTTAGCTGCAACAGACAGTTCTTTAACGCAGCACAAGTCAACGATAATATCTTCTGTGATACCATCCGCAAAATAGTTTTGTTCTGCATCTCCACTCATATTTACAAACGGCAACACAGCAATTGAAGTCACGTTACTGTCCTGTATTGACGATCCAAAATCAGACGATGCGAATGCATCTTGCGCTGAGCCGGTTTGCTGCCTGACAGTTTTCAATACGCTCGTGTCTCTTAATGCAATACTGTCAGCAAGCGCCTGCGTTTCTGGGTCTGGTGCGGTATCCAACTCATGCAGTAAAACTTCCTTGCAAGTCCGGAACTGTGCAAGCGCCATCGCTTTTTCGCCATTGGCAGCGTAAAGCTGCATAATCGTGCGATGTGTTTGTTCCTTCAGCGGTTCAAGCGAAAGGTTTTCACGCATCAGGTTAATCGCGGATTTGTATTCTCCTGCTATTGAATACCTTTCGGCATTATTTTCAAGAACTGCCATAGCCAGTTCAACACTTTCGGCACGAAGTCCACGTAGCCAGTCCATATACAACTCACTATCATGCTCCAGGCCAGCGAGAATTTCCCCTGGATAAAAGTCGGCCAATGCTGAAATACTAATATCGTTAGAAGATAGCCTTTTCAGATGGCTATAGTCGGTTTCTAGATACCCTGAACGAAGTCTAACCAGGTCATTTTCTACTACAAGTGCTTCGTCACCAACGGCACGGCGAATGCCTGAAAGTGCTGTTCGTAAGCTCCCTCGCGCCTGCTCTTCTTGGCGGTCACTCCACAGCAATGCTGCAAGTTGCTCGCGTGATCTTGTTTGATCAGATGGAATAGCGAGATACGCCAGTAGTTGCCTGCTTTTTCGTGCCTTTAGTTCGATTGGTCGGCCATCAGCATCGCGCAGTTCGAAACCGCCGAGAACGTGAAGCGTTGCCGAATAAGTGTCAGATGAGACTGATGGAATGTAGTTTGATGTTGGTTCGGTCATAATGGAAAAGAAGTTAATGGTGAATCCTTGAATTTGTCACGAATTAAGTGAGTCTAATCTAATCACTATCCTAATTTTATTGAATTGTCGCTGAAAGTCGGACTTCAAATTATAGCGAGTCGCCAATGTCCGCTTCCAGCACAACAATTTTGACCGTCGCACGCCCAGTAAATACCTTTTCCCGCACTTACTCACTGAAATCCAGAAAAGGAAAATTGGTCAATAAGGGCTCAAAGCAGACTTTGGGCTTCCGAAAGCCGTCCGACACTACACTATGATTGCGGATGTCCGCTTAGAGCCCAAACTGACCGGCATGCTCAAGTGGTTTTTTGCGGGCGGAGTAACGTGATTCAGTCATAAATGGCCCTAAGCAGCCGTTCGTAGATCTGTCGATGTGGAGGGTGCTGGAATAACCAAAGATTGCGCTTATGCAGTTGAAATTATACGGCTATCTTATTCAAAGAGTTTTCTATATTAGCTCATAGCCTGTCAATTGTGGCAATGGATCGCTTATTCTTGGAGAAAGCTTTGGCACCAATAAAACTATGTTCCAGAATATTGGTCACATTTGCTCTTTCTCTTTTCGGTCTCATTATGCCAGCTCACGGAGCAGAACTTTCGGCATCTGGACCGGCTGTTTCTGAGCTAGATCTCAATTTTGGATTAGTCGGCGTATCAGGCGACAGTGTTAAATTATCTGGAAGCCTTGCCGCCCCATTGACCTATAGGTTCGGCCTACAAGTCGATGGTGAAGCGGGCATCCGACAGGAAACTTTCACTGGCGGTCTTGGCGTCCACTTATTTGCTCGTGATCCATCAGCATATATGATCGGTCTTTATGTTAGTCGACATAGTATGGTCGGATATCATGTCGATGAAGCTATTTGGGACTCCATTAACGTTTCCCGACTTGGTGTAGAAGGCAAACTCTATTCTGGTCCTCTGACCTTTGGCGGTCTCGTTGGTATTCAGCGCGTACGGGTTCCGAGAATGGAGAACGCTGGTTATGAATCAAGCTATTCCTTTGCACCTGTGAACGAAAACACACCTTTTGCTATTCTAGATTTTTCCGCTTATCCAACTGACAATTTGCGCCTGACAGGCGAATTACACTTCGAACCCTTAAAAAACTCTGCGGGCGTTGGCTTAGATTTCAATACTGAGGTTGGGGATGTTCCAACTACGATATTTGTCAATGGCAGCCTCGATTCCGAGGGTGTAAACACCGTTTCTGCGGGGGTGAATTTCTCCCTGGGTGGTACGCGCGACAACTCGTTACTCCGTCGCAATCGCGAGGGCATCAGTAGGATTTCTTCACCCAGTTTTCCGAAACTCATTTGTACATTAGTTAGTTCTGCCGTTGAACCAGTGATCTGTTCTGGTTGCTCAGAGGGAACCGCGGGTTCTTGTCAGAGTTCAAGAACATTGGCCTGTGGGGATCCAAATGTTGTAACCGGAAGGTGTCCGAGGGGGATGATTCCGTGCACCGGGGTGGTTTTTAGAAAAAATGAACAACAGTGCTATCGTGACGAATAGGAATACTGGGGTGAACTACCGCCGAATTGTTTCGCAGCTCTAACCAAAGTCCTTTGACTTTGGAACACAAACCTTGATCGGTAGCAGGGCGCTAGAACGTGACGGAAAGAGCCTAGAAAACTGACATTCATCACGCACCCAGATGATGTAGATTGGAAACGGGAATAACTTCGACCTTGGTTGTCTAATGTTTGCAATAAAGAAGTCTGCCAATTCTCCACCACCCGCGGCGAAGGGCTGCTTTTCACCTTTCTGGCCAGTCGTCGACCTAGAATTTGGCAAACCGTGACCGTGTAGCGAACGGCAGCAAAGTCCGCATGGCCGACATTCGAGTGCCAGAAATGCGGCTCCGCGCCTGAACGACCGGTTTGAGGATGTTGCACTGCAGGGCCAACGATAGCCACCTACGGCTGCTATGGGCCGGAAGCAGACACGGTCAGTTTGGGCGGAAAGGAGACTTTCGCTGCAATACTGGACGTGTCACGGTTTAATGTCGCTCTAGGCTCTCACCTAAGCCGAGGTAGCCAGCTAGTCTGGCCAAAAGCCTAAGTCAGAGGACTGCCCCCCCTTGAATGGCTGATCTCTGAAACCTTGGCTGACAGGGCGAAAGGAGACCTTCGTTTCGGCATGTGTCGATGACCACAAGCGCAACTTTGCAGGCTTCGCTGCTGTAGACCCACCTGACGTGAACGGCCCTATGTGGACCTTGGTGTATTATGTAGCAAACGGCGGCTTGGAGCCCTTAATGACCACAGTGCCTTTCCTGCAGTGCAGCAACTAAGGGCGGAGAGCGGACCTTCGCTGCAGATGCAGCCCTACCGGCTTAATTTTCAAAAAGCGGCCTTTCGACCTCTAATTGATATATGCGGCAATGACGGTAATATTGTTAAGTAAGTGCCTTGAATTGAGTGCGTGTTGCAAAAGCAATCACGCTGACGATCAGCAGCAAGATTAATGCGGGCACAGCACTGCCGCCAATTAAAACAAGATGCGTCAATACTGCGCCGATCATAGTTGCGGCCAAAAGGGCTGCGCCATAAAAAGTTTTGTTGGGCACGAAAAGTATTACCGCGCCAGCGATTTCAATGGCGCCAGTCACATAACGGAACCATTGCCCAAATCCAATTTGGTTAAATACTTCAACCATCATGGCGGCACTAGTGAGTTTCGCAAAACCTGCTGCGAGGAAAGCAAGGCCCGCCAGAATACGAAGCGCCCATAGGCCGTAGAATTGCACGTTATTAATCATCTGAAATACTCCATTCTTTTGTGTTTAGGCGGCCAAATTGATTGAAAGATCAAGGCTATCAATCTGTGATTCAGCTATTCTTAGGGCGGCGTCTGCGTCCATAGCCAGTCCAGTTGCTGCTACATAGGTAACGTCAGTTATGCCGATAAATCCCAAGACTTGAGTCAAATATGTAGTCGCGTGGTCCATTGGTGATCCAACCGGAACACCGCCCGAGGCAACCGTCACAATGGCGCGTTTGCCAGAAATCAGACCTTCAGGGCCATTTTCACCGTATTGAAATGTCTCACCAACGCGGCAGATCAGGTCGATCCATACTTTTAGTGCCGCTGGAACGCCAAAATTGTAAATTGGCATTCCGATAACCAGAACGTCAGCGGTTCGGATTTCGTCTATCAAGGTATCTGACAGCTCCAATAGTTCTTTTTGAACATCATTACGGGCATCTTTCGGCGTGAAATTTGCACCGATCCATTCCTGTGGCACTGCGTACAGGCCTTTGGTTACGTCACGGTCCACCACAGTCGCGTTTTCGAACCGAGATGCCAGACGGTTGGTCAGGTCGCGTGATACTGAGCCCTCTACTCGGCCCGAGCTATTGATTTTCAAAATATTGATCATTTTTATCTCCGTTAATTTGCCTCCTAACCGAGATAGGTGAAAACATACTTGAACATAAGGATAGAATATGCACATTATCTGTGCATGAACGCACAGAACCAGAGCTTTGATAATTGGGACGAAATTCGTATTGCTTATCACGTCGCGCGTTTGGGAACCCTAAGCGCAGCCGCTGAGTTTTTGGGCGTACATCATGCAACCGTTATTCGACATATTGATACGCTTGAGAACAAACTGGCCTGCAAGCTGTTTCACCGTCATGCGCGGGGATATACGCCAACCGAGGCAGGAAAAGATCTAATGCAGGTTGCGGCGGCCTCAGACGACCAATTTTCCCAATTGGCCACGCGCCTGAATGGCGATAATGATCTCATCAGTGGAGAATTGATGGTTACAACGCTGTCTGCTCTATCGCAGTTATTTGCGCCATTTCTAATTTCGTTTCAGCAAGAGCATCCAGCAATTCGCATTTCCCTACATGTTGATGAACGCAAATTTCGGCTTGAATATGGTGAAGCCCATGTTGCCTTGCGCGTTGGCAAAAAACCAGATGAGCCTGATAATGTCGTGCAACATTTTGCAGACCTTTCGATGAGCCTTTATGCGCACAAATCCTATGTCGAAAAATTTGGATTACCGCGCAACGAGCAAGACCTGAAAAACCACTTTTTCGTGGGTAGCGGCAACTTTACTTCCCACGTGCCGCATAATCGGTGGATGAAAGAAAATGTGAATGAAAACCAAATTGTTTTTCGCACGCCACAAAGCCGCAGCCTACACGACGCCATAAATTCGGGTGCTGGCATTGGGTTTTTGACCGAAATTTCCGGAACAAATAGCGACAACCTAGTCCAAGTATTACCCCCTAAACCAGAATGGAACATAACGATTTGGCTAGTCACCCATATTGATTTGCATCGCAGCGCGAAAGTGCAGGCATTTACCAGTTTCCTAAAAGAACAATTTGCCGAAAAGCAGGCCTGTTGTCCGTCATTTAATGCTTGAAAGGCATGCTTCATGAAAGTTTTGGTTCTATATGCCCATCCGGGGCAACAACACTCGATTACCAATGCGGCAATGGCCAAAACAGCCAAAACGGTTGAAGGGGTCACATTTGTTGATGTCTATGCCGAATATCCCCGCCATGAAATTGACATTGACCAGGAACAAGAACGCCTGACGTCGCATGACGCAGTGGTCTTTCAATTTCCTTTGATGTGGTACTCCACGCCGTCCTTGCTAAAAGAATGGCAAGACTTGGTTCTGGAATATGGTTTTGCATATGGTGAAAATGGCACCAATCTCAAAGGGAAGCTGTGGATCAACGCTGTGACTGTTGGCGCGCCGGAAACGGCTTATGGTGTTGATGGGCATAACAAATTCTCGCTATCGGAAATGTTACGCCCCCTTCAGGCCACGGCAAATTTGTGCCAGATGCCGTATCTTCCACCATACACAATTTTTGCAAGTCTTAAGCTGGCAGGTAGCGCTGAAATGGATGCGCATGTCTCGGGGTACAAAGCGATGTTAGAGGCCATGTGCGCGGACAAATTCAATGTATCGGCCGCCGAAAAACAAGAATTAATTTTTGCCAAAGACATTGCAGGTCTAAGTACAGGAGCATCCTCATGAGCGGCTTTCTTTTTCAAGCGTTTGTTTATCTTGCCGCCGCAGTAATCGCGGTTCCGATTGCTAAAAAACTGGGCCTCGGCTCTGTGCTTGGGTATCTAATTGCAGGGATATTGATTGGTCCGGGAATTTTTGGGCTGGTCGGTTCTGAAACCCAAAGCATTCAGCATTTTGCCGAATTTGGTGTGGTGATGATGTTGTTTATTGTCGGGCTTGAATTGGAGCCCCGTGCCTTATGGGGCATGCGGCATCGGTTGCTTGGCCTTGGCGGAATGCAGGTTTCCGGAACGGCAGCGGCGGTAATGGCCGCTGGCATGGTGCTCGGTCTTGGCTGGACCGTAGCGCTGGCGGTTGGGCTGGTGTTTTCACTGTCCTCCACCGCGATCGTTTTGCAAACACTGAATGAAAAAGGTTTGATGAAATCCGACGGCGGGCAGGCGAGTTTTTCTGTGCTGTTGTTCCAAGATATTGCTGTCATTCCAATGTTGGCGCTTGTGCCGCTTTTGGCATTGCCGGAATTGCTGGATATTATCCACCACAGCGGTGAATCAGGTGATCATGGCAGCGAGCTTAGCCTTGTCGCCGATTTGGTTGGCTGGCAGGTGGCACTTGTCACCATTGGTGCTATTGGGGTTGTGATCGTTGGCGGCATCTATCTGACCCGGCCGTTATTTCGCTTTATCGCCGCATCACAATTGCGCGAAATGTTTATCGCAACAGCATTGTTGCTGGTGATTGGAATTGCATTGCTGATGACGCTTGTCGGTCTGTCGCCCGCGCTGGGCACATTTTTGGCAGGCGTTGTGTTGGCCAATAGCGAATACCGGCACGAGCTTGAAAGCGATATCGAGCCTTTCAAAGGTCTGTTGTTGGGGCTATTTTTTATCACCGTTGGCGCAGGCATCAACTTTACCATTCTATTTGGTGATTTTATCACGATCATTGGTCTGTCAATTGGCTTGATCGTGTTAAAAGCCGCTGTTTTCTGGTGTCTCGCGTTGCTTTTCAAGCTTAAAGGTGCAGACAAGTGGCTGTTTACGCTTGGCCTTGCGCAGGCTGGTGAGTTTGGCTTTGTGCTGCTTTCATTCACAGTGCAAAACGGTGTTATTCCAGTGGAATTATCGCAAACGTTGCTCTTGGTCGTGGCAATTTCCATGCTGCTGACTCCGTTGTTGTTTATTGCTTTTGACAAACTGATCCTTCCGAAACTAGACCAAGGCCAAAAGCGTGAGGCGGATGAGATCGACGCAAAAGGTGTAGCTATTATCGCAGGCACTGGGCGCTTTGGGCAGATTATTAATCGGATGCTGCGCGGCAATGGCTATGAAACGGTGGTACTGGACCTTAGCGCCGATACAATTGACAATATGGCCAAGTTTGGCGTCAAAGCCTTTTTCGGGGATGCCTCAAGACCAGATCTTTTGCATGCAGCAGGGTTGCATGATGCGGAACTTCTAGTGGTTGCCATTGATGATCATGAGCGCGCGTTGGAAATCGTAAAGCACGCCCGGATGGAGCGTCCAAAACTTCATATCGTTGCACGCGCCCGTGGCCGAAATCATGTTTATGATCTGTATGCGGCAGGGGCCAATGACATAATCCGCGAAACATTTGACAGTGCGGTTCGTGCAGGGCGCAGTTCATTGGAGGCGATGGGCATCCATCCCCACGAAGCCGAAAAAATCAGTCAGGCGTTTGTCAAAACTGATCGCCAAATGCTACGGCGCATGGCCAGCGTTTATAAGCCGGATACGCCTCTAAGCGAGAACCTTGAATATGTCGCGCTTGCAAAAGAGGTCATGGAAGAACAAGACGCCGCTATGCGAGGGTCGCGGGGGCCACATAGTGGCGCGCATGATCGGGCATGGCTGCCGCCCGGCCCGGCACGGAATCTAGAAAAAGTGATTGAGGAATGAGCAATTACGGCCACGCAGTTTTCCTGCAAGGAAGTCTGATGCGGCATGTTTCGGTAATGTCTTTTACGGCAAGCATTGGATTGATGGCGATGTTTGCCGTTGATTTCATCGACATGATTTTTATCGCGATGCTCGGGAATGACGCACTGGCGGCCGCGGTTGGATATGCAGGAACCATCCTGTTTTTTACAAATTCGATCAATATTGGCTTGTCGATTGCAGGGGGGTCGCTTGTTGCCCGAGCGTTGGGGGCTGACAAGGGCCAAGATGCGAAGGAATACGCGACCAGCGTAGCTGTATTTGGCATCATCACGGGAATTCTCGTCCCGCTATTTGTGTTGCCGCTGTTGCCACAAATCCTGGCGTTGTTGGGGGCAACAGGTGTAACTGCCAGCCTCGCGACCACCTATTTGTGGATCATCATGCCGACGATGTCGTTTATGTCGGTGGCTATTATTTCAATGGCGGTGCTTCGTGCACATGGGGACGCAAAGCGATCCATGCAGTCAACGTTGTTTGGTGCAGTTTTGAATGCTATTCTTGATCCGATATTCATCTTCGGGTTTGACTGGGGGCTGGAAGGTGCCGCAATTGCTTCTGTGTGTGCTCGGGTATTGATGCTGTTTTTGGCTATACGGCCAGTCTTGAAGGTCTATCAAGGATTTGCCAAGCCAAGCTTTGCTCTGGTGAAACGAGACTTTAGTGCGGTATCAAAAATCGCGGGGCCAGCGGTGCTGACCAATGTCGCAACCCCCGTTGGCATGGCATTTGTAACCCGCGAGATGTCAAAATACGGGTCAGAAGCCGTTGCAGGCATGGCTATCATTGGCCGCTTGGTTCCGGTATCTTTTGCAGTGGTCTTTGCGCTTTCTGGTGCCATTGGCCCGATTGTTGGGCAAAACTTTGGCGCGGGCAATATGGATCGGGTGCGCGGTACTTTCCAAGCAGGCGTCATTTTTATCGCGCTTTATGTACTGATCGCCACTGCAGTTTTGTTTGCTTTGCGTGAACCCATTGCAGGATTGTTTGACGCCCAAGGAACCACCAAGGCACTGATCTTCCTGTTCTGCGGCCCGCTAGCGCTAACGCAATTCTTTAACGGCATAATTTTTGTTGCCAACGCAACATTTAACAATCTCGGTCACCCCGGAAAATCTGCTTGGATCAACTGGGGTCGCAATACATTGGGTACGTTGCCATTTGTGATACTGGGATCAATGTGGTTTGGCGCAACGGGCGTGTTGATGGGGCAGGCATTGGGCGGCGTGGTTTTTGCTGCTGTGGCTGCCTACTTGGTGCGCAGTGTTATGACGGACGATGCTGCCATAATGGAAACCGGCGCGTTTCAGCATCACCGCCGCGCCCATTTGCTATTTAGTCGCAGGCAGTGGTAGCCGCCCGTTCGGCGTCGGTACTTCTCGATCAACACTCCATCTTTGGCTAAAGGTAAAAGTGTTGCGTCGACCTGTTGAACTACCCCGTGTTGCCTACCTTGGAGCTTCAAGAATGTTGCGATGTCACCTACTGTCCGCAATAGCGTGTTGCATTTCTGCATTCTGGATTATCATTGAGGGCCGCTTTGGGCCGAAAGCAACCGTGGTCGATTAGGGCGGGAAGTGGAAAGATGGATCTCGGGTGCGGCGACAGGCACGCTGGGTTAAAGCCGCCATTTTCGGGAGCGACATCCAACGAAGTGCCGAGTTCATACAAATGACGACGAACCGACTGGTCAGTTTTCGGGCCTAAAAGTCGAACTCGTAGGCAGCTCGAAGGCCGACGTCATAGGTGTTGGAGGTGACCTTGCCATGATCCAGATCGAGTGTCAGAAAGCCCGTGCCGACGGCGCCGCTCATCCCAATTCCAAGGCGGGGGGCGATAAATTCATCGGCCCCGTTGGTCGTCGAATTCCAGTAACCATAGTCCACGGCGACACTCAAATAAGGCGTCATATTGGTGTCGAACACAGCATCTTTTGCCACGACCGTCGTGCCCAGTGCCGCTGTGTAACCTTCGATGTTGTTAGAGGCAACCGCGCCGCCAGTTCCGGTGAAGCCGGGCTTACTTTCGTTGTACCCGCTCAACCGAGCGAAAGGCATGACGGTTGCCTTGTCTATGCTGAATTCGCCGCTTAGCGACATAGCAAGGGACACACGATCAGACTTAAACGTGGCGCCGTCGGTGTCATACTCTGGGCGGGCATAGCTTATGTAGCCGTCTAGAATGAGGTTTTCGGTGAATTCTCTGGCGAAATACGTACCAATTGCCGGGGCATTCACAACTGCGCTGCTAGTGGCGTCCGAGATGTCGCCGCGACCAAATGCAAGAAGCACACCCGCGAGGTGGTGGTCCGAGAACAGTTTGTCGGCGCCGATCACGATGTCCGCTGTGTAGCCGCCAAAGCCACTACTGTAACTACGCACCTCTGCCAAAACCCAGACATTGAGCTCCGGCGTTTCCATCTTGCTGTTCGTCGAATTCTGGGTCGAAATGAACAATTGCGTCGTGTCGGTTGTATTGCTGGGCCCGGTTCCAAAATGGCTGCGGGCGGTGTTGTTGATACCGGTGCTGACCGCCCGCATCTGGCTGTTGGCGCTGATAGCGGTGATGCTATCGAGATAGCCCCCATCAAGCTGCCTCAAGATAAGGTGGAGCGTTGATTCTTTTTGAATATTGTAATCTGACAGTGTCCGACCATCCTCGAGTTGCTTACCTGCAAAAAACACAGTCTGCTGGTCCGGCGGGACGCCTTCTTTATCCTGGATTTTCGTTTTGATGTTTTCGATTGTGTCAGAGGCCTCGACTTCGAGCGTAATTGTTTTACCCGACAGCGTTTTCACAAAAATCTGCATCGCACTTGCAGATGTTGCAAAGCTTGCCACGACCAAGAATATGGAAACTGCAACAATAAATCCATTTTGAAACCGCATAAAACACCCTCGCTATAGTTGCTTCGAAGGTCGTGTTCGAGCAGCCTTTGAATGAACCACTATAGCTATATTAGGATTGGCCTACAGACAACAGACTATGCATAGCAAGCGGTCATAGGAATTCAGAGTGTAGCGTCAGATAATTTTCTGTGGCCTTGGGTCCGCTTTGTCAGCACTGCTGCCTTTGATGATAATCTAAGCTTCCTGAATGACGAATGTCAGCTTTGAGGCACTGCGCCGCAACATGACGTCACGTCACCAAGGTCGGCAATGGGCCGCTGCTCTCACAGAATGGCGGTTGCTTTGTTCTACCCAAGTTCCGGCGGGTTTCGGGAAACTGAGACTGGTT
>Ga0316204_10010353_pt1 | contig 12044 bp, 11 predicted proteins | sample 6monrhotite_MG_2_FD_205661 | JGI IMG/M metagenome (GOLD analysis project Ga0316204, IMG submission 205661) | Microbial mat bacterial communities from mineral coupon in-situ incubated in ocean water Damariscotta River, Maine, United States -... | ecosystem: Environmental > Aquatic > Marine >...
ACTCAAGATATGGCCCGTTTGGATCTATTTCTCACCGCGCTTGCCCCGACCATCTGGGGCAGCAGCTATATTGTTACGACCAGTCTGCTACCGGGGCAATCGCCGCTTCTGGTGGCGCTATTGCGCGCCCTTCCCGCTGGGCTGATCCTGCTGCTGATCGTCCGCCAATTGCCGCCGATTGCCTGGATTCCAAAGCTGTTGGTGCTGGCGACGCTCAACTTTTCGCTGTTTTGGACCCTGCTTTTTGTCGCTGCATACCGGCTCCCTGGTGGCGTCGCGGCAACGCTGGGCGCGGCGCAGCCGCTGTTGGTGGTGTTTTTCTCCGCCTATGCGCTACAAACGCCCATCCGCCCCACCGCGCTGCTGGCTGCGGCGCTTAGTATTCTTGGTGTGGCACTGCTGGTGCTGACCCCAGCGGCCGCCCTCGATTTCTGGGGTGTTGTGACTGGCTTGGGCGGCGCCGTTTCCATGGCCGCAGGCGTGGTTTTGACCCGCAAATGGCAACCACCAGTCCCCCCACTCACCTTCACCGCCTGGCAATTGACCGCCGGTGGATTGCTGCTGATCCCCTTTGCGGCCCCAAGCCTGGCCGACATCCCCCTACTGACAGGAAATAACCTCATTGGCCTGGCCTACATGAGCCTGATCGGTGGCGCCCTGACCTATATTCTGTGGTTTCGCGGCTTGGCCCGGATCGAGCCTGCCAAAGTATCGCTTTTGGGGGTTCTAAGCCCGCTCTCAGCCGTGTTTTTGGGATGGACCTTGCTGAGCGAGAGCCTGACCCCGATGCAAATTTCGGGCGCCGCCCTGGCCCTGTTTAGTCTCTGGTTGGGGCAATCTAACCTGGGCTTTCGCCACCCCAAAGCAAAGCTCCCCTCGTAGATTACAAAACCCAGGGGCCGGGCCAGGCCCCAAGGGATCTCCGCATGGGCAGGAAAACTCAGTTCTCACTCACTGAAACGCGGCTCGAAACAGCCTCCCAGGTCCGCCCCTTCCCCCGCATGCTCTGGGCTCAGAAATGGGCAGAAAATTCAACCACCACGCGGGCGTAGACCTCACGCTTGAAGGGGACAATCTTTTCCACCAGCTGATCCACCGGCTGCCAGCACCAGTCCGAAAACTCAGGATGGTCAGTTTCGATATTGATCTGATCATCGCGGCCAAGAAACCGCATCAGATACCATTTCTGTTCCTGACCGCGATATTTCCCGCCCCAGAACTTTGGCACCACGTCATGCGGCAGGTCATAAGGCAGCCATCCGTCACTTTCGGCAATGATCTCTACCAGATCCTGAGTCACGCCGGTTTCTTCTTCCAGCTCACGCAGGGCTGCCACACGGGCGTCCTCGCCGCGGTCGATCCCCCCCTGCGGCATTTGCCAGGCATCCTGAAACCGGTCCTTGCGCTGTGCCACAAAGACATGGTTGGCCCGGTTTACCAACATGATGCCCACATTGGGGCGATAGGGCAGCTTTGCAATTTCTTCGGGCGTCATTTTAGTCTCCTTGGGCCACTGGGGCAGATGCAGACAAAGGCCGCAGCGCGGTAATATCGGCGGTGTGGCTCTGCTGTTTCTCCTTAGACCCGGTGTCGTCAGGGCAGGCAAGGGGGTGACGCCGCGTTGAGGCGTGACAAGCCCGTCTGCGCAGGGCATTTTTGGCGACAACGACAAGGGAGAGTGTCATGACTGCGTACCCAAATCTTCTGGCGCCGCTGGATCTCGGATTTACCACATTGAAAAACCGGGTGCTGATGGGCTCGATGCACACTGGTCTGGAAGAAACCAAAGACTGGAATCGGGTGGCGGAGTTCTATGCCGAACGGGCGCGCGGCAATGTTGGCCTGATGGTCACTGGCGGCATTGGCCCCAATCTCGAAGGCTCAGTACTGCCTGGGGCTTCGATGATGACCACGGATGAAGAGGTCGCCAGCCACGCCATTGTCACCAAGCGCGTGCATGAGGCGGGCGGCAAAATCGCCATGCAGATCCTGCATGCGGGCCGCTATTCCTACGGCCCCAAATGCGTCGCCCCCAGCCCGGTGAAATCGCCGATCTCGCCCTTCCCGCCCAATGAGCTGGACGAAGAAGGCATCGAGAAGCAGATAGCGGATATCGTCAATGCTGCCGTATTGGCCCAGAAAGCGGGTTATGACGGGGTGGAGATCATGGGCTCTGAGGGCTATTTCCTCAACCAGTTCCTGGTCACCCACACCAACAAGCGCACCGACCGCTGGGGCGGATCCTATGAAAACCGCATGCGCCTGCCCATCGACGTGGTCCGCCGCACCCGCGAAGCCGTGGGCCGTGATTTCATCATCATCTATCGCCTGTCGATGATCGACCTGGTGCCCAATGGCTCGACCCATGATGAGGTGGTGCAGCTGGCACAAGAGGTTGAAAAGGCCGGCGCTACCATCATCAATACCGGCATTGGCTGGCACGAGGCACGCATTCCCACAATCGCCACCTCGGTCCCGCGCGCGGCCTTTGCCTGGGTCACCAAGAAACTGATGGGCAAAGTCTCGATCCCGGTGATCACCTCAAACCGGATCAACACGCCGGAAGTGGGCGAGGAGGTGCTGGCCACCGGCTGTGCCGATATGGTGTCGATGGCGCGACCGATGTTGGCAGATGCGCATTTTGTCGCCAAGGCCGAAGCCGGTAAGGGTGCACAGATTGCCCCCTGCATCGGCTGCAATCAGGCCTGCCTGGATCACACCTTTGGCGGCAGGCTGACCTCTTGTCTGGTCAACCCTATGGCCTGCCATGAGACCGAGCTGGTCCTGGGCACGGCGGATGTGCTCAAATCCGTGGCGATTGTGGGTGCGGGTCCCGCAGGTCTATCGACCGCTCTGGCTGCGGCGCAGCGGGGCCATAAGGTCACCGTCTTTGACAGGTCGGATGAGATCGGTGGCCAGCTCAACATGGCGAAACAGGTGCCCGGCAAGGAAGAGTTCTGGGGCCTGGTCGATTGGTATCGCACCATGGTGGCCGAGGCCGGGATCACTCTGGAACTGGGACGCGAGGTCTCTGCAGAGGATCTCACCACCTATGACGAGGTGATCATTGCCACCGGGGTAATGCCCCGCGATCCCGGCATTCCCGGTCAGGACCGCCCCGAGGTGCTGAGCTATATAGACGTGCTGCGCCACAAGAAACCCGTCGGCAAGACGGTTGCGGTTATCGGCGCCGGCGGCATTGGCTTTGATGTCAGCGAATACTTGCTGCACGAGGGCAAAAGTCCAACGGAAGACCTGCCTCTCTGGATGAAGGAATGGGGGGTCACCGACCCGGCCGAGCACCGCTCTGGTCTTGCCCCCGAGGGGCCACAACCCGAGGCTCCGGCCCGTGAAGTCACACTGTTGCAACGTAAAAAACAGGCCCATGGCAAAGGCCTGGGCAAGACCACTGGCTGGATCCACCGGGCCACGCTCAAGATGAAAGGCGTGAACTTTGTTGGCGGCGTGAACTATGAACGCATCGACGACGAGGGGCTGCATGTCAGCTTTGGCGAGGCGCGTGAGACCCCCACCGTTATCGCAGCGGATAGCTTTGTGCTTTGCGCCGGGCAGGTCTCGGACCGCAGCCTCGCGGAGGCGCTCGCGGCCAAAGGCGTGCCCTGCCATGTCATCGGGGGTGCCGATGTTGCCGCAGAGCTGGATGCAAAGCGCGCCATCAACCAGGGAACCAGGCTGGCTGCCACACTCTAGGCGCTGAAGGTTACGGCCAAATCCTCCCGCGCCCACAGATGTCCTGGCAAAGCCAGGCCATCATCCCGTGCGACCTTGGGGGTAGCTTTGGCAAAAGCCAACGACGGGCGGGAGCCCCCCCTGTCTGAGACGTCAAATCGATTTGTTTGCTACCTGGCTATCCTCGGGGGCCTCTTGACGGTCCCGCATGCCATAGTCGCGCTGAACCTCTGCCACTTTCAGGCGATAGTCCGCAAAAATCCCATCCCGGCCTTTGCTTTGGGCTGTGCGATGCTGTGTCAACTGCCGCCACTGCTGCACCGCCTGTTCATCGCGAAAGAAGGAAAGAGACAGCAGCTTGTTCGGCTGGCTGAGGCTTTGGAACCGCTCCACCGAAATAAAGCCGTCAATCTGCTCCAGCAGTGGCTTCAGCTCTGCCGCCACCTCAAGATAGCTTGGCTTTTGCCCCTCGGCGATCTGCACTTCAAAAATCACGGCTATCACTTGCGCGCTCCTGTGGTGGGGACATCTGGTGTTGAGGCCAGCTTGAGGAAGCTGCGCTCCTCCCGCAAGATAAACCGCTCCCGCTGGGCAAAGGCATAGTTCTCCTGCCCCAGCGGATCAGCGACCAGCCGGGCCCGATAGCGCTCATAGCTGGCAAGGTCGGCAATGTTATAGATCCCATAGGCCTGGGTCGCAGATCCTTCATGCGGGGCAAAATAGCCAATCAGGTCGGCGCCATTGCGGGGAATGGCCTCGCCCCAATTGCGCGCATACTGGCGGAAGGCCTCGGTTTTTGTTGGGTCGATCTGGTAGCGGATAATACATGTAAGCATGGCGGGTTTCCTGTTCTTGGGATCCCAAGCCTAGCCAATTCCACAGCATAAAGGCTTCGCTCTGGAGCGAAGCCTTTATATTGCCAAATCCTGTCCCCTGGTGAAACCGGGTTATCAGGCCACTTCTTGCTGCGCATCACCAGACCCGGCAAACCTTTGCAGCAGGTTTGACAACCGCGATGCTTCGTCTGTCATCTTCTGGCTGGCACTGTTGGTTTCTTGCACCATGGCGGCATTTTCCTGGGTGACCTTGTCCAGCTGGGACACACCAATGTTGATCTCGCGCAGGCCAGAGGCCTGTTCGGTCGCTGAAGCGGCAATCGAAGAGACACGTTCAGAAACGCTCGTTACGCTTTCGACAATCTGCGCCAATGTCTCGCTGGTGGCCTGCACCAGGCGCTCGCCATCTTCGACCTGTTTTGAACTATTTGTCACCAGCCCCTTGATGTCATTGGCCGATTTTGCTGCCAGATGGGCAAGGCTACGCACCTCCGAAGCAACAACCGCAAATCCACGACCGGCCTCACCGGCCCGGGCTGCTTCTACCCCCGCATTCAGGGCCAAAAGACTGGTCTGAAATGCGATGTCATCAATCACCGTGATGATCTTGCTGATGTTTTCAGAAGACTCCGCAATGGAGGTCATCGCCTGCATCGCCTCCTGCATAACACCGCCGCCCTGTTCCGCCCGTCTGCGGCCCTCGGCAGCCTGTTCATCCGCCGCCTGCGCTTGTTCCGCTGCGGATTGCACACTCGCTGACAATTGTTCCAATGCTGCGGCGGATTCTTCCAGTGTTGCAGCCTGGGTTTCCGCTCGACGGGACATTTCATCGGACATCGTAGACAGCCCCTGCGCATTCTGGCCCACCGCGCTCGAACTCACGCTGAGCTCTTGCACCAGTTCTCCCAAGGCGCCCGCGAGATCATTAAAGTCGATACAGAGCATTTCATAGCTCTCGCCCAGGTCGGTCCAGTCCCCCGCAGGAATCCGCTGATTCATATCGCCAGATTTCAGATCCGCCATGGAGGCGCTAAGAACATGGAACAGTTCAACCCTGCGCTCATTTTCCTGCTGGTTTCTCAGCTCAATTGATTTGGCCTGGTCCAACCGTTGCCGCAGATCCGCAAGGTTGCGGGCGATGGCCCCGACCTCATCCCGGCGATGGGTATCTTCAATCTCGCTTTGGTAGTCGTCTTCCACCAATCTATTCACAGAACGCGCTGCTGCAACAATTGGCCGACTCAGAAGCTGGCCAAACACCAACGCCATGACCAGTGCGCCCACCATTGCCGCAATGTTGGTGCCCAGCTGCACAATCTCGCTGCGCGCAATCAGACTGGTAATTTGATCCTCAACCGCCTGTTTTCGCGCCCCCATGATGTCCTGCATGGAATTAACCGAATCACGAAGATGGGCAATTGCGGGAACAACTTGATCATAGGCAAAAGCTCGGCGGTCTGCACCCGCTTCGGTCTTTTCAAGTGCAGCAAGCATAGCGGTGAAGCCATCGACAGTTGGCGTCAGAGCGATGACAGATTCATAAACATCGTTTTGAACAGCATTTGCAGAAGAGACCTTAACAAAGCGATCCTCGGCACCAGCAATTTCTGTGGCGACCTCGTCTATGTTGCCGCGCAGCCCCGTTATTCCTTCGTTGTCGCCACCAGTATAGGCCAATAGATCCGCCAAACCCTGTTCGATATCTTCTTTCATATCATCCAGGCTCTTCAGCTGTGCCACAACCAAGCGCGATTGATAGATGCTTTCTGTCAAACGATTGCTGACCAGCCAGGAGATTCCAGCGACCAGCGCCAGCATCGCAACAAAAGCGCCCCCTAATATAAATACCTGCGTACGCAGTGAAAAACGATGCATGAGTTATCAGCCTTTCCAAACATTATACGTTCTGGCTCCGAGTTATATTCAAAAGTAGTGTACATCCCGTTATCTTGGTCCAAGGAAGCCTACAGGCTGGGCAAATGGGGCAAAATCTCATGGAGCTCTTTGCACCCTCTTTCATAGAATGCGCCTGGCGCAGCACATGTTTTTGACCTTGGACTTTGGCGCGCCTCTTCTTCTGGAGCTCAGCCTGCTTGCTCAACCGCCGCTGCTGCTGGCCCCATCTCTGTGGCGGCTGCCGGTAGCTGGTCTGTTTTTCTGAACGAAACGGTCAAAATCACCACATTGTGCGACCGTTTCCAGGATCTGAACGGTTTTGAGAAAACCCTGTAATTATCCCACCATTGCCCCGTTCTTGCCCGAATTCGACGCCAAACACAGGTCGAGCAAACGAAACAAAAGGACCCTGCGAATGGATCGACTGACCGAAATGGAGGCCTTTGCCAATGTCGTGGACCAGGGCGGGTTCACCGACGCGGCAAAGAAGATGGGGATTTCAAAATCCGCCGTATCTAAACATGTATCCAGCCTGGAGACCCGCCTCGGCGCCCGGCTGCTGAACCGCACAACGCGCCGCGTGTCGCCGACAGAAATCGGCCTCGCCTATTATGACCGTGCCAGACGCGTGCTGAACGATGCCGGCGAAGCTGACGCGCTTGTCTCCTCCATGCAATCCGCGCCATCGGGGCTTCTCAGGATTTCGGTGGCGACGGATTTTGGCGTCAACCATCTGTCACCGGTGCTGTCGGATTTCCTGCGGGATTTCCCCGACATTACTGTCAACATGGTCCTGAACAACCGCTATGTGGAACTGATTTCAGAAGGCTTTGACATGGCTCTGCGCATTGGCGAACTGGAAGACAGCTCGCTCAAGGCCCGCAAGCTCACCGAGACCACCAAACGGATGATCGCCTCACCCGGCTATCTGGAACAATTTGGCCGACCGCAAAAGATCGACGATCTGAACACCCACAAGCTTTTGCACTATTCCAACCAGTCCAGCGGCAATGTCTGGAAGATCACCGCCCCCTCTGGTGAAAAGCGCCAGGTGCGCACCACGGGCTGGCTGTCGGTGAACGATGGGCAATCCCTGCTCAATGCTGCGATCTCGGGTCTGGGCATCGCCTATCTGCCCAGCTATCTCTATTCTGAAGCGATGGCAGAGGGGCTGGTCGAAGACGTTATGCCAAACCTGCCCGTAGAGACCCAGGGCATCTATGCGGTCTATCCTCCAGGCAAGTTCACCCAGCCCAAGGTTCGTGCCTTTATCGACTTTCTGGCCCATTCCTTTGCCGGCAAAGATAGCGAAGAGTGGCAACAGTCCGCCTGATTGGCGACACAGCCCCATGACTTCCCTCTTTTCAAAGCTGCTCCTGCTCAGGCGGGGGCAGTTTTCTGCTGCGCCACCCGCAGAAAGGACAGCGCTTTCCTCGGTTTGGAGCCCGGAGTCCTGACCCTGGATTATCTGGAGAGCAGAACCACCTCCACCCGGCGATTTTTCTCGCGCCCGGCGGCTGTGAGATTACTGGCAATCGGCGCCATATAGCCGGCTCCCGCAACCTCGATACGCCCGTCAGAAACACCATAGGTCTGCACCAGTGTTTCCTTGACCACCGAGGCCCGCCGCAGTGAAAGGGACTTGTTGTCCTCAAGCCCGCCAACGCTGTCAGTGTGTCCAACAACCAGAATCTGAGCCTGGGGCTGCTCCTCCAAAAAGCCTGCGAGCTGCTCCAGACTGGCAATAGCGTCCTGGCCCAGTGCTTCCCCTCCGGTGCCAAACACCACTCCGGCCAGCACGACATGGCCCTGTTGTTCGAGCAGGCTTGCCAGCCCCAAAGCGGTTTGTGTTTGAGCTTGTAACGGAAGGGCGGAGGCGGAGGTTTCTGCTGTCACCAGAGCCAAAGGCGCCTGTTTTTCCGGTGTGACCTCGATCAGCTGAATGTAGGTTACTGTTCCGCTTCGTGACACCAACAACGAAACCACCTGCCTGGCCGCAGCAGGCTCAGCTGTTGCCTGCCCCGTCGTGGCCTGATCCGCCGTCGCCGCTGCGGTCTGCTTTTGCGCCGCCAGAAAATGGTAATCCGACAGGCTGACAACCATGTCGGGTGCGGGGACGACTTCGATGCCAAAGCGAAAATCAAAGCCACCGCATTGGCGGGTTTCGCATTGGAACAGGATTTCATAGCCCTGTTCTACCAGCTGGCTGCGCAGCACATCCAAAACCTGCAAAACAGTTGTATCGCCTTGCAGATGCCAGGTCCGCCGCAGGATATGGCCTTCTTGCAGGCGCAGGGGGATACCCGCCGCGCTAAAGGCGCCAACCGGTAGCGCATAGGTGCCCAACGCGGTTTCCCGCTCGGAGCGGGCTGTGGCGCCCGCAGGCAGCTGCAAGGCCGCCTCCCCCCCTGATTGAGCCGGAGCCGCAACAGCGGAGAAAGCCAGGGTCAGACAGCTGCCAAGAGCCAGAACAGCAGGGCCAAGCCTCATCTGGTCTGCCTCACCGGAACTGCGCGTGGTATTCGTCGTTTGGCACCATGCCAGTGGCCGAGGCAACACGGTTGGACATGTTGTAAAACGCGGTAACATTGGCAATGTCCCAGATATCGCGATCGCTAAAGCCAACCTGGCGCAGAATTTCGCGATCGGCCTCTTCGATCTCGGTGCTGGCCTTGGTGACCTTGACCGCAAAATCCAGCATGGCCCGTTGGCGCGCATCCAACGGGGCAACCCGGTAATTCATCACCAGCATCTCGCCCAGTTTTGGATCGCCCGAAAGCTGGCGAACCGCAGCGCCATGGGCCGCAAGACAATAAAAGCAGCCGTTGACCGCCGAAACCGCCACCGCGATCATCTCGCGTTCCAGTTTGCTCAGGCCGCTGTCGCCTAGCATCAGCTCATTGTAGAGCGCACTAAAGGTGTTGAGTTTATTCTCATCAAACGCATGGGCGCGCAGCACGTTGGGTACCATGCCCAGCTTGTCCTGACAGATGCCGAAATACTTCTGCATGCCCGCAGGCAGCGGGTCCAGAGGCGGCAGATCCAGGGCGGTTGGCGGTGTTTGATCGGTCATGATAAATTAGCTTCCTGTAGGTAAATGTCGGTAATGGTATTGCCCGCTTTTGGTCATACCCAATGCGGCATAAAGTCCGTTGGCTCCGGCGTTTTTCTTGGTGCAAAGCACTGCCAGCTCGCGCGCGCCATTTTCAGCCGCCCACAAGGCGGCCTGACGCATCATCCAAACTCCCATGCCACGGCGCCGCTGGTGCGGCAGGATCTCCAGCGCATGCACCATGGCCACGCCATCATGCACCGCCACAAAACCTGCCCCGGCTGGTTTATCATCATTGCGCGCCAACAGAGCCGCCTTGGGACCAGCAGCCCGGTCCATGATCGTCTGACGTTCCGGGCCAATGCCCCCAGCGATCCAGATTTCACGCTGGATTTCTAGCGGCGACCACAGGGCAAAGGTGGTGACACGGGGAATCTCTTGGTCTGTCAGCTGTTCAATCGGACAAAGCCACAGATTGACCGGGTCTTTCACCAGATAGCCGCGCGCGGCCAGCTGTGCATCCAGCTCGTCCTGGCCATCGCGAACCATAAAGAGGCAATCTTGACCCATGGCGCGCATCGCCTGTTCGGCGGCCTCGATCTCAGCCTCAGAGGCGGTACCCTCAACGCTGGCGGCCGAAACGCGGCTGCCGCCGCCCTGTCCGTCGCGCAAAGTGACAGGCCCAAGTCTGCGTTTTCCAGCGGCAGGCCAGGTGGCCTCAACCACATCATAGTACTTTGGATCTGTCAGCGTGGCGCCCATGCTCATAGCCCCATCTCCTGTGCCAACTCCCGCATTGCCGCGTCAACCCCGGGGCCATTGTGGCCACGGATCACCACATTAGCCCCGTAGGCGCCGTTGTGCTGAAACGGATAGCACCCGATCGACAAATCCCCGTGCCGCGCGGCCAGATCCGACAGGAAAGCCGCGATATCGCCTTCGCCGCGCATCACCCGCAGGCTTTGTGACAGCAAGGGCTCGCCGCCGGTCAGCCCCGGCAGAACGCTAGCCACCATGGCCTGAAAAACCGTTGGTACCCCAGCCATTACATGCACATTGCCTAAGCTGAATCCCGGCGCCGAAGACACCGGATTGTCGATCAAGGTCGCGCCGTCGGGGATTCGCGCCATGCGCAGGCGCGCCGCGTTTAGCTCTTGCCCCGAATTGGCATAATGCGCCGCCAGAATGGCCCGGGCATCGTCGCGCACATCAAGATGGGCGCCAAAGGCCTCTGCGATGCAATCTGCGGTGATGTCATCATGGGTGGGGCCAATGCCGCCACTGGTAAAGACATGGTCAAACCTTTTGCTCAGCGCTTGCACGGCGGCAATAATAACCGGTGCATCATCGCTGATCACCCGCACTTCCTTCAGGTCGATGCCATGTTTGGTCAGCTCACCTGCCAGAAAATGCGTATTGGTGTCCTGGGTCCGTCCTGACAGGATTTCATCACCGATGACCAACATTGCGGCACTTGGGTTGGGCATCTTCTCTCTCCTATGACGACACTCTGCGCGATCTTTGCTGCAAGATAGCCACTCCTGCATCAAGGGCAAGCGGGCATCCCGTCTCAGGCAAGCTTTGACGCGCGGTTTCTGGCCAAGATTGGCACAAACACTTTCCTCACCATGGTTTTCTCAGACCTGCTGACGATTTCGCCCCCTGCGTGCTCCCTTTTGTACCATTCCAAGCCTCTATGGGCACGCCCTGCAGCAACATCTTGCTTGCAGGTCAGCCAATCCCACACTGCGATCGTTGTGCCAGCCCATGGGGTGTTCTACTCAGAGGCTATGAAACTTCTCGCACTCTCTGGCAGTGGCCGCGCCACATCCACCAACACCGCTTTGCTCAAATCTGTGTCTGAAATCGCAGGTTCTGATCATCGCGTAACGGTTTTCGCAGGCGTCGCTGATTTGCCGGTCTTCTCTCCTGACGCAGAACAGGATCCCTTGCCGCTGCCGGTTGGGAGTTTCATTGACCTGATCCAGGAAAATGATGCGCTGATCATCGCAAGTCCCGAATACATAAGGGCAATTCCCGGTGGCTTGAAAAACGCGATTGATTGGCTGGTGTCCCGAGACGAGATTATTGGCAAGCCTATAGCCTTACTGCACGCCTCACACCGAGGGGATGACATGCTTGCTCAGTTGCGGCTGGTTTTGGCCACAGTCAGCGATGGGTTCACCCCAGAAGCCTTCGCCAGGTTTGACCTAATGAAACTGTCACCTGAGCAAATTCATCAGACCATGTCGGAGCCGCAGAACCGATCACAGGTGGTTGATTTTCTTGCACAGCTTACCCGTCAGGTCGCGCAGATCCGAGCCTAGAACTGGCCATTTGGCAAAATGGCCAGTCACACCCCAACGACAGGTGCCGCCGCAGTTATCTCATGCGGGCTGATCTGTGTGCTGTAAACAAGCCGCTCAACGCCACAGGTTTGCGCGTGATCAAAGGCCCGCGCATAGGCCGGGTCGATATCATCAGCGAGCTGAAAGCGGTCGCAATCTGTGCGTTGCACAAGATAGAGCATCACCGCCCGGTGCCCCTGCTCTACCATACGGGTGAGTTCT
>Ga0316204_10010355_pt1 | contig 12040 bp, 15 predicted proteins | sample 6monrhotite_MG_2_FD_205661 | JGI IMG/M metagenome (GOLD analysis project Ga0316204, IMG submission 205661) | Microbial mat bacterial communities from mineral coupon in-situ incubated in ocean water Damariscotta River, Maine, United States -... | ecosystem: Environmental > Aquatic > Marine >...
ACCCAAAGCCATTGGAGTTGCAGCTAGGCGGCAAAGGAACTCAGCCCCATGAGCTTAGGCGTACTAAGTGATTGGGGTGAGTGAGAGCAGCCAACAACGCTGCAGCTTCAAGGGAGACGGGTATAATTCACAAGGGAGGCTATCTTTCTCTCACACGGGCACAACACAAGGTTTCTGATACCACTAGCCCTACCCTCAAAACCTCTGCATAATAGGGTAATGGCGACGAATTGGAGGCAAAAATGATGAAATGGGTGGTGGCAGTTTTATTCACACTATTTTGTTTGCTGCAATATCGTTTATGGTTTGGTAAAAATAGCGTTCCTGACTTTATGATCTTAAAAAAAGAGGTGGCCTTACAAGTCACTCAAAACGCTAATTTAAGGCAGCGAAATAGTTTGTTAAAGGCTGATATCCATGACTTGAAGATTGGCCTGGAAGCGGCTGAAGAACGAGCCAGAAATGAATTGGGCCTAATCAAACAAGGCGAAACATTTTATCGTATTTTGCCTTCTGTCGATTAACCTTTATGCCATCATCTTCCCAGTATTCTGTTGTTGTACCTGCCGCCGGCATTGGCAAACGTATGCAAGCAGATTGTCCTAAGCAGTATCTGCATATTGCCGGAAAAACTATCATTGAACATACTCTCACTAATTTGCTTGAACATAACCAAATTAAACGTGTGATTGTGGTAATAAATCCATACGACAAATCATTCGCGCAATTACCTATAGCTGGTCATCCGAGGATTGCGGTTGTGAAGGGTGGCCAAGAACGCTGTGATTCGGTATTAGCTGGGCTGAATTATTTACCTGATGATGAAGAATGGGTGTTGGTACATGACGCAGCCCGTCCTTGCTTAGCTAGAACAGATGTAACGGCGCTTTTGCAATTAGCAAAACAAGGTAGTAGCGGTGGGATCTTAGCCACACCGGTTCGCGATACTATGAAGCGAGCGGTTGCTATCAAGATGAACGGACAAAATTTTATAGAACAAACGGAATCACGAAATAATTTATGGCATGCGTTAACGCCACAGTTTTTTAAACTCGCCTCGTTAAAAAAAGCCTTAATTGAAGCAAGTAAACAAAAGGCAAAAATCACTGATGAAGCATCTGCTATGGAATTTTTAGGCGAAAAGGTAATATTAGTTGAGGGACGCGCCTCAAATATCAAAATCACCCAAGCTGAAGATTTGTTGTTAGCAGAATTTTACCTGACGCAACAGCAAACAAAGTAATTAAAGGAAATTTGACTGAAGTATGAGTATGAGAATTGGCCACGGCTATGATGTGCACAAATTTGGCGGAACGGGTCCTATCGTTATCGCAGGGGTATCAATCGACCATGATATGGGTTTGATTGCCCACTCTGATGGCGATGTGCTGTTACATGCTTTATGTGACGCATTGTTAGGCGCGTTAGCATTGGGAGATATTGGTAAACATTTTCCAGATACTGATCCAACATTGGCTGGAATAGACAGTCGCGAGTTACTTCGCCACGTATACAAGCTCATCACAGATAAAAATTATCAGATCGGCAACTTAGACTTGACCATTGTTGCTCAAGCTCCAAAGATGGCAACCCATATTGAGTCAATGCGCGCAAATATTGCTGCAGACTTAAACGCCGATATGAGTCAAATAAACGTTAAAGCCACCACTACCGAAAACTTAGGTTTTGCCGGTCGCAAAGAAGGCATTGCTGCTTACGCTGTGGTGTTATTAACTCGGCAATCAGATAGTACTACATGCAAATAGATCACTGGTTGTACCAATACCCGAAACTCGATATATCGGGGCAACTTAAGTCCTCTGCTGAAGATTTTCAAGTCACCGAGATATTAGGTTATGAGCCTATTGGCGAGGGTGAACATATCTACTTGTGGGTACGTAAAACCGGTTTAAATACGGCTTATTTAGCAGAACAAATTGCCAAGTTTACGCAATTACCATTAAGAGCCGTCACTTATGCAGGACGCAAAGACAAACACGCTCAGACCGAACAATGGTTTAGTGTACATCTTCCTGGAAAAGGTGAATTTGACTGGACTAAATTCAAAGAGCCAGGGGCTGAAGTACTAAAATCGATACGCCACAATAAAAAACTAAGAACGGGGGTATTAAAAGGTAACCGATTTAATATTACTCTTAGACAACTCAGCTCAATATCTGGCATTGATGAACGACTACAACAGATAAAACAAACTGGTGTACCCAATTATTATGGCTCGCAGCGATTCGGCAACACAGTGCATGATCCCCGAGGCGGTAATTTAGTTTTAGCTGACAAGATGATCAACGGCGAAGCTATCCGTAATCGAAACAAACGTTCAATGGCTATTTCTGCACTGCGTTCATGGTTGTTTAATGAAATGCTTAATAGCAGATTGCAAAATGATTGTTTAACTAAACCTTTATCCGGTGATGTGATGCAACTGGCGGGCAGTCATAGTTTCTTTTGCGCATCACAAATAGATAACAGTATTCATCAACGCCTTGCACAGCGGGATATATACTTATCAGCTCCGTTGTGGGGTAAAGGTCAATTAGCCAGCCAAGCTGAAGCACTGCTGTTCGAACATGATTTTGCCCAGCAACACCCTACTATCGTCCAAACACTTGAAGATTTAGGCTTAAAACAAGAAAGAAGGGCCATGAACTTATTTCCAAATGATCTTGTATGGTCTTTAGCAAATGCTACATTAAACTTATGTTTCTCACTTCCCGCAGGCACCTTTGCTACTTCAGTACTGCGAGAATTGATAGATGTGCAAGATAACACCCTTGCCCAGACTTAAAACCCCGGACCTTAAAAATTTACACTCAATAATAATAAAAATAGGCATGAAATGAGATCAACATCACGCAAAGGTGAAAGCCTCGCGCAACTTTTACATAAAGAAGGTATCAGCAATACCAAAGTGCTGACCGCTATAGCCAAAACGCCTAGAGAGATTTTTTTGCCTGATGCCCTAAAACACAAAGCTTATCAAAATACTGCTTTACCAATAGGTCAAGGTCAAACCATATCTCAACCATACATAGTCGCGCGTATGACTGAGTTATTATTAGAGTCAGACAACCAAGCACAAAGCGTGTTGGAAATAGGTACAGGTTCGGGTTATCAAACAGCAGTACTGGCGCAATTGTTCACTAGTGTTTATTCAGTAGAGAGAATAAAAACGCTGCAATTTCAAGCCAAGCGACGCATGAATCAGTTGGACTTACATAACGTTAAAATGAAACATGGTGACGGCTGGTTAGGCTGGAACAGTAAAGGTCCATACGATGCAATAATAGTTACCGCAGCTGCTAGATCAATGCCAGAAAAGTTATTGCAGCAACTTAATGAGGGTGGCCGTTTAATTATCCCAGTTGGTGAAGAAAATCAGCAGTTACATTGTATTACCAAACGTGATGATGAATTTGAATCAAAAATTATCGAAGCGGTCAGATTTGTGCCTTTGGTGGCCGGGGATATTATTTGAAAACATCAAGAACAAAGTCCGGTTATGTAGGCGTAGCCGCTAGAGGTATTTTAATGGGAGCGGCAGATGCTGTGCCAGGCGTATCTGGCGGCACCATTGCCTTTATGACTGGCATTTATGAAGAACTAATATATTCACTTAAACAATGCGGCGTCAGTGCTGTGAAAATGTTGTTTCAAGAGGGCCTAAAGTCTACTTGGCAACACATCAATGGTGGATTTCTACTGGCACTGTTCAGTGGCGTTATCATGAGTATTTTAACGCTATCACGAGTAGTGTTATATCTTCTGGATAACCATGCAATATTGTTATGGTCTTTCTTTTTTGGATTGATATTAGCTGCGGTGTGGTCTGTCATTCGACATATCGACAAATGGGAAATAGGCGTTATCTCTAGTTTTTTAGTTGGCACTGTTGCTGCATTTTTTATTACAACTATCAGCCCCACCACTATTGAAACATCTGCTTTGATCGTATTTCTATCGGGCATGATTGCTATCTGTGCCATGATTTTACCGGGGATCTCTGGAAGCCTTATATTGCTGCTACTGGGTATGTATGCGCCTATGTTAACTGCGGTGAAAGAACTGCAATTACTGACATTAAGTATATTTGCCGGTGGATGTGTGACAGGTTTATTGAGTTTTTCTCATGTATTAAGTTGGATGTTTAAGCATTACAAAATGATGACCTTGGCCTTATTAGGTGGGTTTATGCTGGGTTCTTTAAACAAAGTTTGGCCCTGGAAACAAACTATTGAGTCAGTCATTGATCGCCATGGTAAAGAGATACCTCTAGTGCAAAACAATATCTTGCCACACACCTTTGAAACTCTTTACACGCAACCCGCCTATATGTGGTTCGCAGTTATATTGATGATATTGGGCATGGGAATGGTTATTGCGCTAGAAAAAATAGGCCAGAGACCAGCTGATCATTAATGAAAATATCTAGACAAAAAACAGTTTTCTCTAAATATAAATTATTTTATATCAGCATTTTATTTTGCTGTGTCATAAATATAAGTTGCTCAAACCGCAGTCAACCAGCCCCAGTTTCTGAGCTTTATCAAGGAAAAACATTTAGAGATTTTAAACAACAAGCCTACTCTGCCAAGACATATCAAGTCAAAGCTGGAGATACTTTATATTCGATTGCTTGGTATTCAGGTAACGATTATAGAGACCTAGCAAGAATAAATAAGATCGCGCCCCCCTATCAGATTCGGCCTGGGCAACTTTTAACGCTAGTCGAATTGCCAAAGTCAATACAACCAAAGTCGAATAAGACAACTGGTCAGATTTCAAAAGTAATTGTAAATCAAGCTGTTGACCCTTCCAAAAAGCAGGCGTATGGTGAAAGTGAACAAAATGTAAACAAGGACCCAATTGGGTCTGTTACCGGTCAATTTCCTGATCGAGTTAGAAGTTGGCAATGGCCTACATTTGAAAAGGTTTCACGTGGTTTTTCGGCCAAAGAACAAGGCAACAAAGGCTTAGATTTTTCAGGGAAACTTGGGATGCCAATTTTGGCAGCCGCCGATGGGAAAGTAGTATACACGGGCGATGCGCTACGTGGGTTTGGAAAATTAGTCATTATCAAGCATTCTGACGCTTATTTAACGGCCTATGCACATAATGACAATATATTAGTTAAAGAACAGCACTGGGTAACGGCAGGCCAAAAAATTGCCGCTATGGGTAGAAGTGGGACTGATAAGGTTAAGCTTCATTTTGAAGTAAGATACAAAGGAAAATCCATTGATCCTTTGCGCTTTCTACCAAGCAGATAATAACAATAAATAATAGAAGTATATGAGGAGAAGTTGAAAAAAACACTACCGTTAAGGAGTTTCCATCATGGGTCAAGTAAAAACAGTTTTAGTGGAAGTTGATGCTTTCAGCGATATTGAAGATGCCGTAGAGCGAGAACTTGCCAAGGCCGAAAAAAAAGCCGAAGAACAGTTAGAAGATATTTTAGCCAATTCCGAAGATAAACCGAAAAACCTCGATGCAACCCAATTGTATTTAGGCGAAATTGGATTTTCCCCACTATTATCCGCCGAAGAAGAAGTTTACTTTTCACGAAGAGCCTTAAAGGGCGATGAAGCATCACGAAAACGTATGATCGTGAGTAATCTGCGTTTAGTCGTCAAAATAGCCAGACGTTATAATAATCGTGGTTTAGCGTTACTTGATTTGATCGAAGAGGGTAATTTAGGCCTTATTCGAGCCGTCGAGAAATTTGATCCAGAGCGAGGTTTTAGATTTTCAACCTATGCTACTTGGTGGATTCGACAAACCATAGAGCGGGCAATCATGAACCAAACCCGCACTATTCGCTTACCTATTCATGTAGTCAAAGAATTAAATGTCTATCTTCGCGCAGCCAGAGAATTGGCACAAAAACTCGATCATGAACCTACTGCAGAAGAAATCGCTGAGTCCCTAGACAAGCCTGTTCATGACGTGACTAAAATGTTGAGATTAAACGAAAGGATCACCTCAGTTGACACGCCTATAGGCGGTGAAAACGACAAGGTTTTACTGGATGTTATTGCCGATGACAGAGGCCATGGTCCTGAGGAAGATCTGCAGGATTCAGATATCAGACTAAATATCATCAAATGGTTAGAAGATCTTAATCCTAAGCAAAGAGAAGTGTTAGCAAGACGCTTTGGGCTATTAGGTTATGAACCTTCAACCTTAGAAAAGGTAGGTGTAGAGATTGGACTGACTCGAGAAAGAGTGCGCCAAATACAAGTTGAAGCCTTGCGCCGACTCAGAGATATGTTGGGTCACAAAGGTTTAGACTTAGAAGCTTTGTTTAATAAGCTCAGTTAAATTAAAAGTAATACCACATAAGCAAAAAAGCCTCATTTGAGGCTTTTTATGTGACTAAATTGATAATTTATAAATGATTATAACGCAGCGGTTGCAGCTTCATAATTAGGCTCTTCAGTGGTCTCTGCTACCTGTTCTGTGTAAACAACTGTACCAGTTTCATCAATCACTACTATGCTACGAGACAATAACCCAGCCAAAGGGCCATCGCTAAAACTCACACCATAGTCAGCACCAAAACTTCCCCTAAAACTAGAGCCTGTTGCAACATTTTTAATGCCTTCTGCACCACAGAATCTTGCTGCAGCAAAAGGTAAATCAGCAGACACACATAACACTTTTGTATTATCCAGATCGCTAGCTTGTTGATTAAATGTTCGGATTGAAGTGGCACATACTCCCGTATCAACTGAAGGGAAAATATTCAAAATCAGTTTTGACCCGGCATAATCTGCTAATGTCGTTTCTGATAAGTCAGTTTCTACTAAAGTAAAGCTAGGTGCCTTAGTACCCACTTTTGGTAAATCACCTACTGTGTTAAACGCGTTGCCTTGCAATGTTACTGTAGCCATTTTTTATTCCAGTTAAGTTGAAGTAATACTAGGACCCTATTGTAGCTCAAAAACCTAATCAGATAACATTCGCTAGATGGTTTATACCCATGCCACCTCAAAATGCGCGTTTCAGAACGACTGGGGCGCTTCATTTCAAGGCGCGTCAATGACTGAATGTAGGTCACCTTCTGAATTGGCGCAACGAAGAAGTGGAGTGCCCCAGCCGTTCCCTTCGGGCGGGTTTTAAAGCGATTTATCCTGCGTTGGCCATTTTTGACTTAGATTACTAAGCCTACAAATAGCCGCCTTGTCTAAACCGCTTTAAACTCCCGCTGAATCAGTCATTTTGAGGTGGCATGGGTATAGATTCCTGAGTATTATAAGTTTTCAATTTTGATATTCACAAGATGATGTCTATGAACTCTACGGTAAGATTGATCATTTCAGCGGTTATCTCCTTTGGTTTTTACTTTGTTTGGTCATATTGGGCTAACGGAATGGTTTCAGAAGATCAGGCATTAGTGCTTAGATCGGCCTTAGTACAGGGAACACTCAGCGCGACCATTACGATATTATTTACCTTCATTTTAGAAAAATCAGTGGCAAAATTTGGAGAAAGTTACTTATCGCTGATGTTTGTGGTGCCAATTATTTGCACTGTTCATTCCAAGACTTCACAAAATATTGCTATTTTTAAAACCTTTAAAAACGCACTAGATAACTCGGCCAAATATCTCAGTAACAATGTCATCCCCGGTAGTTTATTGGCGCCTTTGTTGCCAATTGCCATTCAGTCCAGTATTGCCATTAGTGTTAACTGGATTAACCAAACACCTAACTTATGGTTAACTGTTGCCCCTAGTATTTTAATTACCGCTATTTATGGTTATGCGTACACCTATACCTTGCTGTCGAAACCTAAGCAGCCTGTTTTACAAGAGTGAGAAAACGATAAACATAAGGATTGCTTGGTTCAGCTTGATGAGCTTCATTGTTTATTTCTTGCCAATCATACTTTGCGGCATAATCAGGAAAGTAGGTATCTCCAACAACTTCCAGTTCGATTTGAGTCAAATAAAGTCGATGGCAAAAAGCAAGAAAGTGCTCATAAATGCTGCCTCCACCTATTATCATCACTTCTGGATCTTCAATTTTCTGACATGCACAATGCCCTGCTGCAACATCAATTGCCTGTTCACAGCTATGCACCACAGTTGCATCTGTAAGCTTAAATTCAATATCAGAGCTGACTACTATATTAAGACGACCCGATAAGGCTTTACCAATCGATGCGTAGGTTTTACGGCCCATAATAATAGGTTTGCCTAAGGTGATTTTTTTAAAATGTTTTAGATCTGCAGGCAAGCGCCATGGCATAGCATTATTTGCACCGATAACTCGGTTATTGGCCATCGCGGCAATCATTGAAATTTGCATCATTTGAAGTGAATACTTTTACAAAAATTAAAAAAGTGCATGAAGTATATAAGAAATTAGCGGAGTCAGAAATACGTTTTCTGACTCCATAATAATATATATATACCCAAACTATCTCTTAGTGTAAACCACCTCTACACCAGAGTCATCGTCATCATCGTCATCGAAGTCGTCGTCATCGTAGGCTTCTTCGAGCGTATCTTTGTGATAGGTATCCCATTTGAATCCAGATTCTTCATCTGCAATTTCAGGTACAACTTCTTCAGGCATTGCCTCAATAAAATCCATAGCTTGCATACACAAGGCTTGTGTACCTATTTTTTGGTATGCTGAAATTTGGAAATACTCGCCTTGCCATTCAAGTGCATCTGCAATCTGCTTACACAACTCGTTAACTTCTTCTTCGAGCATTAAATCAACTTTATTGAACACTAACCAGCGAGGCTTGGCGGCCAGTTTGGGGCTGTATTTTTCGAGTTCTGCAACAATAGCTTTAGCATTTTCTATAGGATCAGAACCGTCTGCTGGCAACAAATCTACCAAATGTAATAACACACGGCAGCGCTCTAAATGCTTTAAAAACTGGATCCCAAGACCCGCGCCATCGGCTGCTCCTTCGATCAAACCGGGAATATCAGCAATGACAAAACTACGCATTGAGTCCAAACGCACCACACCTAGATTCGGTACTAATGTAGTGAAGGGATAATCAGCCACTTTTGGTTTGGCTGCGGAAACACTGCGGATAAAGGTAGATTTACCGGCATTGGGCATACCGAGTAAGCCAACATCGGCAAGCAACATCAGTTCTAATCTTAGGTTTCTGACCTCACCCGGGGTACCGTCAGTTTTTTGTCTTGGTGCGCGATTAGTGCTGGTTTTAAAACGTGCATTGCCTAGGCCATGATAACCACCCTGCGCCACTTTCATACGCTGGGTATGCTTGGTTAAATCACCCAATACTTCGCCTGTATCGCTGTCGGTTGCACGGGTACCAACTGGTACTTTTATTTCTAAGTCAACACCGCCTCTACCGGTACAATTAGCACTTTGGCCTTTTTTACCATGCTCAGCACGATGAAATCTTTCAAATCGAAAATCTATCAAAGTGTTTAAGTTTTCATCTGCAACCAAATAGACGCTACCGCCATCACCGCCATCACCGCCGTCTGGACCACCATCAGGCACGTATTTTTCGCGGCGAAAACCGACTACACCATTACCGCCATTACCTGCATCTACACGGATATCAGCTTCATCTACAAATTTCATTACTTAACGACACCTTGAATATTACTCAATTGAGTCCAGTATAGCATCCCACAAGGGGATCCACTTTTTACCAGTTCAACAAAAAGCCCCGCATAAAGCGGGGCTTTTAAAAAAACTATGAGTTATTGCTTATTAAGCAACAATGCTCACAAATTTACGATTTTTAGGACCTTTAACTTCAAATTGAACTTTACCATCAGATAAAGCAAATAAAGTATGGTCTTTACCGATACCCATATTGTTACCAGCGTGGAATTTAGTACCACGTTGACGAACAATGATGTTTCCGGCTAAAACTGACTCACCACCGTAACGCTTAACACCAAGGCGTTTACTTTCTGAATCACGGCCGTTGTTAGTACTACCACCAGCTTTTTTATGTGCCATTTGTGTATACTCCTATTAAGCGCTAATACCAGTGATTTTCACTTCCGTGAACCACTGACGATGACCCATTTGGGTACGTGAATGTTTACGGCGACGAAACTTAACGATTTTTACTTTATCGCCACGCCCATGCGTTACAACTTCAGCTGTAACTTTGCTACCACTTACAAAAGGGGTACCAATTTTAATATCATCACCATTACTTACCATTAAGACGTCATCAAATTCAATTGACTCACCTGGAGCCACTTCGATTTTTTCTAAGCGAAGGGTTTGACCTTCAGCCACACGGTGTTGTTTACCACCACTTTGGAAAACCGCGTACATAATTAAACTCCGCACTGTGTCTCTTGACACTTATATTCAAAAACAGGCGGCGAATTGTACGTGAACAGATAACACCAAGCAAGCCCATTTCTGAATTAATTTGGTTAAATATCAAACGCTTTACTCCAGCCCAAGATTTTTCGCACTAGCAAGCCAAAGTGACACTGGATACTAGGTTAAATTTCTGTAAAATCCACCTCCGGAACAACATCACGCAACTGAACTTCATTTTGAAATGGGTAAAAACGGCAGTATGAAATTAGAAACGATTAATCAACTCGCTCATAAAGACATGCTGGCGGTAAACGGGCTTATCCAACAACAAGTCGATTCAGACGTATCCTTGATTAACCAATTAGGCTTTTATATTGTCAATAGTGGTGGCAAACGTTTGAGACCTCTTTTGACAGTGCTAGCCGCCAGAGCCCTTGATATTCAATCAGATCAGCATCATACCTTGGCCGCCATAATCGAGTTTATTCACACTGCCACCCTACTTCACGATGACGTAGTCGACGAATCCACTATGCGCCGCGGTAAAGAAACCGCAAATGCGGTATTTGGCAATCAAGCTAGCGTATTAGTAGGAGACTTTCTCTATACCCGCTCATTTCAAATGATGGTGAGCCTAAAACGTATGCGAGTGATGGAAATATTGTCTGATGCGACCAATGTGATAGCAGAAGGTGAGGTTCTACAACTAATGAACTGTAACGATCCCCAAACCAGCGAAGAAAGCTATATGCAGGTAATTTACAGTAAAACAGCGCGTTTATTTGAAGCCGCGACTTTACTTGCTGCTGTATTAACCGACCAAAATGAAGACATTGAACTGGCTATGCAAGACTATGGAAAATACTTAGGTACAGCCTTCCAATTGGTAGATGACATTCTTGACTACTCAGCAGATCCACAAGAAATGGGTAAAAATGTGGGTGATGATTTAGCCGAGGGCAAACCCACCTTACCGCTTTTATACGCCATGTGGCATGGTAACGAAACGCAAAGCCAGCGAATAAAAGAAGCAATAGAAAATGGAAATGGCATGCAGCACTTCGATGAAATTATGACCACAATGCAACAAACAGGTGCCCTTAACTATACCAAAAAACTAGCCTTAGACGCTTCTGAAAAAGCTATCAAGGCACTTGACCCTCTATCAAATTCTGAATACAAAAATGCGCTTATTGGACTTGCGCGTATTGCAGTTGAGCGAGCAGCATAGACGATTTGTAATATGCTCGGTTTTACCTAAGGTGCCGAGCCCGCTTTTTACTTCTTATCCAATTTAATCCTGCCACTCACAGTAGACACATCCACCTTCGCACTACCGCCATTCAAAGAGAACTTTAACCAACGATTAGGGCCATACTTAGCTTTTTGCACTTTATCAGCAGACAAATTATTGGTGATTTTTCCACCCGCGTGACCTTCAATATCAAACCTGGCGGAAACATCGCTTTGTAAATAAAGATAAATCGAACCACCCACTGATGAGGCTTCAATTTCTCCATTTTTCTCAAGTTCTAGCTTTGCTTCTATCGAACCATTTACAGTTTCCATATTTAACTGATTGACCTTGCCAAGTTCCAATTCAATATCGCCATTGACGGTTTCCACCTTAATATCGCCACTCTCACTAAAGACTTCAATACTACCGTTCACCGACTCGTAAGAGTCTTCTTTGCCTTTTGAACTGCACGAATCAATAGAGCCGTTTACTG
>Ga0316204_10010356_pt1 | contig 12038 bp, 12 predicted proteins | sample 6monrhotite_MG_2_FD_205661 | JGI IMG/M metagenome (GOLD analysis project Ga0316204, IMG submission 205661) | Microbial mat bacterial communities from mineral coupon in-situ incubated in ocean water Damariscotta River, Maine, United States -... | ecosystem: Environmental > Aquatic > Marine >...
AATTTGCCGACCTCTACCACGATTCATGACATGGTAAAAAGCATTTTCATATTGGATACGTTGGGGTCTTGGCATGGGAGTAGTATAAATTGCATCTAAGAACTATACAATATATTTGACCCCTTATTTCACTTCAATAGATTTGACCCCTTATCTTATTTTATATTCAATAGATTTGACCCCTTATTTGCTTATCTTATTTATTTCTTATTCTTATTATCCTTCGCTTTTGTTGTTGGCTGTAGTGTGATGAAAGCAATTATATAGCCACTGTGGTATGAAGCTATACGTTTGGTTAGATTGTGGTGCCTTGGCGAAAGAATAATGTACGGTTAACCGAGCATTATTCTTTCTCTAAAAAGTAGGGGAATATCAACACAGGTTTTGGTGAATTATCCACGTTAATTGCTTTATGGGAAGTGCAATCAATGAGTTTCAAGACTAACCTGTCCATTATCATGCTAAAAGTAAGTGAATAGGTGATGTGACTATTCTGGGATGTTAATTCGACATAAGGAAATCTTTATGTCAAAAAGTCATGTGTAATTTGATATAAGGATCAATTAGTACTAAGATTTTGACATTAGGAAACTTATAATGTCAAAAAAGTCTGGAGTTTTGGATATAACATGAATTTAGATCAATACAAATCTGGTCAATATAAGCAGCAATATGAATATAAGAGCTTCAGTCCAGCGCCAATAAACCACTCATGGATCATTAATGATGCCGAACTTCAACGCCTACTTAGTGACGCAGATAGAGCATTAGGTGAGCTAAAAGCGTTTTCTCAACTAGTGCCAAATGTTGACTTCTTTATACGAATGCACATTACAAAAGAGGCAACCCAATCCACTCGAATTGAAGGTACACGCACCAATATGGAGGAGGCGCTACTTGATGAGCGGGATATCGACCCGGAAAAAAGGGATGATTGGATAGAGGTGCAAAATTACATTAAGGCAATCAATGCTGCAATTATTCAGTTAGAGTCGTTGCCATTATCAAACAGGCTTTTAAAAAATACCCATGAGATTTTGATGCAAGGTGTTCGTGGAGAAACAAAGCTCCCTGGTGAGTTCCGTACGAGCCAAAATTGGATTGGCGTTAGTTTGAAAAACGCAGTTTTTATTCCTCCACATCATGAAGACGTCGCTGATCTTATGAGTGATTTGGAAAAATTTATTCATAATGATGAGTTACAAATTCCACATCTTATAAAAATTGCAATCGCCCATTATCAATTTGAAACCATTCATCCCTTTCTTGATGGAAACGGGCGCCTAGGGCGGTTGATGATTGCCCTCTATATGGCTAGCTTCGGATTGTTAAATAAACCTGCGCTCTATTTGTCTGACTATTTTGAAAGGCACAAAACTGAATATGTAGATCGATTGATGGCAGTGCGTGAAGCTAACCAGATGAAACAATGGCTTGTCTTCTTTTTATATGGAATACGTGAAACCGCAGAGAATTCAATTCAAGTATTCAAAGATATTCTCTCACTAAAAGAAAATATCGAGCGGAAAATATTACCTCGATTCAGCACGCGTAAGCTAACCAATGCGCAAATGTTAATGCAGCATTTATATCAAGCCCCCGTTGTTAACATAAAAACTGTCGCAAGCCTATTGGAGCTAAAAACGAATACAGCATCGGCGCTTGTGAGTGACTTTGTGAAATATGGTGTTCTTTATGAGTTAACGGGAAAGCAACGTAATCGAATGTTTTGGTTTAGGGACTATTTTGTTTTGTTTGATAGAGAAGAGAGTTAGAAAGGGGGAGTAGTGAGTGTGGTGTAGCATGATCGAAGGTGGTTTTTGATTTATTGGTTGCATGAAGAAAGACTTGCCCCCTGAGGCTTTTAGCGCTGCCAATGCTTCATCGCTTATCGCAATCGAATCGAGCTTTTGAAAACTAGGGAGTGATTCTGCTGCGACCTGGGAATCGAAAGGTATTACCCAAAGAAAGTGCGGCGGCAAAGCTTGAAAAACTCAAGGCGCAAATTAGAGCGAAAGTGGAACATCCCTTTCATCGGGTTAAGCGCCAATTTGGTTACGACAAAGCACGTTATAAAGGGCTTGCCAAAAATGAGAATCGACTCGCATTGTTGCTTGGATTTTCAAACTTACTCATCGCAGAAAAATACATGGTCTAGGGGTGAATCCGTCACTAATCCGGGAAATCGCGGATTAGTGATAAAAAACTAGGCAAGAATAACTCGTAAAACTGCATATTCACTAAAATATTTCGGAAATTACAGATTGGAGGCTTAATCAGACCTTCCTTAGAACCTGAAATAGCGCTAGCAACTATTTCGAGTCCAATATTAAGCATGTAACAAAACTCAACTAAGATTGGCCGATCAGTGTTGAGTTAAACTCGTATTCCACATGTCGCGATGTAATTTCCAATGACCATTTTCAAGCTTCCAAATCACGATGCCTTTACCGTGGTCGATAACGTCATTGTTTTCTGTCATCATCGTATACTTTCCCACTTCAATGGCGGTATCGCCATGTTGCTCAATTTCCAATAGATTGAGTTTGACGCTTTTAATTCCCATGTCGATAGCTGTTTGCCAAAATGCGGCGATATTTTCTTTGCCTTGAACTAGGTCAGATTCAGGCGGTACTAACATGGCGCGTTCTGTGTAAAACTCAGAAATGCTTTTAGCATTTCCTTGAGCAAATGTTGATTCAAAGTTTTGGTAAAGAGAGTTAATCGTCTCTTTGATGTTGAGCAGTTGATTATTCATTTTACTGTTTTCCTTTATAGCTTGTTGTGAGATGTCTTAGTAAGACAAACCTGGGGTTTTATGTAAGTAAGATTTGTCGAGCACTTGCTTCAATAAAAATTCTGCAACATCGGAGCGAGAGATTTTCAACTTTGTGCTCTTGTCGTTAGCAGGAAAACCGTGTCGATATTGGTGAGTGAGTTCGCCATTCGTGAAAGCGCCAGGCCGAACGATGGTCCAATCCAGTCCGCTTCGTTTCACGTATTGTTCCTGCAATTGGTGATCTGCATAGGCGGGTCTTAGCAACAGGCCAAACATGATGTACTTCCAAAAAAAGTTTAGGTTGCTACGACTATCGCCAGCACCTAATGTGGATTGGCAGACCAATCGTGAGATCTTGTGGGTTTGCATTGCCGCAATAATGTTTTGCGTACCTTTCGCTCGTACTTCGCCTTTTCTCCCGGCTCCCAATACACACACCACCGCTTCATGTTCAGGCATCGCTGAAGTGACGTTGCTGGCATTCATTACATCGCCTGAAACCTTGTGTAGATTCTTATGGGTTAACTTAATTTTATCGGTGTTACGGGCGAAGGCAGTTACCTCATGCCCTTCGTTAAGTGCTTGCTCTATAACGTGTTTCCCCACGCTGCCCGTTGAGCCAAAAACTATAATTTTCATGATATTCTCCTTTTCTTGACAGGGTGTCAATTGACACTGTGTCAAGCTTAGATTATGCTTTACAGCATGTCAAGCGTAGAAATCGATACTCGAACTAAAATTTTGCAAACTGCCTGGGAGCTAATGGAAAAAGATCCTGGGAAAAGTTTAAGCATGAGCCAGATCGCCAAGGCGACGGGTATTTCCCGTCAGGCGGTCTATTTACATTTTGCGTCGCGAACAGAATTAATGATCGCGACGACCCATTACGTGGATGAAGTCAAAGGGCTTAATCAGCGTTTGGAAGCTGTGCAGGCCGCTAGCTCCGGGACAGAGATGCTAGAGAAATTTGTCGAGGTGTGGGGGGATTACATGCCGGAAGTTTACAGCGTTTCTAAAGCATTGATGTTGACCAAAGCCAACGATGAAGCTGCCGCCGCAGCGTGGGACGAGATCATGGGGTGTTTAAAGGACGTGTGTGTGCAAGTTATTAATGCTCTGAGAGAAGAGAAGAAATTCAATTCTGTCTGGGATGCAGAAAAAGCGACGGACCTATTTTGGACGATGATCTCAATCAATAGTTGGGAGCAACTGACTCAGGACTGTGGATGGAGTACGGAGCAGTATATTGAGGAAACGACGAAGGTGCTTAAATCTATGTTGGTATCTACAGCTTCCTAGCGGTGTGCGAAGCATAAAAAGGATCAAAGATGCGTGTTGGAACACTGGTGTTGCTATCTGGAAAGATGGGGGCAGGAAAATCGACGAGAGCAAAGAAAATTTCTCAAGAATGTAATGCCGTTTTGATTTCTGAAGATGAGTGGCTATCAACACTTTATCCCAATCAAATTGCTACGTTTGATGATTACCTCCGATATTCGTCGATATTGAAGCCATTAATTAAGTTGCATGTGCTGAACATATTGAAAACAGGTACCAATGTGGTAATGGATTTTCCCGCAAATACCATAAATCAAAGAAGATGGTTCAAAGAGGTTATCTCTGAAATTAACGCGCCAAACAAACTTATCTACCTAAAAGTGAGTGATGATATTTGTTTGAAACAAATTGAGAGAAGGCGTGTTGAGCAGCCAGAAAGAGCGAGCTTCGACACAGAGTCAATGTTCAATAAGGTTACAAAATATTTTCAAGAGCCTGCTCACGACGAGGGGTTTAATATTCAGATTGAAGAGAGAAGTGCATAAAAATGTATAATGTTTGTTAGGGTCTGTATTTTCCTTATTCTGTGTAAAAAGCTCTCTCATCAAAAATGTTAATGTAGTCATTTCTCAAAACGGTTTTCCATCCTATGCCCATTGCAATGTGTCGTCATATTCTAGTTAAAAGCCGAGAAGAAGCTGAAAAGCTAAAGAAGCGTTTAGTTCGCGGTGAAGATTTCGCTAAGTTGGCGAAGAAGCACTCCACCTGCAACTCAGCAAAGAAAGGTGGTGATTTGGGTGAGGTGCGACCGGGCCAAATGGTCAAACCAATCGATACGGTGATCTTTAAAAAGCCTACTAATATTATTCATGGCCCTGTGAAAAGCCAGTTCGGTTTTCATCTTGTTGAAGTCTACTTTCGAGACTAAATTTAATTTCATGCTTTGTGTAGCACACTAAATTTATAAATAGAAAATGTCAAAGATAAATAATAAACCGGCAAACACTGTTATTGTCCTCGATTTTGAAACAACTGGTTTGTCGCCTGATCAAGGAGATCGCGCCATAGAGATTGGTGCGGTGAAAATTGAAAATGGTGAAGTGGTTGATCGTTTTCAGAGCCTGATGAATCCTGGCCGGCGAGTAAATAGCTTCATTGAAGGTTACACAGGTATAACGAACGCGATGTTAAAAACAGCACCACGTTGTGCAGAGGTGATGGATGAATTTGCCGATTTTGTCAGTGAATTTGATTTGGTGGCACACAATGCTTCGTTTGATAAGCGCTTTCTCGACGCGGAGTTGAGAAGAGTTAACCGAAAGTGTTCTGGCGATTTTGCTTGTTCTATGTTGGTGGCTCGGCGTTTATATCAGGAGGCCGACAATCATCAATTGGGTACCTTGGTTCGGTTGAACAATATTTCGAATGACGGAACCTTTCACCGCGCTCTAGCTGATGCTGATATGACAGCACTACTCTGGCTTGGAATGATTGAACAGATTAGTGGTGAGCATGGGATTGCTGACGTACCTTTTTTACTAATGCAGAAGCTCTCTGCTACTCCAAAGAAATCTGCTGGTCGCATGTTGCAGCGCTGGATATCTTCTGTGTGACTGTTAATGAACTTGTGGTGGCAATTCTCAAGCCTTTTCGTGAATCAGCTATCTATCTTGATCGTCACCATACATTGGGAGGAAAGGAAATAACTGGCCCAAGAAAAACCTGCAACGAAATATTACAGGCTTCTGATTTTGTTATGGAATGGTAACTTCTCTGGTTAGATCTGAACCCCATGGGCACCAATGGTTTTCTGGAAGAGTTGCTCCACCAATAATCGCTAAATTATCTTCAACATATTGTATTGATGCATCACACACTTCTGTTGAAATTTCAAAGAAGCTAATGGAGTTTGGATCTAAGTGATAGCTCCATTGAGGGTTATAGGCTGTTGTTTCTTTGATGATAATCCCCATGACTCCTAACGAGCTGTTATTGCTGATGATATCTCTGGCTTGTTGAATTTTCGTTGCTTCGGTCAGTTGTATGACAAACGTGTCCCCATCAACATTGTTATCAGTGAATTCGAAATATGCAGGTTCAATGACTGTTATTGTTACCGCAGCGCATATTAAATCCACAATGGGTTCCATGGTGCAAGCTTCGACAATATAATTACCAGGTGTTTGTGGAGCGATAAATGTATCATTCGGGCCGGCTGCGCCCTGCATAGTCAAATAAAATACCAAATCGGTATCAATGCTGCCAGTAACTATGGGATATAGTTGAACGCGTTGCCCGGGGAGGACGGTCGTGTGATCAGCGGTTAGAGAAACTTCAATTTTTCCTACTTGAATTGTTGCGCTTGCAAATTTTGTTGTGTCTGCGGCGCTTGTAGCAATTACCTGGAAAGTGCCGGCGCGATCTGGTGGAGTATATAGGCCTGCGTTAGATATTGTTCCACCATCTGGTTCGACAATACTCCATATAATTTCTCGGTTTGCAATGCCGCTGACAGTTGCTGATAGTATCGTTGTTTCGGGTGTATAGATTTTTGTTTTATGCGTTGTGCCCATTGATATTCTAATATCAGAGTCTGACTCGACGGTGACTGTAGTAACAGCTGTTTTCCTATTGTCTGCAACACTTGTTGCGTTGATTTGATATGTTCCTGGGTTTGCTGGAGCCGTGTATAGTCCAGTCGGATCGATAATGCCGTTACTCGCAGTCCATTGAACATCTGTACCAGCATGACCAGTCACTGTCGCATTAAGCTGTAGTTGCTCGCCCGGAGAGAGAGCTGTAACGAACGAATCAATAGCTACGTTGACAATTTCCACATGGATTGTTGCATACGCAACTTGGTTAGGATCTGCTTTGCTGGTCGCGGATATGAGGTAGCTACCCGGAGAAAAAATTGAAGAGAAGTAATTTCCACTTTGGGTAATTCCTCCATGGAAGCCAACGATTTCCCATGTGACACCTTTATTTGTCGTGCCTAAAACCTCTGCCGTAAAGTTCGCGTTTTCAAGTTCAAATATCGTGACTTCTTGAGGTGAGATGCTGATGGAAATGGGTGACGGTTCTGCAACTGTGACTGTTGTTGAAGCGGTTTTACTATTATCTAATAAGCTAGTTGCTGTTATGGTGAATGTTCCTGTTGTATTCGGCGCGGTAAACAATCCTGTATTTGATATAGATCCTGCGCTTGAACTCCATGTAATATTGTTCGTTATATTTCCGTTATTCGTAGATGTGAATTGTGCTTGCGCTGCAGGAGCAATGTTATGAGTGATTGGTGTTATTGCTAAACTAATTTGTTCAACTGTGATTGTAGCAACCGCTGATTTTGTATTATCCTCAATGCTGGTGATTCTTATTTGAAAAGAGCCGGGAGAATTTGGAGCGGTATATAGACCATCAGGGGAAATAGCACCGACTTCTTCATTCGTTCCTGCTGTTATGATTTGCCAATTGATTGATGGATCAGCTGCGTTTAACACATTGCCACTAAACGTTGCTGTTTGGCCTTCGTATATTGTTACTTCTGCGGGTTCAATAGAAATAGATATTTCCGCAGGTGGTTCCGTAACGGTAATCTCAATTGTTGATGATATGCTTGAGTCGACAGAACTTGTTGCTGTTATAGTGTAAGTGCCAACGGCGGTCGCACTAAATAAACCATTTGCAATGGAGCCATTACTCGCATCGTCGACTTTCCAATTTAACTGGTGCTTGGTTGGGGCGAGCACATCGGCATTAATTTCTAACTCTTCACCGATATTTATTGATGTTGAAAGTGCGGAAAGTGATATTTCGATTTCCCTAACATGAATCGTTATGCTGGAGTTGATGCTTGGATCTTCTTGGCTCGCCACTTTAACAACGTAATCTCCAGCAGTCGATGGTGCGGTATATTCATAGGTAGTGGTGTTTGCAATTTGGTTTCCTGCAATATTCCATGTTAAGCCTTGTGCAGAATTGTTAACGGTGGCGTTAAATTTTACGACTTGCCCGCCAAATATCTCATAAGAGCTGGGTAATGTGTTTACTGAGACTGAATCGATAAGAAATGTTAGTTCTATTGGGTCCAGCACTTCAATAGTGATTGCTGTAGATTTTCGTGAGTCTGCCGTGCTGGTTGCCGTGATTGAGTAGCTGCCAGAATTTAGCGGAGCGGTGAATAGTCCACTTTCTGAAATAAAACCATTTGTATCACTCCACACAACGTCTTTATTATCGGATTCTAAAATTGTTGCTGCAAGTTGTAGAGTTTCTTCAATGCGCATTACGGGTGAAGAGGGTGCTATCTCAATTGATATTGTGGACACTTCGATGTCTGCAGTAGCTGTTTTGCTGGAGTCTGCATTGCTAGTCGCTTTAACGTGGAAAACATCATTTGTTGCTGGTGCTGTGAATAGGCCATCATTGGTTAATAATGCTGGATCACCTTCCAGTAGAGACCAACTAACATCCGTGTTAGAAGTGCCGGTGACATCTGCTGTAAATTGCACTTCGTGACCGTCGAGCAAAATGACTTTTTGGGGCGTAATAGTTATTTCAACCGGAACCGGGGGAGTGATTGGAGCTGGTATTGGGGCCGGAGCTGGAGCTGGAGTTGGCTCTGGCTCTGGGCTAGTTGCTGGCTGGGCTGTTGGGCACGAATCGTTAAGCGAGCCAGGAGTTCCAAGGTCTCCATTATATGTAGAGCTTGCGTCACACCAATTTTTTCCATCATTCACATAGGATGAATCAAGTTTTAATGGATCAAGTGAAATACTGATTCCATCACTAGAAGGAAAAGAAGTACCATCATCGTATTGAATCCAAGAGATTTGTTTGTTGTTGCAATCTAAAATAATTTCGTCATTACTATTATTGTTTAATGTGAAGTTGTCATAAACAAAATCAACATTATCAGTAGCAATGATATTATTTGAGAAAATTACGTGGCTGTCTGTGCTTATTACAATATCTTCATCAATTGTGAAGATATCGCTTGTTAAGTCAGTGACTATGCACCCAATCAATGAGTAGGGTGTCGAAGTTGGATTGTATATTTCAAACCACTCCCCATTGTTATCGTTTAGGATCTGAGGAGATTTCATTATTTCGCTGACAATTATGTCGCCGTTGTTGCTTGGTAGGGCTTCTGTAATTGTTATATCATACGATGCTACTAATTCGGCAATTGATGCTTGCAGAGTGGAATTACCGGTAGTAGATGGCGTTACCAAGCCTTTAGCATCTGTGTCGTTGACAATGAATACCGTGTCTCCACCACTCCAGCTAATTTGTTGGGTTACATCCGTAGTAGTACCATCAGTTAGAAGGGCTTCCACATGAAACTGTCGTGTGAGATTAAGCGGGATGATGTTGCTTGCAGCGTTGGAGGAAATGATCTCTATGCTCACTATATCATCCTCAGCAACGTGCTCTTCAACACAGGCTGAAATGCCAGAAAAAATTGCAGCAATTAGAAATATTTTGATTAACAGGATATTAGCTTTCATAGTGTGCCTTTTGTAACAGCAACAAGATTTTGACAACCTTAACGTTATATTATTTTAGAAGTGAATTTATGAAATAACGTAATGGGTGCGTTACTATTCTAATCATGCGTCGGCGGAATAGCGAGAAAAATTTGCTTGTTTTTCCAACTACTATTTTTTGTTAAACGATTGTTAATCGATAATATCTGCATAAGTTTACTGGTGTTGAGTACAGCTTTTGATAGTTGGTAACCAACCCATCCTCCATCCACTTTCTATTATCCATATTTTTATTTTGGAGGAGCTGTTATCTAACATGTGTGAGCTAAACACTCTATCCTCATTAAAAGGATTGAGAGTTGCGGGCAAAAAAAAAGGTTACACTGAGTAACCCTTTATATAAATCAGTTGAGTCAACAGTCCCTAACCATCTTTTGGTTTGCCGTTGGCGTTATTATCTGCAATTTGTTCAAGCATCTTTTCCATTCGCTCTAAGCGTTCTTCCATCTCACCGGTGTGTTCTTTAATCCAATGAACTTCGCTGGCTTCTCCTTCGCCTTGTTCGATGCTTAACTTTTCGTGCTCTTTTGTCATTACATCAAGCACAACACCAATCATCATGTTTAAGAATACAAATGCAGTTAAAAAGATAAAGACCAAATAATATGCCCAACTCCAAGGATAAACTTCCATGGTTTCGTACATGACATCTGTCCAATCCTCGAAAGTTGCCACACGGAAGAGGGTTAACATAGCAATGGCGATATCGCCCCACAAAACTGGGTTGATTTTTTCGTACAAAAAACTACCGATTGCACCGAAAATATAAAAGATGATAAACATTAACAGTGCTACATAGCCAATTCGTGGAATCGACTTGACTAACGCGTCCATTAATACGCGCATTTCTGGGATCATTGATACCAAACGAAGCACGCGGAAAACTCGCAACAAACGAGCAATCAGTACCATTTCGCTCTCGTCGATAGGGATTAAACTGATAGTGACAATGAGAAAGTCAAAAACATTCCAGCCACTTTTAAAGAAGTCGCGCAGGCGTTTTTCTGCTGCCATGCGGATGATGATCTCGATCAAGAAAAATACAGTAACAGCGCCATCGAGCACCTTCAATACCGTCATCCAAGCAGGGTCAATATCGTAGGTTGTTGCACCAATCAGCATAGCTGAGAAGATGATGATAGCGATAACCGTCATCTCGAAAAATTTGTTGCTACGTAAGGCGATAAAATGATCTCGCCAGCTAGAAGCAGTGTTCTCCATTTTTATAAACTCCGGGGGAAACAATATGTTTATTAATTTATGCCGCGAATCTACGTTGGAACAGGTAGGGAGGTCAAGAGTTGCTGTCGTTAGCGAATAAAATATATTTTGAATTGCTGCTAACTATCGGTAATTAAGTACATTACTAGATTGTGAGTACTTGCTTTTTTGTGCATGCTCAGTTGCAGATACTCTCCAGCGCAGGGCGAAGTGCGGGATATTTAAACTCAAAACCTTCTTTCTGTAATTTAGACGGAATGACCCTTTGGCTCGTCGTTAATAAATGTGACATTTCGCCAAACATAAACTCAAGCATTTTCTGGGGAATAACAAGGAACCTAGGGCGTTTCAAAACGGCAGCTAACATATTAGAAAATAACTTATTGGGTACAGGGTTAGGGGCGGTGGCGTTATAAATTCCGCTCTGCTTCTCATTGTTCAAAATAAATAGAATGATATTAAGATAATCGTCTAGATGAATCCAAGACATCCATTGTTGCCCGCCCCCAAGTTGAGCACCTAAACCCAAACGGTAGGAAGGAAGCATTTTTTTAAGAAAGCCACCCCCTTTTCCAATGACCAATCCAGTACGAATAATGGCCACACGAATATTGTCGGCTTTAGCTCTAAGTGCTTGCATCTCCCAACTGGCGCAAAGACGATGACTGAATTCATCGTGAGGCTCTGTGTGTTCAGTCAATATTTCTTCACCGCCCTCGCCATAATAGCCAATTGCTGAACCACTAATTAAAACTTCTGGTGGAGTATCTAGAGAACGCATAAATGCGACTAGCTCATTGGTTAAATCTATTCGGCTGCTTTCGATTAATCGTTTTCTCTCTCTGGTCCATTTTTTATCAGCAATGGGTTCACCCGCGAGATTGATTACGGCATTAATCATAGCTGTATTTTCAATTTCTCCCAGGCTATTAATCGTTTTGACCTGACTTCCAAGTATGCGATTCGCTTTTTTAGAATTGCGAGTCAATACAATCAATGAATGATTTAATTCGAGTAAACGTTTACAGAGGGCTTTACCAATAAAGCCTGTACCACCGGTGATTAGGATATTCATATTGTTAAAGCTGTCCAGCACCTCCCGCTAGAGAATAGAGTCTAGCAAACATGGGCGCCTTAGCGCAGTATCAAAAAAGTATTCGTAAACTTTTCTCAAAATATTCAGTATGATAGGCGGTAAACAAAGACTGAGG
>Ga0316204_10010357_pt1 | contig 12038 bp, 6 predicted proteins | sample 6monrhotite_MG_2_FD_205661 | JGI IMG/M metagenome (GOLD analysis project Ga0316204, IMG submission 205661) | Microbial mat bacterial communities from mineral coupon in-situ incubated in ocean water Damariscotta River, Maine, United States -... | ecosystem: Environmental > Aquatic > Marine >...
TAAATGTATTATTGGCCGTTTAATAAGATCATCATTATGTTTTATTATCTGTCATTGCAAGATAGTATGCCTATCTTTGATAAAAACCAATAGCCTAAATCGCAAGTTAAAGTTATTTATTTGCCTTAACATTTTATGCCTATACTATTTTTGGTGAAATAATGCCCCATTGCGTGAGTATTTCATGACAGAAAAATCATATTCAACGCGGATGTGGCAGATCGCCTTTCCGGCGATCATTACCAATATATCCATCCCGCTGCTCGGGCTTGTGGACGCCTATATTATGGGCCATCTGCCTGATCCGCGTTATCTTGGTGCGATTGCCCTTGGGGCCATGATCATCAGCATTCTCTATAACGGCGTTAATTTCCTGCGCATGACGACCACAGGCTTCACAGCCCAGGCGGTCGGGGCAAATGAAGCAAGCTTAATTCCAAAAATCTATTTAAGGGCCAGCCTTATTGCCGTCCTTATCGGTCTTGCCTTCATCATTTTGCAAAGCCCTTTCGCGGCCATGATTTTCGCGCTGACAGGCGGCGCCCCGGAAGTTGAGGCACTGGCAGAGGAATATTTCCTGATCCGAATCTGGAGCGCGCCATTCGCCCTGATGAATTTTGTTGCCGTTGGCTGGCTGCTGGGCCTCCATAAAGCCAAGCAGGCACTCTGGATACAATTATTTATGAATATCAGCAATATCCTGCTGAATATCTTTTTTGTCTATGGCCTTGGTATGGATGTGGCCGGTGTCGCTTTGGGTTCTGTCCTGTCTGAAATCATGGCGGCTTTTCTGGCATTTTGGATGATATCCCGCCATTGCCGTAGGTTATATGGCTATAAAATCTGGCAGCCTGCGGCGCGTATTGGACTGTTTGAGCGGCAGGCCTTCGTTAAGTTATTTTCCCTCAACCGGGATATATTCATCAGAACCAGCTGCCTGACCGGTTCCATGGCCGCTTTTACCATACTCGGTGCCAATATGAGCACCGAAATACTGGCGGCTAATGCCATTCTGATGAATTTACAAATGCTCACCTCATACGGCCTTGACGGCTTTGCCCAAGCGGCAGAAGTTCTGGTTGGCAAGGAAATCGGCCGCAAATCCCGTGCTGGATTGAAAAAGGCCGTGATAACATCCGGAAAATGGGCCCTGATCACGGCGGGCCTGTTTAGTCTGATTTATCTGATTTTCGGCACGATGTTCATCGATGCCCTGACCAACATACCGGCGGTAAGGCTTGCCGCCAGTGACTATCTGATCTGGGTGATCATCCTGCCGATCATTTCGGTCTGGTGCTTTCATTTTGACGGCATATTCATCGGGGCAACCGCCGGAAAATACATCCGGGATGGCATGGTGATCTCCACCATAATTTATATCATAGCTTTGATGATTTTCCTGCCGTTATGGCATAATCACGGCCTATGGCTCAGCTATTGCCTTTTCCTTGTGGCCCGGGGAATAACCCTTGCCCATGACTATCCGAAAATAGCCCTGTTACAAAAGAAGTGAGCTGTTACAGCTGCCACTTGCGCAAATGCTGCGGTTTTTCCTGACCGCGCCACATAGCCTTGACATCCGCGATCAGCCCGCCAGTCTCAAGCAGGCGTTCCATATCCGCACCGGTCAGCGATGTATAGGCATCATGAGATACCACCCCTATGACCGCCGCATAAGAATGATCCTCCAGATCATCCAGGGACGGGACAAGGTCAATATTAAAAAATTTCTTGGCCTCCACAGGATCTGCGGCCGCGTCATGCACGTCAACCGTAAAACCCCGGCGGCGCAGGCCCTGAATTAGGTCCGTCACCTTGGTATTACGCAAATCCGGGCAATTTTCCTTAAAAGTCAGGCCCAGAACCAGAATTTTGCCCTGGCCGGATAATTGAGCGCAAACCCGCTCGGCAATGAAATCTGCCATACTGTCATTAATCGCCCGGCCAGACAGGATAATACGCGGATCATGATTAATCTGCCGCGCCCGCTCCGCCAGATAAAATGGATCGACCCCAATGCAGTGGCCGCCGACAAGGCCCGGCGTAAAATTCAGAAAATTCCATTTGGTCGCGGCGGCCTCAAGCACATCATAAACTGATATGCCCAGCTTCTGGAAAATCATGGTAATCTCATTGACAAAGGCAATATTAATGTCCCGCTGGGAATTTTCGATCACTTTTGCGGCTTCTGCTGCGCGAATACTGGCGGCGGCGAAGGTTCCCCCACTGGTCACTGCGCCATATAAGTCGGCCAGAATATCGGTCACTTCTTTGGTCTGCCCGGCGATAACCTTGGTGATTTTATCGACGGTATGCTCTTTATCACCGGGGTTAATTCTTTCCGGGGAGTATCCCAGGAAAAAATCCTTGCCGCAAACAAGGCCGGATTTTTCTTCAAGAATAGGACCACAAACTTCTTCTGTCACCCCGGGATAGACCGTACTTTCAAACACCACGATTGCGCCCGGCGTCAAGAGCGGCCCCAGCAGTTCGCAGGAAGATTCAACGGGCCGCAAATCCGGGCTGTTATCCTCATTAACCGGGGTTGGTACGGTGACAATATAAACGCTGGCATCTTTTATGTCGGCCGGGTCAATGGTCAATGTTATCGTACTGGCTTCGAGCCGATCCCGATCCACTTCCTCGGTTCTGTCAAAGCCATCGGTTAACTCTTTGATACGCGCCTCGCTAATATCAAAACCTGTCACATCAAATTTTTTAGCCATTGCAATGGCAAGGGGCAGACCCACATAACCCAAGCCCACAACAACAATGCGACTTTCAGGTGTAAAGGCAATATCCGTCATATTTTTTTCCGAATTATCTCAAAGGTTAAATTCATTCTTATTCCCTATATCATGTGTTATAATGAGATGATTAAAGAAATACTACTATCCGCCAAAAAACATACTTAATCCAGAATATTCCGCCAATCCTGCGCCAACCTGGAACGCCGGCCGGAGGATAGTTGATCATACAGGCTAGCGCCCCTGTCCAGCATCTGCCCGCCATTTTTGCCCAAACTTCTAAAATTAAACCGCGTTTTCTGACGGCTCGGCTGAACCCAGAAGATTTCCAGCGGCAGGGTCAGGTATATGCCCTTGTCAAAGCTGCCATCCCCAAAGTCATCAAAGGACATATCCGTGACGGTCGCCCATACCCCAAGACGTATCCCGTTGGCAAATCTGCGGGAAATGTCAAATGTCGCGCCATAATCCCCGGCCAGAAAGCGCCCAGCACTGATTTTACTGGTCACATTATAGTTCGTATTCTCGTGATAAAAGGTCAAATGGCCGGTGACAATATCATAGTCCCTGAATGAGAATAACTGGTTGAAATCCCGCTGCTTCACCCAATTGATATCCATGCCAACGGCGAAATTTTTCTGATAGGGTCGATAGAGCAATTCTGCTCCAAGGCCGCCATACATGCTTTCCATCAGTCCACCGGTGAGACGGGCATATAAATTATCCCCAATCTGCGCGCTATAATCCAGTTGCATACGTGACAAGGCTGTCCGGCCTTCTTTGGCATAACGGGCGATATCACTTCTGACCTTTGGCACATCAGGCCGCAAATCCTCTGGAATTTGATCAATATTTCCGGCAATATATTGCGTGAGCTGCGCCGATAAGTTGACATTCTGCATCACCTGAACGACGCCGAATAGCTTTGCATAGATATCCGCTCTAAATCTGCCATCTTTATTGCCGCCAAAATGTGTCAGGGCTTCCGGTGCAAAACCCCAGTTAAATATATCACCTTTTCCCGGCGCATAGATTATTTCTTCGGCTTCGGCCAGATCTGTCTGATCCTGCTCCCAGCCTGGTGCAGAAATATCACTATTGGCCCAGATTTCCTCCGGACTGCTCTGATAGCGCCCCGCATTTTCCAGGTCCCTGCGCAGCAGGGAAACCTTGGATATTTCAATATCATTTTCCGTTGAAATAACCGTAAATTCTTCGACGCTATCCGGCATATGGCGCGTCAGGATACGAGCCGTGCGGCCAATATTCTGCGCTTCCTGAAAATAAGGCCCCGCCTGTTTCTTAACCACAGCTCTCTGCGGCGTGATCCTGATTGATACCGGCGATAATTTTGCCTCTGCCATCGTCTCATATGTAGCCTCTGCCGTGATCAGGGCCGGAGCGACTTTGGCGCGCGGCTTATCTTTGGCTTCTTCTCTCGTTTCTTCTCTGGCTTCTTCTCTCGCTTCTTCTCTCGCTTCTTCTCTGGCATAAACCGAAGATTTCCGAAATTTTTCTATGGCGGCCTGACCGATGGTGTCTGATCTGGCGACGTTATATTCCTGTATTTTCTGGCCATCATGATAAATAGAGAGCGCGGCACGGTCATAATGTTCCAGAACCGCGCCCAGAATACTTAAACTTTGGCCACTTGATTTTTCTGTGGCCTCAAGTTTAATCCTTATCTTTTCCGGGCTCTGCTGGATGTCGATAACCTTTGCCCCCAGCCGCCGTAAATGATCAAATAAAATATTATTGGCCGCAATTAATGAAGGTATCTTAGGGGCGCGTTCTGTCAATGGCTCAGGTTTTCGTCGCTCCAAAATTGGCGCAGGGGGCTGTTCTCTATACCATTTTTTAAATTTCAAACGATGCAGATTCTGCTTTAAGGTCAACCGGATGCCAAAGCGGTCACCCTGATCAAAACCGACCGCAATATCTGCCCAGGCTACCGGTTTGTAGTTCACGCCAAAATTAAAGGCCATTTTCCGTTTCCGATAAGAAAATTCTGCAAGTCTGCCGGTATCGACACCGCTATATTCAACCTTAACAGTTAATCCCTTGATAGGAGAATGATATTCCGCCCCGGCAAAAAAAGTCATGTCAGAACCTGAGAAAAAACTTCCCGTACGGATGCCGCCGCTTGAGCTTGCGGGTGATCTCTGGTCAAAACCATCCCCAAACAGACGAAACATATTGCTTATCCCGCCTCGCGAGCCGAGATACCCCCAAGAAAAACCCATCGTAAAGTCAAAATCATAATAGCGCTTGCTGGCGACAAGATATTCCCCGGCATAACGCCCTGACCCCAAGGCATCCTGAACACCAATGGCCAATTGCGGCACGTAATTACCCTCGCGCAGCAGCCGAATTTTAACATCCAGAGATCGGTCAACCCCCAGTGAATCAGAATTTTCATCGCTATAGCTTAACGTTGTTTCAAGCCATGGTGTCGCCTGCCATGTGGAAAAATAGCGTGTTGAAAGGCTATTATGCTGGACGCCGACGGCGAGGGTGCCATCAGGAGAAAAACGGGCGGTCCGCATATCGAGCAGTCCGATACCACCAAAGTTATTAAAGCTATATGGCTCCTCATCTGCCGCAGCCACAGACGATAAACAGATGCCGAAAAATATCCCGATCACAAAAAGAAAAATCTGCTTTCTACGCCGATATTTTTCTGCTCTTGCCACCCTTTAAAGCCACTAATTTCGAATGAGTACAGCTATGGATGCCGCGGAAACAGCCAGATTTTGGAAAATTCCGCCAATCTCCTTCACCAATGACAGGGTATCAAATGGGCTGAGGTCTGTTGGCACAACGATGGCTGTTCCCGGCGGAATGCTGATATTTCTATCGCCGCCCCAGGATGACAGGCTGATCGGTTTGGCCACCCCGTTTGGATAGACAATATATATGCGTCCTTCATCTGCTGAACGGGTGTAGCTGCCCACTTCATCGATATAATCGGCAACCCCTTTTCCGGGGATAAATTGCAATGCGCCGGGGTTTAACACATCCCCCATGGCAATGATGAAGTTCGGCCTTTTGGGCATATAAAGCGCGTCTCCTGCTTCCAAAACCGTATCCAAGGCAGGATTGAGTGATAACTTCAGGGGGTCCGCTTCAATGACAACGCGGCCAATAAGTTCCGCGCTGGCCAATTGGCTTGTCAACTGTTGTGCCGCCATCAGGGAATCAGCCTCAATATTTTTCTTGACCGAGGCTGAGATCATAGCTGACTGTAAATGGCGCGCGGTTTTTTGCAGCTCTGCCCGCTGAATTTCCTTAACCCTGTTACGGGTGAAAATCGCCCCGTAAGCATAGGCCTGATCGGTAATCCCGCCAGCTCTGGCTATCAGGTCAGAAAGCCTCTCGCCTTTCCTGATGGTATAGACGCCGGGCTGCTTGAACTCACCGGAAAATAAAACGGCGCCGGCCTCAAAATTGGAATATTTTGAACTGACCCTGATGCCGCCGCCCGGATTAATGCCAACGGCGGCAAGGTCGGTCTGGGTCGCATCAATATAATTCCATTTCATGCGCATGCCCGCAGATTCAGCATCCGCATCGAGGCTGGCCACTTCAATATGGGTCATATTTGCATCATTGGATGTGCCCCCGCTGACAGCCAATAGTGATGATATGGACGTGTCCGGGGTCACGGGATAAACCCCCGGCAGGCGAATGGCCCCGTCAACCGATACAATATATTCAAGAATGAACGGTAATAAATTATTCACTTCTTTATATATTGATGGGCAGTTCGGTAAATTTTTATCCTCTGCATCCTCTTCTTCCTCAGCCATTTTTTTAGCCAGAAGTTGCGGATCAACCGGACTATCTAGCGGTATGGAATGACCAAAATTCTCACTCTTCTCAACCACGGCCTCTTCAACCTCTTTTCTGACAAAAACCGCGCGGGTCGCCGTCGCAAAACGATTAGACTGGGTATCATTGATGATTCGGGCCAGACTTTTCAACGGCAAACAATATTTCGGATTTTCTTTGCCATTCGGCATAAGGGGGTTGACGGAATATTTGCCGGAAACGATAACCTCTCTGACAAAATCGGAAATCAGAAAAGCAATGTCAGGCCGGCCAAGAAAGACAACCCGGTCCCTGTCTTTCAAAGTAATTCTTTCGGCCCCCTTCAAATTTTCTTCCGGGCTAAAAGCCTTCAGGTATCTTGTTTGAGTCTTCTCATCCACGCGCTCCAGCAATCCAAACAACAGATAGGGATCGTCCTTGAAATTATACAAATCGCCGAGCAGGCTTTTGATGTCAGGTGCGCCGGCCAACGACCTAAACCCTGGTGTTTTTATATGGCCGGCAAGCACGACGCGCCCGGATTGAGAATTTTCAATCAGGCTGGCGATAATGGCCTCGCCATCTTTGATGCGCGCGCCTGCGCCCACTTTACGAAAATATTGTTTGCCCTGCTCATCAATAGTTATGTGAGAAAGCTCATAACCGGATGGCCGCAAAGTCCCCCCCGCCAACGAAATCGCCTGATGATAGGAAAGCGCCTTTTGCCCATAAGGCAATTCATAAATACCCGGCCGTACCATTTCCCCGTCAAGCGCGATTGTCGCGCCAATGGTTGGTACAATAATCCGATCCCCGTCATTCAAGGTTTCAAAACCGGAAGCCGCGCCATTGAGCAACCCATATAGATCAAAGTTGGTTTTCTTGCCGTCCCGGTAAATTGAAATATTGCGCAAAGAGCCTGTTTTCTTCACCCCCCCGGCATTCATGAGGATTTCCAGCGGGGTTGTCAGACTAGACGTGCGCACAACGCCGGGCGCGCCAACCTCGCCCACGACCAAAACCGAAATACTTCTGACCGATGCCAGAGAAACATATACTTCAGTCCCAATGATACTATCGGCAACCTGTTTCTTTAAAGTTGATTTAAAGTCGCCAAACCCCATACCCGTGACCGTGATTGGTTTAAGGTCAGGAATGATGACCCGGCCTTCAAGGTCAACATTGACCGTAAAGCTTTGCGATTTTGATCCCTGCAATGTGATAATGAGCTCATCACCAACCCCCATTTTATAGTTATCAGACACGCGCCCTGTCATCACGCTGCCGCTTGACGGAATATTTTCAAAAATTGAATAGCCATATTGGCTGATTTTAGACATCAATCTCTTTTGATAATCCATCTCAAGCCGCGATATTTTGGCGATAGCCTCTTTTCGCGCTTCACGCAGTCTATCCTGAATATCCTGACGGTCCTGACGATCCTGAAGCTCTTTCTGACGCGCCTGATCCAACGGGGATACCACGGTCATATTACCGCCCCCAGCCCCGGCCCGTTTTTTAAGTTCTTCCAGCATTGAGGGGTCAATTGTCTGGGCATATAATGCTTGATGCAGCAACAATATCCCGGCAAAAATCGTGAAGCCTAACCCTTTAAAGACGTGATCCTTCCCCGTCATTTTCTTCTTTTCCTCAATCCGAAAGTTTTATCTTATTTAACCGTAATAGCATTCCGGAGAATGTAACATATATCGCAATATGCGCAAGCAATTGGTGAATGAATTTATGCTGTGCAAACCGCTCTTGCCCACCAATCGGGGAAAATATCACGGATGTTGTCTGCCCGGCTATCTGCCGCCTGATGGGTCGAGAATATGCCAAAACAGGTGGCCCCGCTCCCGGACATGCCCGTAAACAGGCAGCCATCCCCGCCTTTGATATAGGCTAATACCGCCTTTATCTCGGGTTGCGCCGCGATAGCGTCATCCTGCAAATCATTACCCGAAGCCTGCAAAATATCCACCAATTGTCTTTGATTGCTGATCCTTTCGGGCAGCTGGCGCGGCGATGAAAAGGCGGCCCCGTTTTTTGCCCGCGCAGCAAATATATCAGCCGTTGATAGCCCCACGCCCGGATTAACCAGACACAGATATAAAGGGAAATCGATGGCCACGGGGGACAGCCTCTCCCCTACGCCGCTCATTTGCGCGGTTTCACTGGCCATACAGACCGGCACATCCGCCCCCAATGACAAGCATAATTCGCTTAAGCCGGATTTTTCTTCTGAAATATGCCAGAGTTCCCTCAGAGCATGAATCGCCGCCGCCGCATCGGCCGATCCGCCGCCGATGCCTGATGACACCGGTAAATTTTTAACAAGTTCAATTTTTGCCCCTCGGCGGATATCAAATTGACCCTGTAGACCTCTGGCGGCTTTCAGGATAAGATTGTCCTTTTTCCCGTTTTTTTCCGCGTTCATCTCCCCCGTCAATCCACCCGCAAAAGGCCCCCTGATGCTCAAGGTCAGTTTCTCGGCGGCAGTTACGGATATGTGATCGCCATAATCGGCAAAAACCACCAGACTATCCAACAGATGATACCCATCTTTGCGCCGCCCGGTGATCAAGAGGTCAAGGTTTATTTTTGCCCGCGCCAAACGGGAGATACTATTCTTTACCATCCTTAATCTTGGCTCTTATTTTCGCAATAAGATCTTCATCGGGCTTTAAGGAAAGGGCATGACGCCATTGAAATCTTGCTTCAATTTTACGGCCAACAGCCCAATAAGCATCCCCCAAATGATCATTAATAGCCCAATCATCTGTTTGCAGCAAAACGGCCTTCTCAAGATACTCAACCGCCTTTGGCATGTCACCGAGCCGATATAAGGCCCAACCCAGACTATCAATAATATAGCCATCATAGGGGCGTAATTCCACCGCCCGTTCGAGCATTTTTTTGGCTTTATCGATATTGATACCCATATCGACCCAACTATAGGCCAGATAATTCAGAACTTGTGGCTGATCCGGGCGCAATTCAAGGGCTTTAAGAAAATCAGCTTCAGCCAAATCCCATTTCTTGGCCTGTTCAAAGACAATCCCCCGGGTATAAAAAATGCTCCAATGCGCCTCTTTGAACGTCTTGATGCTGTCGATATAGTGTGAATAAGCCCCCTCCGCCGCATCAAACCGGCTATGCATACGGTTTATGTCTCCAAGAGAGGCCAGAATTTCCCTTTCCTCAGGGAATTGACGCGACAGATTTTCCATAACCTCTATCGCCTCATCCAAGCGATCCATTTTTTCAAAAATCCAGGCCTTTCGTAATTTTGCGCGATAATAGAGGGCATGTGAGCTGGGGATTTTACCGTAACTTTCCAAAGCACCATGATAATATTTATCTGCCTCAAATATCTGCGCCAACATATAGTCGGCCATATAAAAGTCACTCTTTAAATATTCTGCAAAACGCAGATATGTGATGGCCGGCAGACGGATATCATCTTGCATAAGAAAATTCGCCGCTGTATGGAATATCTCTGCAACGGCATCCTTTTCAGAAGTTATATAAGGTCTGGCCTCTTCCCCATCATCCAAATCAGCCATCGCCTGCTGTAAGCTGACATTATTAGGAAGCTTCTCAAGATAATTCTGATACAGTTGCCGGGCATCCGCCTCCCGCCCAAGCCGGCGCAGTAAAATACCATAAGCCTCCACTGTGCGACGGGACATGGCGCCTTGAACGATCAGAGACTGCGAATATATTTCCTCCGCCAACTGAGTCTTGCCCAAATAATCATAGAATAATCCGGCATGAAATTTTTTAAAATCCACGAAACCTTTATTATCCAATGACTTACGTATATTTTCCTCTGCCAGCTCCGTCTTGCCCTGCACCAGCAGAATCCAGGACTGAAACAGGGGTTTAAACAAGCCATAAACCCCGGCATTTCCCATAGAATCCAAACTGGCAAGTGCCGCCTCATGCGCCCCGCCTTTCAGATGTTCCAGAAACAGAAACATTTCAACCATACTGTCCGAAATATCCAGCGCGGCAAGTTTATGTGCCACCTTCAGGGCCGCGTCATAGCGCGCATCGGCAATGAAAATCACAAAAGATTTCCGCAAAATCATCTGATTGTCCGGATCGAGCATCAAGGCCTTTTCATGAAAATCTGCAGCGGCGCGGATATCATGGTGGCTCGCCGCATGTAGGCCGGCCAAATATTCGCCATAAGGCTGGTCCGCAATCTGCTTGACGTCCTCCCTGTCATTATTCTCCCTCGTACTATTGGCAAAGGATAGAGCGGCGCAGGCCATGCCAAGGCATAGGGCCACCACAGTCCTCATCACGATCATCTTCAAAGTTTGGATATTATTTTTCAAATTTTACTCCAAATTTACACTATTGGATTTACATATTCGGGTAATTGGGGCCGCCGCCACCTTCAGGTACTGTCCAGTTAATATTTTGCGTCGGATCCTTAATATCACAGGTTTTACAATGCACACAATTTTGTGAATTAATCTGCAAAGCAGAATTGTCACCCTTTTCATCCGTAATAAATTCATAAACCCCCGCAGGACAAAAACGCACTTCCGGCGCGGCATAAAGCTTGTAATTCACCTCAACCGGCACGGCATCATCTTTTAGCTTCAGATGACAAGGCTGATTTTCCGCATGATTGGTATTGGACAGAAATACCGATGATAACTTGTCAAAGGTTATCTTGCCGTCCGGTTTGGGATATGCGATGGGCGTGCTTTCGCTGGACAGCTTCAGGCATGTATGATCTTCATCATGGCTGAACGTCCAAGGCATTAAAAAACCAAGACCAAGATTATTAACCCACATATCAAATCCGGCATATAACGTGCCCCAAAAAGCCCCAAACTTATGGATTGACGGCTTGGCGTTGCGCACGCGGTAAAGATCCTTACGCACCCAGCTTGTCTCAAAAGCTGCGGGATATTCAGACAATTCATCTTTACCCTGCCGACCTTCTGTGAGGGCATTGAACGCCGCTTCGGCCGCCATCATACCTGTTTTCATGGCATTATGGCTGCCTTTTATGCGCGGTACATTGACAAAACCGGCACTACAACCAATCAAAGCGCCGCCCGGAAAGGTCAGTTTCGGGATAGACTGATAACCGCCCTCGTTAATGGCGCGCGCGCCGTAGGATATGCGCCGCCCACCTTCCAGTATCGGCCGAATTGACGGATGATTTTTATAGCACTGCATCTCATCGAAGGGCGATAAATAAGGATTACTGTAATCCAGCCCGACCACGAAACCGATCGCGACCTGATTATTCTCAAGATGATAGATAAAACCGCCGCCGACCGTTGCCTTGTCAAGGGGCCAGCCTTGGGTATGGATGACACTGCCCGGCTTATGCTGCTCCGGCGTGACTTCCCATAATTCCTTGATACCGATGCCATATGTCTGTGGTTCCTTGCCGTCGGCCAGATTAAATTTTTTGATCAGGCCCTTGGCCAATGATCCCCTGACACCTTC
>Ga0316204_10010358_pt1 | contig 12038 bp, 9 predicted proteins | sample 6monrhotite_MG_2_FD_205661 | JGI IMG/M metagenome (GOLD analysis project Ga0316204, IMG submission 205661) | Microbial mat bacterial communities from mineral coupon in-situ incubated in ocean water Damariscotta River, Maine, United States -... | ecosystem: Environmental > Aquatic > Marine >...
ATATTGCTGTCACCGACCATTTGGAAAGGGGTAAAACAGATGAAACAAGTAGAACAATAAATGAGCACATTTCGTGTTAATGAAATAGCCATAAACACTGAACTAAAAATCATCGCAATTGAGTCTGTGGGGTTGCAACACTATAAAATCAATAACAGCACTCAACTGTACGGAAAGATTGAACCTATTGCGATTATAGTGGCTTCCACAGATGGCATTTATGCACTTAATATGGCAGCAGAGTCAGTCGATCTGGATAAACTAAAACACGATATTCCTGAGTTAGATGCGATGCTATAAAAAAAGATTAACCCTTGGTTAATAAATTATTGACAACAGTGATAGATCTATTTTTCATATTTTGAATATAACGGAGGTACTGATAACGCTTCAGCAATGTGAGAAAATACATCAAGAAAAAATATAAGAGCGCAAGAGCTTTGCACACTAAGGGGAATCATATTCATCACGCCCTTCAGTGGCAATATAATGCTTTAAGCGTTGAAGCCAGTTATCCATATCATGTTCATCGAGAAATAGATCAAACCCACCATAGCTGCGCTGCAAATTCATCACATCAATGAGAAAATCGAATATCGCATTGCTGGCTGACTCTTCTGCAACCAAAGCGGCATTCTGCGCATCCAACAAATCAAGGATAGAAATTGCACCACGGGAATAAGCCTCAGTAACGATATTTAAGTTTTTATTGGCTGAATCAGCGGCATCCTTGGAGAGTTGAATTGATGGGTACGAAGCGCCTATGCGATGTAGCATCGCCCTAATCCGCTGTTCGACTTTCTCACCAATAGCTTCCCGCTGTACCCGTTGTTGATCAAACAGCAAGCGGCTACCAGTAAGACGTGCATGCCGTGCACCACCTTCAAATAATGGCAACGAAAGATTTACACCTACCGACCAAACTGTATCGCCCTCCTCAGCTAATCCTGCCGAACGCGTCTCATCCATAACCTGAGTCACAGCTCCCTGCAAGGTGACAATGGGCGACCAGTAGGCACGCTGCTCGCTCTCTATTTTCCGCTGCGTAACTGCAAGCAAGGCTTCTAAGCCAATCAGCTCTGGTGAAGCGTCTCGCCCCTCCTTTACCATAAAATCGCCCAGTAATTCAAAGGTGTGATTGTTGAGTACATACTCGAATAACGCCTTGCGGCTAACGATCAGATGAGGGCCGTCCAGTGTGGCGGGTTCAGCAATAAACGGCGTGTTCAGCGGTCGATGTAGTAGGCGGTTAAGGCTATTTTGTGTTTGCTGTCGTTGCGCTTGTGCATCGAGTAAGCCCCGTCGGGATGTCGCCAACTCACTCTCCCAGCGATAAACTTCAGCAGGGTTTGCCACGCCTATTTGTTGCCTATCTCGGGCCAATTCCAAATTGGTGCGACTGAGCTGCATATCTTCCTGGCGAATACGGACAAAAGTTTGCGCCTTCAACACATCAAGGTAAGCGGTGGTCGCTTCCAAAATAATATCCAGCTCTAATTGACGCTTCAGGGCTTGGCGATTCTCTTGTAAATAGCGCTGAATCTCTACGTTAGCCTGCACTTGCTCTGAATAGAGTAACTGGCTGAGCATAAGCACTGCTGAAGTCGATTGCTCAGCCCGCGCACCACTAATGACCATACTACTGCGGTCATCGAGCTGGGTATAATTGATGGTCGCATCAAGTTGGGGAAACAGTTGCGCACGGGCTTCACCCACAGCGGTCTCACCGACCTCAAGCCCCAAAGCGGCTGCGCGTAATTCCAAATTAGCCGCCACTGACTCCAATGCAACGGTCGTTAGCGAGAGTGACTCTCCTTGCGGGACTGGCTCTGGATTAATCAATATGGCTTCGTGCAGAATATCAAAACGTGGCGAGATACCAATTGCCCTAGCTGTCGCCATATTGATGGTCAGATGACGCTTGCTTTTAAAGCTAACAGGTTGCTGCTCTGCTAGCTCTCCGTGCATGACCGCATGCATATTCAAGGCGTTTCGACGCGCTAAACGCCGCCAATCAGTCGCGGGCGCCTCGCTCATCAGTAAGCCTTTCTCTACTAGCTGAGAGTCCAGCAGGCTGTAACTCGGCAACTTTTTTTCAATCAATACTTCAATAAGATGCGTCATTGCCTCAGCGTTGAGACGCATCAAATCTGTGACCACCACGGCATCGACATCCACTGGTAATAGCGCAACCAAATCTTCATTACGGGTTTGTTGACGGATAAATCGTAACTCAACACCTGCTGCACTTGTCACCTCTTTAGCGCGACGAATTAGCTCGGGTTGAGCAATATAATTAGCGTCATCAATGAACACCGCTACCACCTTGCATTCCACCACACTATTGAAAGCGTGAAGATCTCGGGTAAAGTCAGTGTCACTGCTTAAATAGTTCAGATAAGGGATGCCACTGCTGTTATTGCTACGGGGTAAACCCTGTAATTGAGCATCCATCACAAATGGAGCAAAGGTTGGTTTGTATAGCGGTCGATTGAGTGCCGCCACAGCACTAGAGATATAACCCAATGCCAACACCATATCCACGTCTGGATCATTTTGTAATGCATTCAAAGCGACTGAAATACGCTCAGCCGACCAACCGCCATCAAGTTGTTTCTCCACGGGGAAATGCACCTCGAAATCAGCTTGAGTCAGCAATCGAAGTTCATCCTTGAATAGTGATGGTGACCAGCTGGTGTGCTCTATCGGGCCATCGGTGATAATACCAATAGTCACCACCTTTGCAGCTTGCGCCGCAGGTAACAGCAACAACATGATGAGAAGGCTAACCAATAATAGCGTGATTTTTTGGGCGCTAATATCGTATAATTTATAACGTCTCATGGCTCTATCCCTGCATTAAGGTAACAGTTTTACGAAAACGGAGCAGTGCCGCCAGAAAAAACAGCCCGCCAATTGTTGCTATGGCCACAAACTGCGGCCACACTACGGCCAAGCCTGCATCACGAAACAAAATCGCCTGAGCCAAAGCGACAAAGTGAGTCGATGGCACCCACTGCATAATAGTCTGCAGCGCCTCCGGCATATTCTCCAATGGTGTATTTCCACCAGACAATAGCAACATCATCACATACACAATCATGGTAAGCAGCCCAAACTGAGGCATAGAACGGGCCAGCGTTGCCAGATAGATGCCTAGCGATGTCACCGCAAATAGGTAAATTACCGCGCCACTTAAATAGAGTAAGATTGAACCACGAATGGGTACCGCCAACGCCCCTTGTACAATAATAAACAGCGATAGACTCGCCGCAATTACCACCACCAAACCATTCGCCCACACCTTGGCTAGCATGATCTCAATGGGCCGTAGTGGCATTACCAACAGGTGCTCAATCGTGCCGTGCTCACGTTCTCGGATGAGCGCGGCACCCGTTAGAAGCATCGCCATCAGCGTGATATTGTTAGTCAGTGACATGGCCCCTTGATACCAAGTTGTCTCCATATTTGGATTAAAACGCGCGCGGGTAACAATATTCACGTCAAGTGTGACACCTGCCACTTGCAGAAATGTATTCACCTCTTGAGTAATAATCTGCTGAATATAGCTAGCGCCCGTGCCCGCCAAACCCATAGCGGTGGCATCTACATTCAGCTGAATCACAGTGGGGCGTCCGGCCAAAATGTCGGCCTCAAATCTCGGAGGAATATCAATCACAAAGGCATAACGGCCTGCATCCATGGCTGCGTCTATCTCGTCGACCTGCAATGCTTCAGGTGCTTGAAACCGCGGTTGTAACAAGGCATCAGCAATGCGTCGTGAAAGTTGGGAGCGATCTTCATCAACAATGGCTACCGCCGCATTGGTCACACCAATGCTGGCGTTCTGTGCCTCCTCGAATACCGCAAAGCTAAACATATAGACAATTAGAATCAGCATTACCGGGTCGGCACGCAGGCTGAACAGCTCCTTAATACCCAATTGCAAAATATTAGTTAGGCTGCGTTTCATCGCTAACGCTCCTGAGTCTTCAACAGACTCAAAGCTAATAACAAATAAACCAGAATCAAGACAAGCAGCATCCAGAAGTTAAATGCCAACGCCTCTAATCCCAATGCCTTGGTAAAGGTCCCCAAGCTGATCTGTTGAAAATAACCGCTAGGAAAGAGCTGGCTAAAGACCTGCGCACCCGGCGTGAGTGATGCTACCGGCGCAAAAAAACCAGAGAAATTGACCGCAGGCATAGTGGTCAAAATCGCAGTACCAAAAATCGCGGCAATTTGCGTTTTCATGAACGAAGAGATCAGCAGGCCCAAGCCAGTCGTGGCGATGACATATAATAGCCCCCCCAGTAGCAGCGCTGGCAGACTGCCTTTAATCGGAACCTGAAACAACCATACTGCCAATAAAACCAAACTGGTGAAGTTAAGCAAGGCGATCAATACATAAGGGAGCTGTTTACCGAGTAGAAATTCCAGTCGACTCACGGGTGAGGCATAAAGATTGGTAATGGAACCCATCTCCTTCTCCCGCACCACACCTGCGGCGGTCATCATCGCGGGTATCCAAATCAATAGCATCATGATTGTGCCGGGTACAATGGCATAAACACTTTTGAAATCCTGATTGTAACGAAAGCGCGTTTCAATATTAACCAGCGGATAAGCATGTCTTTGAATAGGCTCACTACGCGTTCGCTGCTCAAGATAGTGCTGATGTACACCAAGAATATAGCCACGGGCGGTTTCAGCACTAAACGGAAACGTACCATCCAGCCAAATGCCTACTTCAGGTTGTCGACCACGCTTCAGCGCCTTAGCAAACCCCGGGGGTATCTCAATGACAAAGGTCACGTGACCTTCACGCAGGGCATTTTCCACGTCACTGTATTCATCTAGTAAACGCTGTTGAGCGAAATAGCGGGAGCCAGAAAAATTCTCCAGATAGCGGCGACTTTCAGGCGTCTGATCCTGGTCAAGTACGGTGTAGGCGATATCTTCCGCATCAAAAGTGATGCCGTAACCAAAGGCGATCATCAATAGGATTGGACCCAGTAAGGCAAACGCGATACGAATTGGATCGCGTACTACTTCCAAACTCTCGCGAAGCGCATAAGCCCAAGCACGGGCAGGATCAAAAGGTAGACGTTTTGATTTTGACTGCGGCGAGGATGAAACCTGCTCAGGTAATGTCTCAAACAAAGGCGACTCCGATTCACTTTCTGATGCCTCCTCCAGATAGGCAATAAAAGTTTCCTCCAAACTCCCCGAGCCATGTTCACCTATTAACTCTGCAGGGCTACCTTGAGCCAAGACCCGCCCGCTATGCATCAACGAGATACGATCACAGCGCTCGGCTTCATTCATAAAATGAGTGGAGATAAAGATAGTGACCCCCTCATCCCGCGATAGTGCCACCAACATTGCCCAGAATTGATCACGTGCCACAGGATCTACACCTGAGGTTGGCTCATCCAAAATCAACATCTCTGGGCCATGAATCACCGCGACAGCCAGCGATAACCGCTGGCGCACGCCCAAGGGTAATTTCTCCGCTAATTCATCTGCTACATGATCCAAACCGAAGCGTTCCAGCATCTCCCCAACACGCGCTGTGATTTGCAGCTTCGGCAGCTGAAAAATAGTGGCATGCAGCATCAGATTTTGGCGCACCGTCAGTTCACTGTAGAGTGAAAAAGCCTGGGACATGTAGCCGACCCGCTTTCTTAGATTAATATTTCGCGCATCAACAGGGTGACCAAACAGCCGTGCCTCGCCAGCCGAACTCGGCAGTAATCCCGTGAGCATTTTCATGGTAGTGGTCTTACCGCAACCGTTGGAACCAAGAAAACCAAAAATCTCGCCCTTCTCAATGCTAAAGCTTACTTGGTCAACCGCGGTAAAGTCACCGAAACGACGGGTAAGCCCACTCGCCTCAATCGCTAATGATGGGTTATCCATCTGACGCGGTGGTATAACCAGCGTTTGGTAGCCACGGCGCTTATGCTCTGGCAGTAGTTTGATAAAAGCAGCTTCAAGGTTACTAGCGGCTGTGCGTAACTTTAACTCTTGAGGGCTGCCCATCGCCAACACCTGGCCCGCATCCATTGCTATTAACCAATCGAAGCGCTCCGCTTCGTCCATATACGCGGTTGCTACCACCACGCTCATGCCTTGGTGACGGTGGCGAATTCGCTCAATTAACCCCCAAAATTGACGCCGCGATAAAGGGTCAACACCCGTGGTCGGCTCATCTAAGATCAACAGTTGCGGGTCATGGATCAGTGCACAACACAAACCCAGCTTCTGTTTCATTCCGCCAGAGAGTTTACCCGCTGGGCGATCTGCAAAGGGCGTCAGGCCCGTGCTATCAAGCAGCTCTGCAATACGTCGTTGGCGCTCTTCCCTGCTCTGGCCAAATAAACGACCAAAAAAATCAATTTTTTCAACCACCAACAAGGTCATATAGAGGTTATGCCCCAAGCCTTGGGGCATGTAGGCAATGCGTGGGCAAATAGCCCTGCGAGCACGTCTGTACCGGGTATTGTGCCCCAACACCTCTATCGTACCCGTTTGAATTTCACGAACCCCCGCCATCAAGGCCAACAGCGTTGACTTACCTACCCCGTCAGGGCCAATTAAGCCAGTCATACAACCCGCAGGAACATTCAACTCAATATTATCCAGCGCAACTACTTTTTTGTAGCAGTGTGTGAGGCCACTAAAGCTCGCTACCGATGCCACGATTCACGCTCCCATTCATTGCTTAAGTCCCGCTGATTGCAAAAATGCTGGCCATAGAGCACTTTCATCAAGGCGGATATAGGCCACACCGGGAATACCAGCCTTGCCTAAAGCCGCGTGCCTCTCCAAAAATGGAACATCAATCTGAACTTTGAGGCGAAACATCAGTTTTTCACGCTCGGTACGAGTTTCGACTTCTTTGGGGGTAAATTGCGCTCGAGGAGCAATAAAAGAGACGCTAGCAGGGATCACTATATCGGCTAAACCTTCTAGTATGATGCGTGCCTCTGCACCCACCGCGACCCTAGCCGCCTCATGAGTTGGTAGAAAAAGAGTCATATAGATATCAGTAGGGTCAAGCACCGTCAGCACCTTACCTCCCGCAGGCAAAACTTCGCCAGATTCAGCTAGACGGTACAAAACCTGACCAGGGATAGGTGCTTTGAGCAAGCTATCATCTATCTGAGTTTTAATGAGTTCAGTATTAGCAATCGCCGCTTCAATCGCCGCTTCGGTAGTAGAAAGTTGAGCCTGGGCCGCAGCTAAACTTGCCTTAGCACTCTCTACTGCGGTCTCATCACGCTGTAATTTTCCCAAAGAGATGCTGTCATTTTCATACAGCCCTTTTGAGCGCTCCATATCTTTTTCAGTAAGAGAGAGTTCGCTTTTGCGTTGGGTAATCACTGCCGTGGCAAAATGTTTCTCTTGTTCACTACGACGCACTTCAGCCTGAGCCTGTCGTAAACGTGCCGCCAACTCTTGAGTATCAAAGCGAACCAGTACTTGATTAAGCGCAACCGTATCACCCTCCTTGACCAACACCTGCTCAATCCGCCCACCATATTTAGTGGTAATATCCACCTCAACAGCTTCGGTACGCCCATTCCCGAGTGCAAAGCCTTCTGTAAGCTCTGTTTGCTGTGCCAACGTCAATACATATATACTAACAACTACGATGGCCACCATAAGCACCAGGAAAATTTTAGAATTTTTTAAATAACGTTGCACCCTGATATCTCCCTAGACGGTACATAAAATGTATTACGCTCTGCCCCTATCCCTCGTAAGACATGAGTAAAATGATAATGGTCAATCCATCTCAACTCACTTCATAATGATTAGTATAGACGAGAATATCAGCATTAAATTTAGACAAAACACAGCGAATTATTTGGCGTCACAATAGTTAGCATCCCCCATCAATCACTCTGAGTTGCCATAAAAAACAGTAAGTTGCCCCAATTCACCAACAAATACAGCTAATTAAAAGATCTCCCTAACAGCCTGTTCAAGCTAAACTCAATCCGAATCATGCTCTTTCAGCCTTGCAGTAGAAATAAAGTATGCATATACTTTCTATAGAGGCGCAAGGAGTCCAGCAATGCAAATATATAATGCAGTCGACCCAGAACATACAGACCAACGTCAACGCGTGTTAACGAGTGCTGTCATTAAAGCGGCAGAGATCATGGAGCTTCGTCAAGCGCTTGTAGCTCAAACATTGGGCGTCAGTGAATCTACTGTCTCTCGCATGAAAGCAGGCCGTTACCTAATCAAAGAGGAAAGTAAGGAGTGGGAGCTCGCCGCTCTATTAGTGCGCCTTTTCCGCAGTCTTGATGCCATTGTCGCAGGCGATGAAAGATCGCTGCACTCTTGGCTACAGGGTTACAACAGTGCCCTAAAAGGGGCGCCTATCACCCTCATTACCAGCATAACTGGGCTTACCAAAACGGTAGATTATGTAGATGCCTATCGCGCTCGCCTCTGAAACTTTTTACAAATCTGGCACCGCATGGCGCGTGGTGGAATTTCAGCACTCAGCCTCTACACGTAAATTGGTAGAAACTAAAGATGATCAGGCGTTATTAGAGGATATATTGGAAAGTACAAAGCCACCAATCGCACAGGGGGCCGAAGATCTTCACTACTTACTCAATACACCATTTCGCTATGATGCCCCCTATCCAATAGGTTCTCGATTTAGGCGAACAGGTAGTACTGAAGGGGTATTTTATGCCTCTGAAAAAATTCGTACTGCACTCGCTGAACTCTGCTACTACCGATTACGCTTTTTCACAGAATCACCTGACACCGTAATGCCCCGCCAGCAGGAACGATTGACGGTATTTTCGATCGATTACAGCTCTCACAACGTAGTTGATCTGACACGCCCTCCTCTTGTTGAGGATCGCCAAAAATGGACTCACCCATCTGACTATCAAGCCACACAAGCCTTTGCAGACACCGCACGTAAGGTTGGTATGGAAATTATCCGTTATGAATCGGTGAGGGATATTGAACCAGGCACAAACCTAGCCTTACTGACACCGTTGGCCTTCAAATCAAAAAAACCAAAAATCTCGCAAACTTGGTTTCTTTATATGTCTGAGGCCGAAGCCAATTGCGAGCGTGCAAATGCCAATAGCACCAATGATCAGTGGACGTTTAAACGCGAACATTTTGCTATCTAACCGCCTGTAAGGGAACCTCTGATTAAGTCCAATCGCCACTCTGGCTTCCAGGCAGATTTACAATCAAGGCACGAATTCGAAGGCATGTCTGGACCTGTAGAAAACTCGTAACGCAGAGTGCGGATTCGCCTGGAAGCCCCTTTGGGCGTGGCCTGAAGCGCACATCTGCTGTGTTACCTACATGGATGTAGGTAAGTGGCGATAGCAGGACGCGGAAGCCTTGTACTTCTTGAGAAGGCCCCGTCATTCCCTGCGAAGCACGCCGTGCAGCTGCACGCTTCAGGCGCACGCAGAGCAGTGATTGGACTTAATCAGAGGTTCCCTTACAGGCGGTTAGATACAAAATAATTATAAGCTATAGCGCTTTGCCCTAACCTTACTCTTCAGTCCACTTTTGCAATGCGGCGATGATCAATTTAGCTTGATCACTGCTGGAAATATTGAATTTTGATTTTTGATTATATTCGCCATTACGTTTCTGATAGCGGCGAATGGTATAACGGTCATGGCTATACTCTTCTTTTTTAGCATCCCAATCTTGGTAACGGTAAATCAAGGTTGCCCACGCGCCCTTGGTAAGTACCTGCTTGTCTAGTTCTTTAACGGTAACAAGGTCACCTTCTTTGTATTCAATGGTTAGCTCATCTACTGTTTCAGCCATTTGTCTGCCTTATTTCTCTATTTGATTAATTATAATACGGTGGTCGCCCACGCTATGTGGCTCAAATATAAACCACTCGAACAGTTCTGCCCACTATTTCATTACTAGATCGCATCTCTCTCACTTCGCCACACGTACTAATTAGGCTTAACTTAATCAATCACGGCTAAAATATATATCGCCATAGTAGGCTTTCGCCTCGCCTTGGCTGTTATCGGTGTCGGTCATAATCGCAATGCCATCGATGTGCGTCACCTCTTCACCAAACAGCTCGCGCATATCTTCGGCGACATTGCGCTTGTAGACCCGCCATTGCCCCACATTTTGATTGCCACTCTCTATGACAACCATCTTAGCTTGGCTGGTATAGGCGTTGTCCCACTGGGTTCCTACGGGTTGGCTACTTGACCAAACATAATTAAGCGCCTTGGTGCGCCAAAATGCCATACCACCAGACACTAGCGCATAAATACGCGCTGCATAGTCATCACCCTGCTTACTCTGCTCATCCTGGCGATTAAGCGGTTTCTCCACCCGCCAGCGCCAATTTAGAAAAGGAGTCTCTCTAAGGTCGATACGTTGCTTGCGATAAAGTCCTGACGCACTATTTTTACTGCTCGCCAGTAATGCTCGCTCGCCCTCTATATTGACCATACGATAATCAGTCAAACCCTGAAACGCCTCCACAGACCAATCATCAATCTGAGAACTACTCATGTTGGCAATGTTAATCCGTTCTGCCTGCGCCGTGTGAGAGATGATCAGTAACAGTATGGCAGCGAGTATTTTCATTCTAAATATCCTTAATAATTGGCCTTCATAGACAGACGCTTTGACGCACAAAATATTACATAGAGAGCTTAGCTGAATAATTCCTGAGTAAATTAGCTGAGTATTGCGTTATAATGGTGTAATCCCCTATGTTTTTTATCGGTAAATAGCTATGCATTCCGCCAAAAATATCTTCTCCTATCGTCAATATTGGGCCAAACGCTTTGGCACCGCACCCTATTTACCGATGTCTCGCGATGAAATGGATGAACTAGGCTGGGATAGCTGTGACGTCATTTTAGTGACTGGCGATGCTTATGTTGACCACCCCAGCTTCGGTATGGCGGTCATAGGCCGGGTTTTAGAGTCCCAAGGGTTTCGTGTCGGCATCATTTCACAGCCAGATTGGAACAGTAAGGAAGACTTCCTTAAATTAGGTAAGCCCAATCTCTTTTTCGGCGTCACCGCAGGTAATATGGATTCCATGGTGAACCGCTACACCTCAGATCGCCGTATCCGCTCCAATGATGCTTACACTGCAAATGGTGAGGGTGGCAAACGCCCGGATCGTTCAACTATCATCTACACCCAACGCTGCCGTGAAGCGTACAAAGGCGTGCCTGTCATTATTGGCGGTATTGAGGCCAGCCTACGACGTATTGCCCACTTTGATTACTGGTCCGAAAAAGTACGTCGTTCAATACTCTTCGATGCCAAAGCGGACCTGTTGGTTTACGGTAACGCTGAACGACAAATTATTGAAATCGCCCACCGCTTAGCCGCAAATGAACCAATTAATAGCTTAACCGATATTCGCGGTACCGCCTTTATCGTGGATAATCACTACCTTCCAGAAGGGTGGGCAGAAATGGATGCCCATGAGATTGACGTCGGTGACCAACCCGCTCCCACCGAAAATCCTTATGCAATGGAAACCCCTTGTGACAGCGCAAAACCACCCGAACAGAGTGAAAGTGGCGCAAAGGTCATTAAGCTACATCGTCGTCCCAAATTAGACCGTAACCGTACGGTAGTTCGCTTACCTGACTTTGAGACGGTAAAGCGAGATAAAGACCTCTATGCCCACGCCTCACGTATTCTGCACTTGGAAACCAATCCGGGTAATGCCCGTGCACTGCGCCAACACCACGGTAATAAAGACATCTGGCTTAACCCGCCCCCCATTCCGCTTACGACAGCAGAGATGGATGCAATCTACGACTTACCGTTTAAACGCATCGCACACCCCAGTTACCGCCAAGCGAATATCCCCGCCTATGAAACCATCCGATTTTCTGTGGCAATCATGCGTGGCTGCTTTGGTGGTTGCACCTTCTGCTCGATAACCGAGCATGAGGGTCGTATTATCCAAAGCCGATCTGAAGACTCCATCATCCGCGAAATTGAAGTCATGCGTGATAGCGTCCCTG
>Ga0316204_10010359_pt1 | contig 12038 bp, 6 predicted proteins | sample 6monrhotite_MG_2_FD_205661 | JGI IMG/M metagenome (GOLD analysis project Ga0316204, IMG submission 205661) | Microbial mat bacterial communities from mineral coupon in-situ incubated in ocean water Damariscotta River, Maine, United States -... | ecosystem: Environmental > Aquatic > Marine >...
TTTCCGAATCCCAAGGTGTGGGGTTCGGTTCCGGTGAAGACGATTACAAGGAATCACCCTGCGCCTGCCTGGAAATCCCCCAGAAATTCAAGAGATTTTATAAAGGCTGATCTTATGGATGGTTCCGACTTTCCCGCCGAAGCCTCGGGCGCGATAGAGCCCGGAAAGGTGACCCTGCCGAAGAAACGCCCGGCCCCGCAACGCGCCGAAGTGGTGGCCCAACGCATGGGCGGAAGTGCCGCGACCGTTTCTGCCGGCCTGGTGATCATCATCTTGGTTCAGACCCTGGCGATCTTCTATTTTGTCACCCGCCCGCCATCGGTGCATCTGGTGGAGGAATCACAGGGGAAATTTTACAAGGTGCGCGGCCCGGTACAAGACGCCAACGTTCTTAAAACCCTGATGGAAAAGTTTGCCCGGAGATACGTGTTAACGCGGGAAACCGTCAATCTCGTTGATGATGTTGACCGCTTTGATTGGGTCAGGCGGAACAGCTCGGTAGCAGTGTGGAGAAACTTCGAAAAAGCCATGTTGCGCGACGGTTTCTATGACTCCGCCGTTCAGAATGAAACAACCTGGACAATTGAGATCGCCACCGTTTGGCAAAACGACGAGGCGAACATTCAGGTCTGGTCGCTGGAAATCATCAAAACCCATTATCTGGCCGGACGTAAACAGGCGACGCCGGAAGCCTGGGTAGTGGAACTCAAGATGGATCGGGATGGCGCTGCCAGGACGCCGGAACAAGTGCTGGATAATCCGGCATCTCTGTTCGTCAAAAATTATTCAGCACGACCCAAAGAAGCGGCATTGAAAGGTCGGGACCAATGAACACGTTTGCCCTTAAACTGATTACAGCGGCGGTGATGGTAGCAATTCCGTCGATGGCGCTTGCCCAACAAACGCCGCAACGGGTCTCTAAACCAGCCTCTCGTCAGGCTGTAGCTCAACCCACTGCCAAACAGGCTATCGCCAGCCAATCCAAAGGCCAATACCCGACCCTCAGCCGTTCAGCCTTGCCCAAGGGTGCGATCAACCAGAATTGGGCTGCATCGTGTGCCGAAGAGGATTCCATAACGTCCGTGATCTATTCGCCGTCCAAAGAGTTAAGGGTGCGCACCCGCCAGCTCATTGGAACCGTCATTGTCTTTCCTGAAGTCGTCTCGGCCCTGACCTCGGGGCTCGGCAACATTATCTCCCTGAAGGCCTATCCCAACGATAAATCCACCAAATCCAAAATCTGGATTCTGGGAGCGCGTGAGGCCGGGGTGGACGGCAACGTGGCGTTTATCGGCAGGCCTGATTTAAACAGCCCTCGCATATATTCGCTGCACGTTCAGACGGAAGGCCTGAATACGGTCAACTGCCCGGACCTGGTGTTTCAGATCCGGGGCACAACGGACCAGGCGCTTGAAGGTGTCGCCGGGTCAATCCTGCAGAAAATGAACCTGGCGACGGGCGAAGCTCCGCCCGCAGCCGTCGCAGAACCGGATGAGCGTCAGCTCAAGACCACCCAGGAGCTGAGGACCGAGCTTGAAACCGATAGCCTGACCGGCACGGGCAGGCAGGAGGTCGATTGGCTGGAAGGCTTCAGGTTTGATCCGTCGCGGCTTGATTTCCGCTGGAAATTGGGTGGTGACCCGAAGACCGATTTCGCCCCGGATATCGTCTTTTCCGATGATGCGTTTTTGTATCTGCAATGGGATGAAAAACGTATGCAACAAATGATGCTCCCGGCAATCTCGGTTGTGGTCAAGACCGACAAAGGCAAACTGGACGCGCCGGTGTCGTTCGTCAAACGTGGCAATACGATCATCGTCCAGCGGGTCGCCAACCTGACGCTGGAACTTGAGGGCATTGTCGTCTGTGTGGTTCGCGATGATGGGTCTGAGGTCAAAGAATAATGGCTGGTTTCATCGATACGGCCTCGGCAATTACCTGCACGTATCTGAGTATTTTCTGCCCGCAGGTAACGCCGGACGCCAGCGGCGACGGCGGCGAAATCGACAAGGGTTTTTACCAGACCTTTGAAAAACGCGTGCCCAAACCGCGTATCCCCAAACCCGGACGACTTGTCGTGCCCGGGCGAATTGATTTCGGTGTGGCAAAAGTCGGACAACCGCCAGCCGCCCGCAACGTCGAAATTGCCAACGCTGGCGAGCAGGGGTTGGAGATTACCGCCCTGGACGTCTCCGGATCGGCGGCGTTCGCCATGGTGGGCACCTGTGAGCAAGTCCAGCCCGGAGGGGTTTGTCTGGTTCAGGTCCAGTTCTCGCCGCAAGACGCGGGGCTCTGGACCGGCACGGTTCTGGTCGGCACACAAGGCGACATTCAGAGAATTGGCCTGGCCGGGCGGGGCGAAAACCCTCCCGAGGCTGCCCAGGCGCGCAAACCGAAACCCAGACCGAAACCCAAACCCGTCAGAAAAATCACTGCTCCGCCTCCGCCACCCGATCCCAGAATTGAAGAGGCACTGCGCAGTCTTGATCGTGTGATCTCGGCGGGGCCGGTGGTGTATGGCGAAGTGGAGCTTGCCTCCACCAACCCAACGGCGCTGCCGTCACTTGAAGATCAATTCCATCTGAAGGATCTCAATTACAAAGGCGAGGGCAAAGCCGGAAAGTTTGATAAGAACGTCTCGAGTTTCCCGGTTGAACGCTGCCGGATCATTCCGACCAGCTCCATGATCCCCCTGGTCACCAGGGCGCCGATCAACTCACAGATCTGCGGTGCGGTGCTGGCCCACGTTGCCGTTGATGTCTATGGCCCGGATGGACGCCTCAAGCTTCTCGAAATGGGATCGACCATTGAGGGCACCTGCGAACCTCTGGAAGATCCGGACACGTCGAGGATCGCCGTTGAGTTTACCAAAATTACTCGTCCCGATGGGGCTGTCATTGAGCTTGCCAAAGCAGCCGGTGCGGACGCCATGGGACAATCCGGCCTGGTCGGTGAAAAGTTCGACCGGATTTTTGATAAATACGGGCCGACGGCCATTGCCTCGACCATCGGGGCGATTGTCGCTTATGCCACGGCGTCAAACACCAGCGAGGACGGAACCGCCGTCGACTCGCCGCTGTCGGCGGCGGGCGATGCCATCAACCAGAACATCGCTCAAATCGTTGCTGAAGAACTCCGCAATGCATCCAGCAGAAAGCGCCGGATCAGGGTCCGCAAGGGCACCCTGACCCACGTTAAGCCTACGAATCTGTGGTTTTTCCCCAATCCCTATCAGATCATTCAAGTGGAGCCAAAAAATGCCAGACTCACCTACTCGTGCGACACCGAAGCCTTTAGATCAACAACAGGCACAGAACAAAACAGAAGGCCCTAAACTTCCATTGCGGTTGATTTTTGTGGGTGCAGGGGTGGCCGTTCTGGCGGTGCTGTGGCTGGCGTTTCAGGCGGCCTCGGCCCTGGCCGCTGGCCCGGGCCCAACAATCGCCATTGGCGAAGTGACCGCCCCTGTGGATCTCAACAATCCGCAGAACGTCACGGCGCGGATCAAGCGCCTGGCCCAGGATAGCGGGCACGGCGCACTGGAAAAGTTCGTTCATGGAACCGTCAAGGTCACGCCGGGGGCAGGGGACTCGCCGGACGTGAGCATTGAATGGTTCGGTTTGTCATCGGATGCGCAAGGTGGCGATGCCGTGGCCCTGGCGCCGCCTCTGACGACGCAGCATAAGGTGACGGATGTCAAAATCGAATCCGGTGTCGATGTCAGCATCGCCGGTGATGTTAATGCCCTGGTGCGGGCGTCTCGGACAATCGCCGAAAACGCCGAACAAGCGCCGGTCGAGGAAGAGACGGAAGGCGAAACGGTCGCCTCTAGCCGTCCGGGCGGATCGGCGGCACAAGCCGGATCGGGGGCAAGCACCGATACGACGGAAGCCAAATTACCGGAAATAACCGCCGTCACCGATACGGAGACGGTCGAGACGATTGTCAACACGGATGCCTTCGGCACGACGGCGGAAGGCTGCACGCCCGAACTCAGCGAAGACGGTGCAACGGTCGTTATCATGGAAGCGCCGACCAAAAATGGCAAAAAGGACGGCGACTGTGCGCCCGCTCTCGACCGCCCTGAAGTCAAATCAACCTATATCGGTTGCGGTTATGAAATCCGGCTTGATGAACAGAAAGCCTATGCGAAGAAACGCCGCTATTACGTCTATGGCGGCAAATCAACCGATTTGGATACGGATTGCGCCCCTGACCTCGATAAGGGTTATGCCATCACGGAGACGGAAAAAGGCTGCAAGATCGTTCCCGATCTGACCACAAAACTTGCCAAACAGTTCACGGCATTACTGTTTACCGGACGGGAAAATGAAGCGGTGCAGGTCGAAGGCTGTGCGCCGCGTGAGGGTCAAACCTACCCGATCACCCAGAAACTGTGTGAGCCGATTGACGACTTCGCCGCAAAGCGCACCAACGAACGCAAGATCGCAACCTACGTGGCGGAAGACGGCCTGGCGCGCAATATTGGCGACTGCACGGAGACCGGCAACTTTTTTGTCCATAACTTCGATACCAGCGTCTGTAGTCCGTTGGCGGATTACAGCTCCAATAAATTGTTCGCACAATACCGGGTGCGGATCGATACGCCGACCGGTCCGGAGTTCAGAACACCGTCCTGCAAGCCGTTTTCGGATGCTTTGACCGATCTTCTGGAAACCCAGGCGGGATGTGAAAGCTTTCATCGCGATTACGCCGGATACTCACTCGGCGGCAAACGCATCATTCGGAAAGACAACAACCAGGAAATGCGGGAATGCCGCGAAGCGGACGTTCGCTACGAGCATTATTACGAAGCCGAAGGCTGGCTTCGCAAAGACGCCACACTTGAGGCCTTGCCAAAACAGGCCGCATACATCGACCTGCCACAACCCGCCGGGAAAACCTTGATCTCGCAAGCTGTTGTGCGGGCAGGGGTCGCGCCCGTCGCCTATACGGCAAACGGTTTCTCCTACCAAGAGGGCGAGCCCGAATATGTTCCGGATTCTTGTGACAAGTACATTAAACAGAAGAAAATGGAACGCTGGATCCGCCCTGATGGCACCACTCATACGGTTCAGAACGGTTTCGGTCCATCGCTCGGCCCATCGCCGGATTGCAAGGCGACTGTTTCGACCACCTGGAACAAAGTTAGTGAAAGGATGTCGGGGTATTCCGCAAATGCGTCTGGAACGTTTTATCATTCAAGCGCGACCTATTCCGGAACGCGAACCCTAACAAGAGCGGATGGTGTCGAAATTTCGGTAACCACTGGTCAAGGAAGCTGGCCCAATTGTAAGGTCCGGCCTCAACCCTGCACCTCCGCGTGCCTCCCCGGACAATCTACCAACATATGCCCGTCCACCGTATCAGATACCGCTTTAATCACATCCTGGCGTGCTGGACTGCTCTGGTAATGGTTTCACCTGTTGAAAATCTGTTGGAGCCCTTAAAGCGACATCTCAGTGACCAGAAGGCCATTGAGATCGTCTGCCGGACGCCGGGAGAGATCGGCGTTGAAGCCAGAAACGGCAAATGGAAGACGCACCAGATTCCGGAGCTGGACGACGACTACTGGAACAGGTTGGCGAAAGGCCTGGCCATCATTACAGGCCAGCGGTTCAGCGCGAAAAAGCCTGTGATGCGCGGCACCCTGCCGGGCGGTCACCGTTTGTTTCTGATGACCGGCCCGAACATCATCGACTTTGCAACCCGTGGTCCCGGTGTGGTCGCCACAATCCGGCTTAACCGCACCATCGCCACGGAAATTCACCAGTTCGGCGCGGACAACCACGCAACCGACATTCTCAAAAACGGTGTTCTTGGCCGCAAGAACATCGTTGTCGCCGGAAGCATGGGTTCAGGCAAAACATCACTGACCCGCATTCTCTGTGACTGGATTTCGGAAGCCCGCCCGGTGTCGATTGAGGACTCGGCGGAAATCGAGCTGAAACAGCCCTTTGCCACACAATTTCTGGTTAGTGCCGTTGAGGCCGATACGGAGATTACCAATCGCGATATCGTCAGCAACCTGCAGCGCACCCGCGCCGACCGCTTCATTCTGGGCGAAACCACCATCGAGAACGTCTCCATTCTCATGAGGCTTTATAATCTGGGTGTGCCCGGCACCCTCGCCACACTGCATTGCGACACGCCCGCAGAGGCCATCGATAGCATTTCGGAGCTGCTCAATCTGAGCGGTTACACGAAAAATGAAGCGGCGACGCGGAAATATTTAGAGCGTAAAATTGATATGGTGGTTTTTGTCGAGCGGGCAGGGGCGTCTCGGGTGATCTCCGAGATCTATAAACCTCTGCCCGGTGGCCCCGGCGAAATCCTCTGGCGGCGCGGCTAATGGCTGTCATCGAGAAAATACGCGCCTCTGAAAAACTCCGTGAACAGGTTTCCGGGGTCTGGTTGATCCTGGTGTTGATCGGCGGCGCTGCCTGGCTTCAGCTCGCCACGGATTTTGAGATTGCCTCCTGGGACTGGTGGAAATACCTGTTCGATGTGATCAGGTTTGAATACCGCCCGCCATTGCCTTATGCGTGGGTGGCCCTCGGCATGGCCGTTGCTTACTACGCCGGAATCCTGTTCGCCCGTGTCACCTGGCGACGGGTCGATTATGGCGATGCCAGAAAAGCCAGTAAGGCCGATATCAAGAAAATGGAACTGTGTGGTAAGGCCAATATGGTTATTGGCGAAGCCTACGGTCGCAAGATTATCCCGCAAAACCTGCGTCATGCCCTTGTTGTCGCCGGAACACGATCCGGAAAAACCCAAGGCATCGTGATTCCAACCTTGCTCGAATATCCCGGCTCCTGTGTGGTCATCGATCCGAAGGGTGAACTTTGGAAAAAAACGTCGGGGTTCCGGTCGAAGTTTTCCGACTGTTACAGGCTGGAATGGACGGCAGGCGATACCTGCCGGTACAACCCGATCTCCCTGAAAGTGCTTCCGGACTCGCCGGAAGATATCGAGCTGCGGGTTAACCAGATTGCCGATATCTTTGCGCCTAGTCGAGATGACTACTGGTCAAAAGATGCGAAGAAAGCCCTTCGCGCCTTGATGCTGCTTGAGATCTTCGACGCCAAACACGATGGCCGCGACGCGTCGCTTGAGAATGTCGCGCATTTCTCGGGCGCTCTTGATGGCGTCACCGTTGAAGATCTGAACGAAGACGCCAACCGCTCACCTCTTCTCGACAAGCTGTTTTCCGCAGCCCACCGGGCACGGGAACGCGGTTATCCCAGAAGTTGCGAGACGGATCTCGGTGATCTGGCAACGATGGCCCCCAACCAGTCTTCCGGCGTATTTGGCACCCTGGCGGCGGAAATTCAGGTCCTGAAATCGTCCGCCGTGGCGCGGGCCATCGGCGGATGTGATATTGACCCTAACATGCTGGTCAATGGCGAACGTCCGGTAACCATTTACATCGTCGTGAAACCCAAGGACGCCGGATTTACGTCGATTTTGACAACCTCGCTGATCACAAACTTTATTCTCGACCTGGTGTCCCGAGACGAAGACGAGACCGCTAACTCTCATTCCTGCCTGTTCATCCTCGAAGAATTTTCAGCCATGAAAAAGAGCCCGGCCATAGGCGAGCTTTTTGACCGTGGCGCGGGCATGGGTCTACATGGCCTGGTCGTCATCCAGTCGTTCTCGCAGGTCAGACAGATCTACAGCGAGGACGAGCTGAAAACATTCATCAACAATTCTGACTATCTGGTGATTTTTGCCGTCACCGACGCCGATACGCAACGCTGGCTGGAACAAATGGTGGGCAAGACGACACGACGCCGTGTGTCGCGTTCAGAGAGTGATAAGGGCTCCGAGAGTAGCAGTGTGAGCTATGAGGGCGTTCCGCTTATCCTGGCGCAAGAGTGGGGCGAAGTGCCCATAGGTGAACACCGGATTTTGGTGCGGTTTCATACCACACGCCCGATTTTCGCCAAAACCGCCTTTGCCTGGAAGGATGCGACTGCCGTCCAACGAATGGAATTGCCTGCGCCTGCGGTTCGACCAAATGAATGAGAAAAGGTTGAAAAATCCCTCAACCTCCGCCATCCAACGCAAGGGAATTTTGGCGAAAATATATCCCCACGGTTGCAAGAAGATTTAATATGGTGCTTAGTATTGAACTAGAACTAAGCGAGAAGATGCGTATATGGCGGATGAACAGGTGAAAGCACCTCTGACGGAGGCGGCTGCCTTAACAAGTATCTATGAATGGTCCAAGACGCGGCCGGGCTGGGTGCGCGATGGACTCCGACGTCTTGTCGTTGGAAACGGCGATCTAACTGGCCAAGATATCGATGATCTTTTCAAAATTTGTGTTGGGGAGCAGAAGGTATTTGTTCCGATAACCGAAAAGCATATCTCTCCCGAAAAAGTGAAAGGAGAGCCAGTATCCCTTACCGCCGTCAACAGCACAGTCGGCGTGAATGCATTGGCTGATGACCAGCATTTGTCATTTGTGCCCACAGGCATGACCGTAGTCTATGGTGACAACGCTTCAGGTAAGTCGGGTTATGTGAGGGTGCTCAAGCACGCATGTCGTACACGCGACAAAGGCACGAGAATCCTGCAAGACATCCATACAAATGACAAAGTCGATCAGTCAGCGGAAATACACTTTCAACGCGGCGATAAAGCGATCAATACAATATGGAAGCCTGGGGAGGACAGTCTTCCAGACCTGGCATCTGTAAGCATATTTGACGCGAAAAGCGCGGCTACACATCTCAGCAATGAACACGAGGTCGCGTACACCCCATTCCCCATGAAGGTGCTTCATGCGCTTGGAATGGCATGCGACGATATCAGAAAGAAAATTGACGCTAAAATTGAGGCACTGGAAGCGCAAACTCCGGAAGCCATCAAAGAACCAAATCTTAGCGCCGAAACTCCGGCCGGCGCGTATCTCTTACATTTGTCAGCTGCGTCAGATTCATATGCACTAGATCAGCTGTGCACATTTTCAGATGAAGAAAAGAAGCGCCATGAGGCGTTGAAGGCCGACCTAGTTGGCGATCCAAAAAAGGCAGCGGCACGGCTTCAAAGCTTGGTAGCGCGACTAAATGGGCAAACTGAACAGATACAAGATCTGATTGAAGCGGCGGACGATGAAGCGTTTACTTTAGTAAGTAACGCTGTGAAAAGACGCGATGATACGGCAGAGGCGTCGAAGATCGCGTCAGGTGCGTTGTTTGACGATGCCCCCTTGCCAGAGATAGGCGGAGATCTCTGGAAATCTTTGTGGGAGGCCGCGCGAGAGTATTCTAATGCCCAAGCAATGCCTGAAAAATTATTTCCTCATGTTGCTCTCAACGAAGATATCTGTGTTCTATGTCTCCAACCTCTATCAGATGAGGCCGTTGCTAGGTGGAAGACGTTTGAGGGGTTCGTAAAGGGGAAGACGAAGGCGGAAGAAGAATCAGCGGCATCCGCGTATAAAGAACTGATCGATAGTAGGTTGGCCGCGGGCATTCCGCTCTCTCAAATACGGCCACTCTGGACATCTATGGAGCAGGAGCTGAGAAATGTGCAACTCTCCGAAACCCTCCGCGCTTCAATCCTAACCGGATTATGGCGTTTGAGAGCACTTGTTGCCGAGAAGACAGCACCGGTTCCACAATCCGCATTCCCAAAGGATGATTTGGACGCGCAACTCGACGAAATCACCGCGCGGATAAACGCTCTCAATGCAGATGCGGACAGTGACGCTCATCAGGCCATAGTCGCCGAACTCCGTGAGTTGGAAGACCGAGCGCAACTACAGGGTATTGCTGCCGATGTGAAGCTCGAAATAGAACGGCGCAAGAAAATTGAGGTACTTCGAAAGGCAAATAAAACCGCTGCCAAAAACACGGTCACGGCAAAGAACAAGGAGCTTTCCGATCAGCTGGTCACAGAGACGCTCAAGGACCGTTTCAAGCGAGAGATTGAAAAGCTGGATGTACTGTCGATGCCGGTTGAGCTTCGAAAAGAGAAAGATCGAAACGCCCAGTCATTTTTTAAGGTCGCCATCACGGGCAAAAAGAACGCACCAATTGGCGAGGTGCTAAGTGAGGGCGAGCATCGATGTGTCGCGCTTGCCGCATTTCTTGCCGAGCTGGTTACGTCGCGGGAGTACTCAGGTATCGTTTTTGACGATCCAATGTCCTCACTCGACCACTTGCATCGGTCTAATGTTGCAAAGCGCCTGGTCGAGGAAGCACAGCATAGACAGGTTGTCGTGTTTACCCACGATCTCACCTTTTTATTTGAACTCGACAGAAAGGCAAAAGACCAGGAGATTGAACCAAGCTATCAGACAGTCCGACGGAAATCCGCAGTCCCTGGACACATTGAAGAAGACCTGCCTTTCAAAGCAAAGACGGCGCAAAAAATGGAATCCAGCCTTCGGTCCTATTTGAAATCGTTGAAAGGCAGTTTCGACAACAAGAAAGAGCCAGAGCGCACGACAGTTGCGAAGGGCGTGATCGCCCAAATCCGCGAAGCGTGGGAGCAGGGTATCGCTGACTTCATTAATCCTGTCCTTGCTAGATTTGATCGCGCTGTGAAGCCTGGAAGCCTATTCAAGCTTCTCGTCTTAGACGACAACGACGTCAAATACGTTCAGGAAGCAAGGTCACGTCTATCAGAAGACATCCACGCGTCACCGGAGACCATAAACCCTGCTGAAATTACTCACGCAGAACTAGTAGAAGAACTAAACAAGTTTAAGGCTTGGTTTGACGGCGTGATGGCAAAACAAAAAGCAGCGAAGGTGCCCACTTAGTCATCGCACCATCACATATTTCTGCGTTGTCTGTATACTCTTGTGCCCGGCAAGTTGCTGGAGCACAAACACATAGCACCCTTTGTTCGCCAGTTTCGGCAAATATGAACGTCGTCTTAAGATCCCGTCCCCACCAATGAATGCTCCGAAAAAACGATAATCGATATGTTAAATTATCGAGCATTCAATCATGCCCATAAACATTGACAAAGGACATCAGAGCGCACGGTCTCCTACACTTTACCATTTCCGGTCTAAGCTCTCCAAAGGCCGGTTTTTTCGGATTTTGTTTGGTGTTGTTGCGCGGCTTCATGAAGAAAGTAACCGTCCGCCGTCCTACACCTTACGTCTGAGTTGGTGAATGCTAAGGAGTGGTCACCCAGTAGACGATTGCACTAAAACCGCCTATTCTATCATAAGGAGCGAAAATCGAATTGGGAGAATAGAGATGAGCCTACGCGAATTAATTCTAGTTTTATCATTTTTATCGGTGACTGTCCCTTTTTCTGCCTTTGCCGGCTATGATAATTGTCCATTGAACAATACACCGGCAATTAGTCCTCAACATATGGAAATCAGAGTTGCCGAGTGTCAAAAAGATTCGAAGACCGGTGACTACAGTTTTCCGACCGCTCAGGATAACGGAACGGGATGGGTTACGTTGAAGAAATTTGATGAAGGAACCGGGGCGACGGAGCAGGTGGTAGACGTCAATACGGACCGTTTGTGTCTCTGCATCGGGTTTCGGGCACAAAAAGATAAGACGGGTGCTTTCAACCTAATTTATGCGCGCTTTTTCACAGTCAACGTCCTTCCGGAGATGATTGATAAGATATTAATGCGCAGAATGATCGGGTTTTACGAAGAGGGCGGAAAAAGCGCATCAAAACTGATCGAAAAAGAAGAAATCACGGACCCAAAAATCGAAAGAGAAGCGGACACCATAGCGATTGACGAGTTTCAAAAATACCATGACGGCATAAAAGGTAAAAATGAACCAAAGAGTTTCAAACAGCATGCGTATTGGACGAGCAAACAGACAGACAGTTATACAGGTGATATGAATAATAGAAGGGCCCTCTCATCTCTGATGACGTTAGAGTTTCTGGGAAAAAAACGTTTAAAAGAGAAATTTACTTTGTCGAGCAACCTTCTTCACTACAGCGATAATAAGGGTGCAGTGGGAAAACCACAGGTAAAATGGATTCCATTTGTTATCGGAACCGGTAGTCCAAAAGCGGGCTGGCTAATTGGT
>Ga0316204_10010362_pt1 | contig 12036 bp, 8 predicted proteins | sample 6monrhotite_MG_2_FD_205661 | JGI IMG/M metagenome (GOLD analysis project Ga0316204, IMG submission 205661) | Microbial mat bacterial communities from mineral coupon in-situ incubated in ocean water Damariscotta River, Maine, United States -... | ecosystem: Environmental > Aquatic > Marine >...
ATTGGGTCACTCAAATTCAAGCCTCCAAACATAAAGCGGGAGAAGCTTTTGTCGTCTTTGAAGACCATCGCCGGAACAATTGGGAAGCCTATGTTTTCCAAACCAAAGATTATGGAAAATCATGGATTAGACTTTTGGACAATGATGATGTCCGGGGCTTTGTTTACTGTATTGAACAAGATCCAATTGAACCTAATCTAATGTTTTGCGGTACAGAATTTGGCCTCTACATTTCTTTCGATGCCGGTAAAAATTGGCACCAATGGGAAAACGGTTACCCAACAGTCCCCACTACCGATTTAGTGATTCATCCTAGAGATCACGATTTGGTTATTGGTACTTTTGGGCGCTCTATTTGGATATTAGATGATATCCGTCCCTTACGAGCGATGGCTAAAGCTGGCCTCAACAAAGCCTTAGGAGAGTCCTTACAGACCTACCCAATGGCGGATGCTTACCTGTTTAATATTGGGGAATCCTTGGGCTGGAGAGATGGGAAAATCGGAGATGCACTTTATAATGGTGAAAACCGGGCTTATGGCGCTTTAATTCATTATTATGTAAAGAATGCGGACTCTGCTGATCCGGTTAAAATTGAAATCAAAGATCAGAAAGGAAAAACCATTCGGCATTTGGAACAAAAAGCGAAAGCTGGATTAAATAGGGTACAGTGGCGATTGGTTCGGGATGCGGTTCGCAACTACAACCGGCCAAAGCCGACCAAGGCCAGTGCCCCAAGAGGAGGAAGTAAAATTGCGCCTGGAACGTATACGGTACATATCTCCTACCAAGGAAATACGGCCAAGACTTCAGTAGAGGTAAGAAAAGATCCATTAATTGATATTAGCGAGGCAGAAATGCAGGAAAAAAGTAAATGGCTGACTACTTGGGATGAAGAAGCTCTACGCATAACAGCGCTTATGGATGAATTCAGGTCATTCGATAAGGACCTGAATTATATTAAACAAAAAGCAGAAAAATCCTCTAGCGTTTACCAGGCTTCCGAGAAATTCTCAAAAGGCATGAAGCAATTTAGAGAACGAATCACAGGGAAAAAAGTACAAGGTATTTTTAGGGAACCCCATACCTTAGGTTCTTTACTTTCTAATGCTAGGTTTCAATTACAGGATCCATTAGTACCCATTACGCCTAACCAACAGAATGCAGTGGTACAGCTTCGCTTAAAAATCAGTGAAGTTGAAAAAGAGTGGGCTAGTTTTAAATCAACAGAATTAAATTCGCTCCAAAATGCGATCCGTCAAGCGGGAATAAAAATTATGGATAATTAAAAAGGACAAATCTTTCTTTCCATAAGCCCCAGTATTTCGAGAAATACTGGGGCTTGTTTTTATTTTGAATTATTCTTAAGGGCAATATTTAGACCCCTCCAGCCATTAATAGAAGGATGTTCGCTTTAGCTTTTTTGGAGAAAAAGAACCTTATTCTAAGACAAAAGCGCCTTTTACAGGATTTTTTTTGATCAAAAGGAACTTTCTTGAGGAGCATCTTGTTTAAGACTTTGTAGGAAAAATATTAAATTCCGAACAACGAATATCACCCGCCTAATGACTATCTGTGATTTATTCCAGATGTACCCAAGAGTCGCTCATCGGAACATATTTTTACTACCAGAGAACGGAACTCATATTCAAAATCATAATTTTAAAATTAAATCCGTGAAATGGGTAACAATTTGTGCTCTCTTCAAATAAAAAAATGAGACTTTTTGCAGACCCACACGTCTAAGTAGTAAATAGATAATTCAAATAGTTAAATAATTATAACCCATGCGTGCATTAAAAATATCCAATTCAATTACCCCCAGAGATGAATTATCTTTGGAGAAATATCTAAACGATATTTCCAAATTTGACGTTTTGAGTCCTGATGAAGAACTAAAACTCTTCCAACGTCTAAGAGCTGGAGATAAACAAGCGACGGAGATTATTGTAAAACACAACCTGCGTTTCGTGGTTTCTGTGGCAAAACAATATCAACAAACAGGGATGCCCCTTACTGATTTGATCAATGAGGGAAACATCGGGTTGATCAAAGCCGCTAAGCGTTTTGATGAGACAAAAGGGTTCAAATTTATTTCCTATGCTGTTTGGTGGATTCGTCAATCGATCCTACAAGCTGTTAATGAAAAATCTGGAAAAATCCGAATCCCTCTTAACCTAAGAGCCAATATTCTAGAAGTAATTAGCAAGCGAGAAGCATTTCTAAGGACGGAAGAGCGCGAGCCTTCTTTGGAGGAGCTAGCAGAAGTTACCGGCTTTTCTGTGGACTTAGTCCGTAAAAGTCTGGAGAACAATCTAAAATGTAGTTCCTTAGATGCGCCCTTTGGTGATGACTCAGAAATGGCATTAGGAGGAGTTTTATCAGATCATAACATTCAAGCTCCTGATCATGATATGGCCGTTACAGAATCTCAAAAAATTGAAATCCAACGTTTATTACAAACTTTGAAACCTCGACAAGCTGAAATAATTTCTATGTATTTCGGAATCAACGGTAACAAATCAATGTCTTTAGAAGACATTAGTGAACGGATTGGAGTTAGTAGAGAGCGGGTTCGCCAAATTAAAGAAAGAAGCCTTCGAAGATTACGGAGAAGTGCCCAACTCATTACGGCAAACTAAACCTCTACATAAAATTCAGCTGATACCAAGCGCGAAGAAAGTAAAAACTTCCTTCGCGCTTTTTTTATCACAAATGGAAAAGGAACTAATAAAGTAGCGATAGAAATATACCTTTTGTTAGTCCTTCATTCTTAATCTTCTTTTTTGAAATAAGTACCATCAAAGTCTAAGCCTTTCACCTTATTATCCAGTGGATTAAGCTCAAAAGATAATAATTGAGGGGGTGCAAAAGATAAAGAAGGGAATTGGCAAGAAAAGACATCATAATGCCAATGTTCTATTTTAGCACTTAACTGGCTACTTTGTCTTAAATGTAGAGCCCCATCTTTTTCCTTAATCGTGATGGTGCCATAGTAAGGATCACGGTAGGTTCCAGCATAGGATTTTAAATCACTATGTGTTGTTTTGGTATTTTTGGCCCGGCTCTTTTCCATATTAGCAATGTAATCGCTCATCATTGGAGGATTACTATGATAAAGCTCATAAATCTCTGTAGCCCAATCCCTGGAGTCATCTTCATGCACAAACACATCAATGGCTTTTAGCATCAAGGCATGTCTTAACTCGGCATGGTCTAGATTCCCGAAAAAGTAGAATCCAAAATCTTTATCCGGAACCAAACCTACTATTGCGGTTCTTCCGGCTAAACTTCCGGTGTGGAAATTTAAAAAATCGCCTCTATAATCCTGCTGAAACCAGCCCAATCCATATGTCATCCAATGCGGTTTGGTCAATTGGGCAGTAGGATAAAATTGTTCTTTTGGAATAATGGCATGCGGCTTTAAGATTTCCCCATAAGTTTCGGCACTTAACATCGCCTTGCCATCCACTTTGGCGGAGTCTAGCATAAATTGCACCCATTTTCCAACATCATCGGCAGTAGACCAGGCAGAGCCTGCAGGTCCGATCAGGTCCGCACTCATTTCCTCAATTTCTATAATATCTTCGTTGATCCTAAAATGTGACCGACTCCGGTTTTGGTATTGAGCAGATGTTGCAATCGTTGGAAAGGTATTTTCCATCCCGAGTGGTTGAAAAAGACGCTCAGTCATAAACCGCTCCCAAGTCATCCCACTCAGTTTTTCAATTAATTGGCCAGCAACCAAATACATAATATTCTGGTAAATAAAACCTCCTCGAAAAGAATACGCCATAGGAGCTAAGCGCATTTGGTCTAAAATCTCTTTTTTACTAAGGTCATTATAAGCCCATAAGAAGTCTGCATTTCCAAGGCCTGCATTGTGTGTAAATAGATCACGAACTTTCAATTGGCTAGTGATATAAGGGTCGGAAAGTTGAAATTCTGGCAAATGATCAATGACTTTGTCATCCCAGTTCACTTTTCCTTCATCAACTAAAAAAGCCATAGCTACGGCCGTAGTTGCTTTGGTAGTAGACATCATTCCGAAAATAGTTTCGGTATCTGCTTCCTCCCGATCTGAAAACCCTCTAATTCCGTAGGCTTTACTAAAAATAACTTTCCCATCCTTAACAATGGTCAGTGCACATCCTGGAACTTCAAACTTCTCTCGGTTTGCCTCAACATATTGGTCGAATGCTTTGATTTGGTTCGTTTGAGCAGAGAGGCAATAAGTACTTATTAGTAAGATTACTAAAGGATAAATAGTATTTCGCATAATTTAAATTTCATTTTTTTATTGAGCGCCGGGCCCTTTAACAAATCTCCCTGGTAAAGCCCCCGTGGCTTCTCCATCAGCAAGCACCTGGACTCCATTCACAAAAACATGATTCATCCCTGTACTGTATTGATGAGGTTTTTCAAAAGTCGCATGGTCCTGTATTTCATCCGGATCAAAAACCACCATATCAGCATAATAACCAGGTTTTAACAAGCCTCGGTCCTTGATACTCAATTTATCAGCTGATAGTTTAGTTAATTTATGAATAGCCTCCTCTAGAGAAATGATTTGCTCATCCCGGACGTATTTACCTAATAACCTGGAAAAATTCCCGTAGGCGCGAGGGTGATTACTGGATTTGAGGAAGACGCCTTCGGTGGCAGGTGCCCCAGCATCAGATCCAAAGCTCATATAAGGAAGTTTTAATTGCTTTTTCACATTCTCTTCGGACATCAAAAAATAGACCGTACCTACTCTACTCCCATCTTGTATCACTAAATCCATGGCCGTCTCTTCTGGATCTGTCCCGCGGATTTGAGAAACTTCCGCCAAGGTTTTGCCCGTATATTTTTTTAGAGAATCATTTTGAAAACCGACTAAGATTAGTTTATCCGCACTCCCTGCTGAGTAATAGAGGTTTTCCCAATCCTGAGCATCCTCTTTCATTTCTACTTTTATCTGAGCACGAATTTGTGGGTCCTTTAAACGTGTAGCCCATGCTTCATATCCGCCTTCTTGTACCCAAGGGGGCATAGACGCATCCAAACCCGTAGCACCGGCAATATAATTATACATATTGGTCCCAATGTCCAATCCAGCCTTACGAGCACTATCTATTTTGGCAATGACCAGATCCATTTTGGGCCAATTGTTTTTTCCTCCAGCTTTCAAATGGTAAATCTCTGCCCCAATATTAGCCTCACTGGAAATATGTAATACTTCGTCCACTGCTTCTAAAAACCGATTTCCTTCACTCCGCATATGCGTAATGTACTTACCTCCATATTCAGCAGCTACTTCACATAGGGCAACTAATTCTTCGGTATCCGCATAAAAAGCTGGTGCATAGATTAAGGAGGAGCCGATACCCATCGCCCCTTCTTCCATAGCTTGTCGAGCTAAAGCTTGCATTTTGACTAACTCTTCGGGAGTAGGTGCTCTGTCTTCAAATCCAATCTCATGAATCCGCAAAGTGGTAGCTCCCACAAAGGAGGCAACATTTAAACCGACTCCCCGATCTTCCAAATAACTGAGGTATTCGCCCAGCGTTCTCCATTCAATATCATATTTAATATCTCCCTGGTCAGATTTTCCTTGTGCAGCCATCTCTTCTGAAAGAGGGCCCATGGACCAACCTTCTCCCATGACCTCCAGTGTTACCCCCTGCTTAAGGTCACTCATGCCCCGTGGGTCCTCTATTAAACTTTCGGTTGCCCAGGACAACATATTGATAAAACCAGGGCTGAGCGCCTTTCCTTGTGCGTCAATCTCTTTGATTCCAGCAGCATTTTTCAAATCACCAATCGCCGCGATGGTATCTCCATTCACAGCTATAGCACCCTCATAGCCAGGCTCACCAGATCCATCATAAATCATGGCATTATAAATCAGAAGATCATATTTAACTTTTTGAGGACTACAGGCTACCAACATTGGCAGCAAAGCAAAAAGGAGGAGGCGCTTCATAATAAATGGTTTAGGTCCATTAAATTAGAAAAATAATTAGCCTAAACCAGCAAAGCCCTTGGATTATTTTTGCACGCCTGGAATTCGTTTATAGCGAAGTCTAACTGAATTTCCAATCACGACTACATCAGAAAAGGCCATAAACAAGGCTCCCCACATCGGATTAAGAAATCCTAATGCTGCGATTGGAATAGCAACTACGTTATAAGCAAAGGCCCAGAACAGGTTCTGACGAATGGTTAAGACCGTGTGCTTGGTGATGCCCAGCGCATCTTGAATTTTAGAAAGTTCATCTTGTAATAAAATCACTTGTGCGGATTGAATAGCGATTGCGGAAGCTCCACCCATCGAAATACCAACCGTAGCAGCCGAAAGTGCAGCGGCATCATTGATTCCATCACCAACCATGGCAGTCAATTGCGTGGCTCCGAGTTTTTTTACCCTTTCCAATTTCTGTTGTGGAAGTTGTTCTGCGTAAAACTCTTCAATGTTTAATTGCTTAGCAACCGACTCGGTAGCTTGATATTTATCTCCACTTAAAATAATCGGGTTAATATCCTTTTGTTTTAAAAAAGCGATCGTTTCTGCTGCATCGCTACGAAGGCTATCCTTTAAAAGAATGCGGGCTAAAAGCCGGCCATCTTTCACCAAGAAAACCTGTCCTTCTGGAAGGTTTCCTTGGTCCTCCAAAATTCGGCTTGAGCCCAACTCTATTAGTGTTCCATCAGATAACTTTGCCCGAACACCAACTCCTTTTACTTCTTCGATTTCTTCTAAAACCGGAAGGTCTTCAGGGCTTACCCGACTCTTCAATTGTTTAGTGAGCGATTTTGCAATGGGATGGGATGAATGTTGTTCTAAAGCTAATATTAGGGCAATCGCATTTTCCTCCTGTTCTTTTTCTACAAAAATCTTATCCAGCTGGAGATCGCCAGAAGTCAGGGTACCTGTTTTATCAAAAATGAAATTTTCAACCTTAGATAATAATTCTAGGGTCTGCCCTCCTTTTACCAGGATTCCGTTTTTCGCTAGGCGACTCACACCTACCATAACGGCAGTAGGAGTAGCTAAACCCATTGCACATGGGCAAGAGATCACCAATACTGCAATAGCATTTAATAGCGCTTGTGTTGCTGGCAATTGAAATGCAAAATGAGCCAATAAAAAAGTGAGTAAAGCTATCCCTAAAACGGCCGGTACAAATATCGCGCTAATCCGATCTGCCAATCGTTGGATGTCTGGTTTGTCTTGCTGTGCATTTTTGACCAGGTCAATAATTTGACCTAATAAGGCTTGTTTACCTACTGCACTCACCTTAATGATCGCTGAACCGGCGATTAGCGTTGTTCCTCCATAAACCTGGTCATTGAGTTTTTTATCTAAGGGTAAACTCTCCCCACTTACCATAGATTCATCAACACTTATAGAGCCTTCCTGAATTATACCATCACAAGGTACCAGGTCTCCGGTGTTTACCCGGACTAGATGCCCTATCTTCAATTCTTCTGCTGGAATCCGAACTTGAGTGCCAGAAGGGGTAATCCTCAGTGCTTCTACTTTTTGCAAGGCACTAAGTTCTGTAATTGCAGTAGTCGTTTGTTGGATAGCACGGTGTTCAATCCAATTCCCCAAGAGCACCAGGGTGATGATGGTGGCGGCGGTTTCGAAAAACATCATTTCCGGGCGTCCCAGATAAAGTCCAATAAGACTATAAATGAAGGCTGAAGTTGCTCCAATAATGATTAGAACATCCATATTTGGTACTCCCGCCCGGATAGATTTCCAAGCACTCTTACCAAAGTATGCAGCACCAATCAGAAAAACCGGTAAACTGAAAGCCAACTGAACCCAGGGTAATTCTAACCAGGCAGGAGCCCAACCTACTAACATCAAGAGGTGGCCAAAAAACAAAGGACTGGTAAAAATAGCGGCAATAATCAAACGGACTCGCAAGGTCCAAAATGGAGTCTTTTGTTCGTCTTCCTGTACGAGGTAGCCTAATTTTTTTATTCCACTTTTCACTTCGTCAATGGCCAGGATTTCGTCATTCTCCTGATACCGAACCTCTTTAGTTTGGAAGTTAACGTAAACTTCCTGCAAACCTTTGCGTTCCAAATAACGAGTGATGCTCTTTGCGCAATTGGCGCAATCCATCCCATCAACTGTTAATTCGACAATTTCGGCAGACATTTATTAAGTATTTTTGTTGTATTAAGTGTAATTCTTAAACCTCTTAGATCTATTAACAATTAAAGAACTTATATGGTCGAAATCTGCTCATAGAACCTTAGTTTTGCAGCTTAATTCGGCTAATTTATTTTTTATTTTACAAAAAAAATTGAACATGCGAACTTTATTATCATGCTTACTTTGTACTTCTTTTCTTTTAACTGCTTGTCAGCCCAAAACTAACGAAGCTGAAAGTAATAAAGAAGAAATAGAAGAAGTCAGCAAAAAATATACCCTCACTCCATTTACGCCATCTATTGAATATGCGGATGCTACAATGCAATCTATGCAATACCAAGATGGAAAATTCAACTTCACCTTTGACAATTATGAATTAGGAACACAAACAGCCGATGCTGGTGTAAAAATGTGTGCCAATTCTGGTCAAGGACAACACATTCATCTTATTGTAGATACTCAGCCATATGCTGCAAAATACACTCCAAATTTCGACTTCGATCTAGAGGATGGAGATTATCGAATTCTAGCTTTCCTTTCCAGGTCCTATCACGAAAGCATCAAAAATGGTAAAGCCTTTACTGCCGAAAAAGTTAGTGTTGTCAATAAAACAATCACGACTACTTCTAGTATTACAGAACCTTCTTTGTTTTATAGCCGCCCAAAGGGCACCTACGTAGGTAAAGCGAATACGACTAAAGTGATGTTAGATTTCTTTTTGGCAAATGTAGAACTCGGTGCTGAATATAAGGTAAAAGCCATGATTAATGATGAGGAACACCTTATCGATGTCTGGCAACCCTATTACATCGAAGGACTACCAATGGGAGAGAACCTAATCACCCTCAGTTTAGTTGATGGCGAAGGTAACAAAGTTGATACTCCTTTAAATCCGGTTTCTCGCAAGTTTACTTTGCAAGCAGATCCCGCTGAATAACTGTTTATTAAAAATCAACTAAATATGAGATTCGAAAGGCTAATGTTTAGTTGATTTTTCATTTTGAGGTGATTGCTGTGAAGAAAATCGACCGCTTATCCCAAGAAGGATTGGATAGTAATTATCACCTTTATTTTTAAAAATGACTGTTAATTGTCATCTGTAAACATTCTAAGGATTCGTTATTTGCAGCAGGGGAATTTGAGAAATCAATCCTGTACGAAAAAAATTCACAAAAACTTACCATACAAGCTGATGAAAAAAATACTCGTAGCCAATCGCGGAGAAATAGCCCTGAGGGTAATGCGAACTGCCAAGGAAATGGGAATTCAAACGGTAGCTATCTACTCTGAGGCTGATCGGAATGCTCCGCATGTTCGGTTTGCAGATGAGGCCATTTTAGTTGGCCCAGCACCTTCCAACCAATCCTATTTACAAGGAGAAAAAATCCTACGCTTTGCCAAAGAACATGGTGTGGACGGTATCCATCCAGGTTATGGCTTTCTTTCTGAAAATGCTGCTTTTGCTCAACTAGTTGAAGATAATGGCATGACTTTTATTGGACCTAGCCCGCATGCAATCAGTGTGATGGGTAGCAAATTAGCAGCCAAAGAGGCGGTAAGAGCATATGATATCCCAATGGTTCCCGGTATCGACGAAGCGATTTCTGATATTGATAAAGCAAAGTCTATTGCCGAAGAAATTGGATACCCCATTTTAATCAAAGCTTCCGCAGGTGGTGGTGGTAAAGGAATGCGTGTGGTGGAACGCTCAGAAGAGTTGGAAGAACAAATGGAACGTGCTATCTCAGAAGCAACTTCTGCTTTCGGAGATGGATCTGTTTTTATTGAAAAATATATCACCTCCCCTAGACACATCGAGATACAAGTCTTAGCGGACAAACATGGGAATGTCATTCATTTGTTTGAACGAGAGTGTAGTATTCAAAGGCGGCACCAAAAGGTCGTAGAAGAAGCGCCCTCTGCTATCCTCACCCCTGAATTACGGGCTGAAATGGGTGCAGCAGCAGTAAACGTAGCACGCTCCTGCGACTATATTGGAGCTGGAACCGTTGAGTTTTTGGTCGATGCTAAACTCAATTTTTATTTCCTTGAAATGAATACAAGGCTCCAGGTAGAGCACCCGGTAACAGAATTGATCACTGGTTTGGATTTAGTGGAGCAACAAATCAAAGTAGCAAGAGGTGAAGTCTTGTCTATTCAGCAAGAGGATCTTAAAATTACGGGACATGCTCTAGAATTAAGGGTATATGCTGAAGATCCCTTGAATAATTTCTTACCCAGTATTGGGACCTTAGAAACTTATAAACGTCCGATTGGACCACATATCCGGTTGGATGATGGTTATGAAGAAGGAATGCCTATTCCAATTTATTATGATCCTATGATTTCGAAATTGGTAACCTATGGCTCCACTCGGCAGGCGGCCATTAATTTCATGATTCAAGCTATTGAGCAGTATAAAATCGAAGGATTAGAGACGACCTTGCCTTTTGGTAAGTTTGTTTGTCAACATGAAGCTTTTACTTCCGGGAAATTTGATACGCATTTTGTACAAAATTACTTTACTCCCGATGCCATTCGGGAAACCGAAAAGCAGGAAGCAGCCGTTGCGGCAAGTCTGGCGGCCGGACTTCAGGATAATTTCATAAAACAACTAAGTAGTCCTGAGGTCAAGGAAAGTGTTTGGTACACCAAAAGAAAATAACACGTTGCCTGACTAGGGAGCGAATGTAGAAAAGGAAACCACTTTAACAGGTTTTCCCCACATGGAGGTAGTCATGATATCCACTTCTTTAATGACTACCTCTGCTTTTTTACCCCGATATTTTAATTGCTCAGGCAGATTAATAGGTAACCATTGTCCTCCTTTCTCATCAATAATCCCCCAGAAACCTCCTTCGATTTCCATGTAAACGATCTTTCCTGTTATTGTTTTGCTTTTTCCCATGATCTCTAGAGTTTTTTGTCTCGTAAGAGTGCGTTTACGTTTGAGTTAATTTCTTGAATGAGGTCTTGTTGGTTTTGCAAGACATCCTTTAAGTCTTGAAGTTCCTCCAGCTTGGCAGTTCCATTCTTGGAAATAGAAGGCAGGAATGGGCTAATTTTGGCCCGGACATACCAGATTTCTCGAATATCCCCTACTCCTAGCGTTTTAGGTTCATAGAACCGGTTGTCAGAAATAAGGGTTAACGCTTTTTGATCTTTTAAGTGGTTCTGAACCCTTCGGACCAAAACATCTCCCCTGGTCACGATGATATAAACATAATTATCCTTTACCGAGGTTTCCCAAAGCGTAGGCTCCAAAAAACTACAAACTACCTTATCGCCTTCATAAAGGTTAGGTTCCATATTATCGCCGGCAACATCAAAAGACCGGTGGGTACCCACTTTATATTTATAATCCGGCAAAGTATAGGTCGGAAGGTTTTCTATAAATGAAGGGTCACTCAAATCCGCTGCGTAAGCGGCTTGGGCGGGTGTGGGAACATGTAAAATCCGTTCGTCATCTTGCACATTAGTGACAATGGTAAGTACCCTAAATTCTTTATGATCTTCTTCAGTCATAAACATAGGCCCTTCACCGGTAAAGATATAGACTGGATTGATCTTGTATTTTTCCACTGCCTTTCGAAGCAACTCAATAGTTACATCTCTCCTTCCTTTAAGGATTTCGCTTAAACTTTGAGGCAAGTAATCCAACGAAAGTGCAAATTGACGGCTCGACCGAACCCTGCTTTCTTCTCGAAGCTTGTCGTGGCACTTTATAAATCGTTGTGTTACAATGCTATTCATCTAATAATATGTGTTTCCAGCTAGCTTATTAACAAATTTATAAAATTTGTGGAAAAGCTAAGCATATCCCTGATATTTTATACAAAAAAGTGATACTATGCCAAAAAATAATTTTTTTGCATTTATTC
>Ga0316204_10010364_pt1 | contig 12035 bp, 12 predicted proteins | sample 6monrhotite_MG_2_FD_205661 | JGI IMG/M metagenome (GOLD analysis project Ga0316204, IMG submission 205661) | Microbial mat bacterial communities from mineral coupon in-situ incubated in ocean water Damariscotta River, Maine, United States -... | ecosystem: Environmental > Aquatic > Marine >...
AAACATTAACCAGTTAAGTCTTTTATCCATTCTGCTTTTTAGCATTATTGCCGTCGGCAGTTTTATTTTACAAACCAAATGGATATACACCCCCATTTCAAAACTTAAAGAGCTAACCTCTGAGTTTTCTTTAGGTCGTTACGATGCAAAACTACCTAAGATAAGTGCAGATGAAATAGGTTTACTTACAAGCTCAATTGATCAAATGCGAGATAAAATTCAGTTCACCATGAATGAGCTGGTTGATGGCGAAAAAATGCAACGCGCTATTCTTGAATCTGTACCTGATGCCATAATTACTATTAATACAAAAGGTATTATTCAATCCTTTAATCCCAGTGCAGAAAAGACATTCAAATACAATGCGAATGAAGTTATTGGCAATAACATTAAAATGTTAATGCCGGAGGAAATTGCAAACCACCATGATCAATATATCAATAATTTTCAATCCTCCGATAAAGCAAAAGTTATAGGTTTAAAGCGTGATCTTTTTGGAGTAAGGCAGGACGGCAGCCAATTCCCAATTGAACTGACTATTAATGCAAAAGTGATCGACAATGAATATATATTTACCGGAATAATTCGTGATATCACGGAACAAAAAGAAGTAGACCGGCTTAAGAACGAGTTTGTTTCTACTGTAAGCCATGAGCTGCGTACCCCCCTTACCGCTATTAAAGGTGCGATAGATATTATCACTAAAGGGCTTAACCTCGAGTTACCGGAGCAAGCAACATTGATGCTTGATGTTGCTAATCGAAACATTGAACGTTTATTAACTTTGATAAACGACATTCTTGATATCTCAAAACTTGAGTCGGGTGAAATTAATTTCATGCTTGAAAATATTGAGATCGAACATTTTCTTGGAAGTTGCGTTGAGCTTAATCAGGAATATGCTAAAAAACATAATACTGAATTTCGTTGTATGCATATTGATAAAAACATTATGGTTAACGTTGATAAAGATCGCCTGGCTCAGGTGATGAGTAATTTATTATCGAATGCAGCAAAATACTCTCCCGAAAATATCCCCGTTGAGGTTTTCACACAACTTATAGATAAAACATTACGTGTAAGTGTAAAAGATTATGGCAAAGGAATACCCAAAGAATTTCAACCTATCCTTTTTGAAAAGTTTACTCAATCTTCAAGTGGCGATACCCGCCAGGTTGGTGGTACAGGACTTGGACTTAATATTTCAAAAATGATTATCGAAAAATCAGGTGGCAAGATTGGATTTGATACCACCATCAATAAACAAACCACATTCTATTTTGAATTACCGATTGTTTATTAATACTGTAATTTTTTTCAAACAAAAAAGCCTCTTACTACAGAGGCTTTTTATCTCTTAAAATAATTCGATTTTAAAACGGTATGTCATCATCAAAATCATTATTCATAGGTGCTGGTGCAGCTTGCGAAGGAGCAGATTGTGGTTCTGATTGTGTTGGTGCCCCCTGACTTTGATTAAAGTCGCTGCTGCCACCGCCACGAGAATCTAACATTTGCATTTCACTGGCAATAATTTCAGTTGTCCAGTTATCCTTGCCGTTTTTGTCCTGCCATTTACGTGTTTGCAGTTTACCTTCAATATAAACCTTTGAGCCTTTTTTCAAATATTCACCAACGATCTCAGCTAAACGACGAAAGAAAACAACCCGGTGCCATTCTGTTTTATCAACTTGCTCACCCGTATTTTTATCTTTCCAGCTTTCACTTGTTGCAACAGTGATATTTGTAACAGCATTGCCATTAGGCATATATTTTACTTCTGGATCTTGTCCCAAATTACCAATCAAAATTACTTTATTCACACCCCTGGCCATACTCTTTTCTCCAATATATATATCTAAATTAAATTTAAACTGTTTCTCTTAATCTTCTTTAATTGTAAACTGATGTAACTCATCCATGTTTATTTGTTGTTTATCAATCTTCAAGTAAGCAATACCATCTTCGGCAATCACGGTAACATCAACAACCCCCCTAACTTGAGATAAAGCTTTAATGATTTCTTGTGATTCTTTTTCTGTAATTTCACCCACATTTAATAAATAGCTTGTATGAAAAAGCGGCTTTTTCATTGAAATAGCCAAACCAGCCCAAACGACAAGTAATCCAATATTAAAAGTAGCAACACCATTTAAGCCATAAAACTCACTTAAAGTACCGCCGGTTAAACCACCTAAAAATACACCCAAAAACTGCGAGGTAGAATACGCCCCCATTGCCGTACCTTTATGTGCTGCAGGTGCCATTTTCGCAACCAGGGAAGGCATACTGGCTTCCAGCAAGTTAAATGCCGAAAAGAACAACCATAACATGATCGAGAAGCCCACCAAAGAGTCTGTAAACAGCGGCAAACCTAACTGACTAATGGCTAAAACTATTATTGCACCAATAAGTACTTGTTTTATCTTACGTTTTTTCTCTGCCAGAATAATAAATGGCACCATAGCCAATACTGCAAAAAATAAAATAGGTAAATAAAGTTGCCAATGCTGCTCCAGTGCAAAACCTAGTTGATCACGTATAACATTTGGCATCACCACAAACATACTAACTAAAATAAAATGCAGGATAAAAATACCCGTGTCCAGGCGCAGTAATTGTGTATCGGCAAAAGCATGTCGGAACCAGCTTATTTCGACTTCAGCATCTCGATGGAAACGACTCAAAACAGGTGTCGGCACCCAGAATTTAGCGACCATAATTCCAGCCATGGCAAAAATCGCGGTAAGCCAAAAAATACCTTCCACCCCAAACCAACCATGCAACATCGGGCCAAGAACCAAGGCTAGAGCAAAGGATAATCCGATGCTCATACCGATAGAGGCCATCACTTTAATTCGGTGCTCTTCACGGGTGAGATCCGCTGCCAATGCCATTATTGCGCTGGCAATGGCTCCCGAACCTTGCAGAGCACGCCCAACAATAACGCCAGTAATAGAATCAGCCATTGCTGCGACGACACTGCCAATAGCAAAAATAATTAAACCACCAATAATAACTGGCTTTCGCCCAATACGATCAGACAGCAGCCCCATAGGAATCTGGAATAGCGCCTGAGTTAAACCATATATGCCTATAGCAAGACCTGCCAAGGTGGGTGAAAAACCGTCTAGCTCCTCGGCATACACAGCAAAAACGGGCAATACCATGAATAAACCCAGCATACGTGAGGCGAAAATAGCCGATAGTGACATCGCGACGCGTTTTTCAAGGGGAGTCATGTTTTCCTGATTAAGGGACATACCGTTTTAATCCAGCTAATTTATTATTAGAATTTTTCCTATAACGATAGGAATCGCGTATATTAGCAGGTTGCCCAATTAAACAAACAGTAAAACGAAAAATTTGATGGATACTATTCATATACGTGGTGCTCGCACCCACAATTTAAAAAATATTGATATTGATTTGCCGCGTGACAAATTAATTGTTATCACCGGTCTGTCCGGCTCAGGTAAATCATCTCTCGCCTTCGATACCATTTATGCTGAAGGTCAGCGTCGTTATGTTGAGTCTTTATCGGCTTATGCGCGCCAGTTCCTTTCCGTTATGGAAAAACCCGATGTGGATCATATTGAAGGCTTGTCCCCTGCTATTTCCATTGAGCAAAAATCAACCTCACACAATCCTCGTTCTACCGTGGGCACCATTACCGAGATTTATGATTATTTAAGATTGCTGTTTGCCCGAGCAGGCGAACCTCGCTGTCCTGATCACGATATTGTTTTAAACGCGCAAACTATTAGCCAAATGGTTGATCATATTCTTGAATTACCCGAAGGCACTAAACTCATGTTGCTTGCACCATTAGTTGATGAACGCAAAGGTGAGCATGAACAGGTGTTTGAACGCTTACGCGCAGAGGGATTTATTCGTGCTCGTATCGATGGCAAAGTGCTTGAGCTAGACCAGATAGAAAAGCTCGATCGAAAAAAGAAACATTCGATTGAAGCCGTTGTTGATCGTTTTAAAGTCCGTGATGATATTAAAACCCGGTTAGCGGATTCCATTGAAACCGTTTTAAAACTCTCTGATGGATTACTCCGTGTTGCTTTTATGGATAATGATAAGCAAGACGATATCGTTTTCTCCGCCAAGTTTGCCTGCCCGGAATGTGGGTACTCACTTACTGAATTAGAACCGCGTATATTCTCTTTTAATAATCCAGCAGGGGCTTGCCCAGGTTGTGATGGCCTTGGTGTGCAAGAATTTTTTGATCCAAAACGTGTTGTAGTGCAAGCAGATGCGGCTCTTTCTGGTGGCGCAATTCGGGGCTGGGATCGACGTAATGTTTATTATTACCAAATGCTGCTCTCCTTATCACAGCACTATAAATTTGATATGGATGCACCCTTCGAAGATCTAAAAGAAGATGTGCAGCAGCTAATTCTTTTTGGTAGTGGCAATGACATTATTAAGTTCACTTACAATAATGATCGCGGTGGTAAGAAAACGAAAGAACATGCCTTTGAAGGCATCATTCCGAATATGAAACGACGCTACCACGACACCGACTCAAGTGTTGTACGCGAAGAACTTGCTAAATACATGAACCAACAACCCTGCCCTGACTGTAATGGGCAACGCCTCAACCGTGCTGCACGTCATGTTTATATTGCTGAAGAAACCTTGCCACAAATATCTGCCATGCCGATTGATACAGCAGCTGACTTTTTCAAAAATTTAAGTTTGCCGGGTAAGCGTGGTGAAATTGCAGAAAAAATTGTTAAAGAAATAAATCAACGACTCGAATTTCTTATTAATGTTGGCCTGGATTATTTAAATCTCAGTCGTGGCGCACATACTTTATCCGGTGGTGAAGCTCAACGCATTCGACTTGCCAGCCAAATTGGCGCAGGCCTTGTCGGTGTCATGTATGTTTTAGATGAACCTTCTATCGGCTTACATCAACGTGATAATACTCGACTTTTAAACACACTCACCTACCTTCGTGATATTGGTAATACGGTTATTGTGGTTGAGCACGATGAAGAAGCTATTATGATGGCTGATCATGTAGTTGATATTGGTCCTTACGCGGGTATCCATGGAGGTGAAATTATTGCTCAGGGAACGCCTGAAGAAGTTTTAGCGAATCCAAACTCATTAACAGGCCAATATCTATCAGGAAAAAAGTGCATTGAAATTCCACAACAAAGAACACCTGTAGATCCAGAACGTCAGCTTAAAATACGTGGCGCATCTGGTAACAACTTACAAAATGTTGATATTGATATTCCTGTTGGTTTAATGACTGCCATTACAGGTGTCTCAGGCTCAGGTAAATCAACATTAATTAATGACACTTTATACCGTCATGCCGCGGTTGAAATTAACTCAGCATCCACTCCACCAGCCCCTTGTGATGAGATCATCGGCCTTGGCCAGTTTGATAAAGTTGTTGATATCGATCAGAGCCCCATTGGCCGTACTCCACGTTCGAACCCTGCAACATATACAGGTTTGTTTACACCAATTAGAGAACTGTTTTCTGCAACCCCAGAAGCACGCGCACGCGGTTATACACCGGGACGTTTTAGTTTTAATGTTAAAGGTGGTCGTTGTGAAGCTTGCCAGGGTGACGGTGTTATAAAAGTTGAAATGCACTTCTTACCCGATATTTATGTACCTTGTGATGTTTGTCATTCAAAACGTTATAACCGCGAAACCCTGGAAATTAAATTTAAAGGCAAAAATATATATGAGATTCTAGATATGACAATTGAAGATGCTGTTATCTTCTTTGATGCTATTCCAGTTGTTAAACGCAAATTACAGACATTAATGGATGTTGGACTTACGTATATTCGTTTAGGCCAAAACGCCACTACCTTATCCGGCGGTGAAGCTCAACGGGTTAAATTATCAAGAGAGTTATCAAAGCGGGATACTGGTAACACCTTATATATACTTGATGAGCCTACTACTGGTTTACACTTTCATGATATCGAACAGCTGCTTGCAGTATTACATCGCTTACGTGACCACGGTAATACTCTGGTGGTGATCGAACATAACCTCGATGTAATTAAGACCGCAGATTGGATTGTTGATATGGGACCAGAAGGTGGTAATAAAGGCGGTACGATTGTTGTTTGTGGCAGCCCTGAAACTGTGGCTGAATGTAAGGATTCATTTACGGGGCATTACCTCAAACCAATGTTGAATAAGAATTAACTTATTGTTGCTTTTTAATTAGCTAAATTCAGGCACAAAAAAACCGGACTAAATCCGGTTTTTTTAGTGTTACTTGTATCGTTTATTCAGCTGTTGCAACTTCTTCTGCTGTTTCAACTGGAGCCTCAACGATAGGACGGTCAACAAGCTCAACATAAGCCATTGGTGCTTTATCGCCTGTACGGAAACCACACTTCAATACGCGCATGTAACCACCTGGACGGTTTGCATAACGAGGACCAAGCTCAGTAAATAACTTCGTTACTGCATCACGGTCACGTAAACGTGCGAATGCTAAACGACGGTTAGCTACTGTATCAACTTTAGCTAAAGTGATAAGCCTTTCAGCAACACCACGTAATTCTTTTGCTTTTGCAACTGTAGTACGAATCAGTTCATGTTCAAATAATGATACAGACATATTTTTGAACATCGCTTTACGATGTGAACTGTTTCGGTTTAGTTGACGACCACTATGACGATGACGCATGGTTATTACCCTTAAAAATTCTTGCTACTTATATACTAAAATTTAAAATCGCCGAACAACGGTTTCTTTTCATCTTCTGCTTTAGTGCGAAGAATCGCTGGTGGCCAATTTTCTAAACGCATTCCAAGAGATAATCCTCTAGAAGCCAATACATCTTTGATTTCAGTTAATGATTTTTTACCTAAGTTAGGTGTTTTCAATAACTCTACTTCAGTACGCTGAATTAAATCACCGATGTAGTATATTTGTTCTGCTTTCAAGCAGTTAGCTGAACGAACAGTAAGCTCAAGATCATCAACAGGACGTAATAGAACTGGATCAATGTCTGGCTCTTGCTCAGCTGGTTCGTCTGCTTCTGTGCTACGTAAATCAACAAATGCAGCCAATTGTTCTTGTAAAATAGTTGCTGCGTTACGAATAGCGGCTTCTGGATCGATCGTACCGTTTGTTTCCAATTCGATAACGAGCTTATCCAAATTTGTACGTTGTTCCACACGAGCACTATCAACAATGTAGTTTACTTTATGAATCGGACTGAAAGTCGCATCTAATTGTAAGCGGCCAATTGGACGATCTTCATCTTCATCAGTAATACGAGCAGTTGAAGGTTCATAACCACGACCCTTAACAACTTTTAATGTCATATTAAAATCAGTATCTTTAGTGATATTTGCAATCACATGTTCAGGGTTAATACACTCAACATTATGATCAAGCTGAATATCACCAGCAGTAACAACACAAGGCCCTTTTTTGCTGATAGTCAATGAAGCTTCTGTCGCAGTTTCCATACGAAGAGCAACACCTTTAAGGTTCAACATGATGTTTACAACATCCTCCTGAACGCCTTCCATTGTAGTGTATTCATGTAACACACCATCCAGTTCTACTTCAACAATGGCACAACCTGACATTGAAGAAAGTAAAATACGACGTAATGCGTTACCTAACGTATGTCCAAAACCGCGTTCTAAAGGTTCTAAAGTAACCTTGGCATGGCTATCGTTAATTTGCTGTATATCCACTATACGTGGTGTCAGAAATTCTTGTTCTGAGGCCTGCATGTATTGTCCTCTGTAAAATCCAGTTTAAAAGCGTTAAAGGCGGAACGAACTCAAATTTTACTTAGAGTACAGTTCTACAACTAAATGTTCATTAATGTCTGCTGACAAGTCACTACGTTCAGGAACATTTTTGAATGTACCTTCGAGTTTTGAAGCATCAACATCTAACCAATCAACAATTCCACGTGTTTGTGCAGCATCCATTGAACCTTTGATGCGCAATTGGTTTTTAGATTTTTCATTAATCGCAATAACATCACCTGCTTTTACTTTAATTGAAGGGATGTTTGATTTAACACCATTCACAGTAATCGCTTTATGGCGAACAAGTTGTCGTGCTTCTGAACGAGATGCACCAAAACCCATGCGGTAAACAACATTGTCTAAACGTGTTTCTAAAAGTTGTAACAAGTTTTCACCTGTAGAACCTTTAACACGATCAGCTGTTTTGTAGTAACCACGGAATTGACCTTCTAGGACACCGTAAGTACGACGTAATTTTTGTTTTTCACGTAACTGAGTAGCGTAATCAGAGTTACGGCTACGGCGTTGACCGTGTTGACCTGGAGGAAATGGACGATTTTCCATCGCGCATTTACTACCGAAACATTTTTCGCCTTTTAAGAAAAGCTTTTCGCCTTCACGACGACATAAACGACATTTAGAACCAAGATAGCGTGCCATGATAGTCTCCCGTTATACGCGACGTTTTTTCGGAGGACGGCAACCGTTATGCGGTATAGGCGTCACATCTGAAATGTTAGTAATTTTAAAACCAGTAGAATTTAAGGCACGAACTGCTGATTCACGACCAGGACCAGGACCTTTAACATTTACTTCTAAATTCTTCATGCCAAATTCTTTGGCCATAATTCCGCAACGCTCTGCTGCAACCTGGGCTGCAAATGGCGTACTTTTACGTGAGCCACGGAAACCAGAACCACCCGCAGTTGCCCAACAAAGAGCATTACCTTGACGATCCGATATTGTAATAATAGTGTTATTGAAAGAAGCGTGAATATGCGCGATACCGTCAGCAATATCCTTTTTAACCTTCTTCTTTGTACGACCTGATGTTTGGGCTGCCATAATATTTTTTAAAACCTTAAATTAAAAACTTAGCGTTTAATGGGTTTGCGTGGTCCCTTACGGGTACGTGCATTCGTTTTAGTACGTTGTCCACGAAGTGGTAAACCACGACGATGACGAATACCACGGTATGAACCTAAATCCATTAAACGTTTGATATTCATAGAAATTTCACGGCGCAAATCACCTTCAATCGTGAATTTTGCAACCTCAGTACGCAGGTTTTCAACCTGAGTCTCATCGAGATCTTTTACTTTAGTCGTTGGTGTTACACCCGCTTCAACACAAATTTTCTGTGCGCGTGTACGACCAATACCAAAAATCGATGTTAAAGCGATTTCTGCATGTTTATTGACCGGAACATTGATACCAGCAATACGAGCCATTGAGGCACTCCCTACAAATTAAATACGACGTTCACAGGTCACCCCGCGAAAACGTGCAATTCTACGTATCCTCGCCCTTTCAAGCAAGACATTTTAATACAAATTAGACTCTTTTTTACTGTATTTACTCTAGGGCAAAACAGTAAAAAACACCCTTATTTAACCTTGACGCTGCTTATGACGTGGATCAACACAGATCACACGAACAACACCGTTACGTTTAATAACTTTACAGTTACGGCATAACTTTTTAACTGACGCACGAACTTTCATGCCGAGTCTCCTAAAAAATAAACGCTTTAATTAACGCAGTAAACCCGCTGAACCTGAGCCACCTTTCAAGTTTGATTTTTTCATCAAACCTTCATACTGGTGAGACATAAGGTGTGCCTGTACTTGCGACATTAAATCCATTGTTACAACAACAATAATCAGTAAGGATGTACCACCAAAATAGAATGGTACGTTCCAGTACACAATCATAAATTCAGGTAACAAACACACTGCAGTAATATAAGCCGCACCAACTAAAGTTAGACGACCTAAAATTGTATCGATATGTCTCGCAGTTTGTTCACCTGGACGAATACCTGGAACATAAGCTCCAGAACGTTTCAGATTATCAGCCGTTTCTTTCGGGTTAAACATCAACGCCGTATAGAAAAAGCAGAAGAACACGATCGCTATCGCATACATCAAAACATATAACGGTTGGCCTGGAGACAACATTGTCGCCACATCCTGAAGAAAACCAAAAGTACCTTCAGTACTGCCAAACCACCCAGCCATTGTTGCAGGGAATAAAATTATTGCCGAAGCAAATATTGGTGGAATTACACCTGCCATATTAATCTTTAGTGGTAAATGGCTAGTCTGTGCTGCATACATCTTACGTCCTTGTTGACGCTTTGCGTAATGCACAGTAATTCGACGTTGCCCACGCTCCATAAACACAACGAAAGCGGTCACTGCCAGAATCATGACAAATAGAATTAAAATGAAGCCTGAGCTTAATTCACCCGTGCGACCTAATTCTAAAGTACCACCAATTGCAGAAGGTAAACCCGCTACAATACCTGCAAAAATAATCATCGAAATACCGTTACCGATACCTCGTTCTGTAATTTGTTCACCTAACCACATTAGGAACATTGTTCCGGTGACTAGCGTTACTACTGTCGTAAAGTAAAAAATACGTAAAACAGCTTCTTCACTACCATTAACAACTAAACCTGGTTGGCGAGATAGAGCAAGTGCTACACCTAACGACTGGAATGTTGCTAATGCCAATGTACCCAAACGAGTATATTGAGTAATTTTACGTTTACCTGCCGCACCTTCTTTACTTAACTGCTCAAGCTTAGGATGCACTTTCGTTAACAGCTGAATAATAATCGAAGCTGAGATATATGGCATGATTCCTAATGCAAACAGTGACAAGCGAGATAAAGCACCGCCTGAAAACATATTGAACATATCCAGAATAGTACCCTTCTGTTGTTCAACCATTTGCGCTAATGCAGCAGGATCAATACCTGGTACAGTTATATAAGAACCAATGCGGAAAACCAGCAAAGCTCCAATCAGAAAAAACACACGTTGACGTAATTCTTTAAACTTACCGCCGCCCATGGCGCCAGCCATACCTGATTGAGTTGCTGACATCCGTTACTCTTCTATTTTTCCGCCAGCTGCTTCAATTGCTGCTCGTGCGCCTTTTGTCACACGAATGCCTTTGAGAGTAACTGCTTTATCAACTTTACCTGAATCCATTATCTTAACGCGCTTAATACTTTTAGCGATTAAGTTAGCTTCTTTTAACACTGCGATATCAATAACATCAGCAGTTAAAGCATTTAATTCATTCAAACGAATTTCGTCAGTAACACGCGCTAAACGTGAAGTAAAACCAACTTTAGGTAAACGACGTTGTAAAGGCATTTGACCACCTTCAAAACCGATCATTGGCTTACCACCTGAACGAGATTTTTGACCTTTATGACCGCGGCCACCTGTCTTGCCTAAGCCAGAACCAATACCACGTCCGCGACGTTTAGCATTTGATTTTGAACCTGCAGCAGGTTTAAGTGTATTTAAAAACATCTTAGTCCTCCTGAACCTGTACCATGTAATAGACCTTATTGATCATTCCACGAGTACACGGGGTATCTTCAACTTCTACAGTTTGGTGCATACGACGCAAACCTAAACCAGCAACACAAGCTTTATGAGACTTTAAACGTCCAGCAGGGCTACGAACCAATTTAACTTTAATTTTTTTATCGGCCATGATCTTATTCCAAAATATCTTGAACTGATTTACCGCGTTTAGCCGCAACAGTATCCGGTGAGCTCATGTCACTCAAACCTTTGATTGTTGCATTTACAACGTTGATTGGATTGTTAGTACCAATACATTTTGCTAATACGTTACGAACACCAACAACATCAAATACCGCACGCATTGGGCCACCAGCAATAACACCTGTACCAGCTGATGCAGGTGCCATAAATACTTTTGCTGCACCAAACTCAGCTGTTATTGGATACTGTAATGTACCGTCTACTAATGGCACATCTTTCATATTCTTACGGGCATTTTCCATCGCTTTTTGAATTGCAACGGGTACTTCACGTGCTTTACCACGACCAACACCAACTTTACCGTTTCCATCACCAACTACTGTTAATGCTGAGAAACCAAAAATACGACCACCTTTTACAACTTTTGCGACACGACGAATGTTAACCAAACGTTCTTGTAAGCCGTCAGTTTGTTGTTGCTGACCTTTGTCAAATCCTGCCATA
>Ga0316204_10010365_pt1 | contig 12031 bp, 8 predicted proteins | sample 6monrhotite_MG_2_FD_205661 | JGI IMG/M metagenome (GOLD analysis project Ga0316204, IMG submission 205661) | Microbial mat bacterial communities from mineral coupon in-situ incubated in ocean water Damariscotta River, Maine, United States -... | ecosystem: Environmental > Aquatic > Marine >...
TCCTGATGTCGCCTTGCGGCGAGGCATCTGACGTCGCAACACCCTCTCGTGTGAGGCGCTGGGACGTCACGTTCCTCAAAGGTACCTCTTCGCAGTTGGCGCGCGCCATGCGGCGCGGTCTGGCTGATGATGTGGGCTTAGCGAGAGGCTGGAGATGCGGTGCGGTCTGGCTGAAAATGGGGGTCACAGGGGGCTCGCCCCCTCGCCCCGCAAGGGGCCAGGAGACAGGGAGAGAACGTCAGAGACAGCGACGAAGGAGCGCTGAAGGGCGAGCCGATACGCCTTGCGGCGAGGCATCTGACGTCGCAACACCCTCTCCCGTGTGACGCTGGGACGTCGCCTCAAAGGTACGTATTCGCAGTTGGCGCGCGCCGTGCGGCGCGTGTTGACGGAAGGTGGGGGCTCAGTGGAAACGCGCCGATCCGCTGCGGGACGGATTGAAGTGGGTGCACACCGTCGGGAGCTTGGGCTCGCTGTACCCCGCGTCTGGGCTGAGCTGACGAGGGGGGACGCTCAGCGGTCTCTTGCGGTTCATCTCTTTCAAGGCCCATAGCGGTTAAAGTCCACGGAGAGGCAGGTAGGAGCGTGAGACGTGTTGTTGTTGTGGATCGCCACCGCTCTGGCCGCCCCCGACCAGCCCCCCGCTGAGGAAGCTCCCGCTGAGGAAGCTCCTGCTGAGGAAGCTCCTGTCGAGCCGGCCTGGCACGGCACGGATCCTCTGAAAGCCGCCGCCGATCGCGTCCGTGCCCGCGAGGAGTACAGAGACGCCGATGATGAGATCGACGAAGACGCCGCCCTCGACGAAGACGCTCCCAGCGAGCGCGAGCGCACCCCGCCCCCAGAGGGCGAGGCCACTGACAGCGCCCCCACCGAAGACACCGAGCCGCCCGTCCACATCTGGCAGGTCGAGACCGTCCGCGACGACAGCCTCATCGAGACCCCCGCCGACTTCGGCGACTCCGGCGACCTCTTCCTCTTCAACGCCCGCGTCTGGGACGGCATCAACCCCCGCCCCCGCAAGGCCTCCATCCTCATCCGCGACGGCGTCATCGACGCCATCAGCGTCGATCTCGACACCCCCGACGACATCCGCGTCATCGACGCCAGCGGCCTGACCGTCATCCCCGGCCTCATCGACGCCCACGTACACCTCACCTCCATCGCCAGCAGCGGCTGGGACGGCTACGACGAGACCGCCTGGGAGTCCCACGTCCGCCAGGGCCTCCGGGCCTACCTCGCCTGCGGCGTCACCACCGTCCTGGACACCGGCATCCAGCACGAGCGGGTCGAGCAGCTCCGCGGCTGGGTCACCGAAGGCCAGCCAGCGCCGAACATCGAGGTGCTCGGCTGGGTCGTCAGCCCGCCGGACGGCTACGTCACCACCGTGCTCGAAGGTGCCCCGGCCCACGGCACCCCCGAGGCCCTGAACGCCCACCTCGACGACCTCCTCGCCCTGGACGCCGCGGGGGTGAAGGTGACCATGGAGGAGGGCTTCCTCGGCAGGATCTGGCCCCTGCAGACCCCCGAGATGCAGTCCTCCATCGCCAGCGAGTCCGCCGCCCGCGACCTCCCCGTCTACGTCCACGCCATGAGCCCCAAGGAGTACGGCCTCGCCCTGGACATGAACGTCCACGCCATGGTGCACCCCCTCGACTGGCCCCACCGCGGGACCGTCAGCCGCCTCCGCGAGTCCGACACCGCCGTGATGTCCACCATCGGCATCTACGACATGTTCCGGGTCGGCTACGATCCGGCCCGCCTGACGGATCCCCTCACCCGGCTGGTGGTCCCCGAGGCCCTGCTGGAGAACGCCGCCGACCCCGCCATCAAGGAAGGCTTCCAGGCGGAGGTGCTGTCGATCATGACGCCGAAGCTCCCCGGCATGTTCTCGGGCCTCGCCGAGTGGCAGCTCACCGGCCGCGCGCCCGTGGAGCGGCGAATCCGCTCGCTGGAGGCCTCCGTCGCGGAGCTTCACCGCAGCGGCGTGACCGTCATCGTCGGCTCCGACGCCGGCAACTGGCCCATCCTCCCCTACTCCTTCCACGGCATCTCCACCGTGCGGGAGCTGGAGCTGTGGGAGGAGGCCGGCATCTCCCCGCTGGACACCCTCTACGCCGCGACGCGCCTGCCCGCCGAGGTGATCGGCGTCGCCGACCGGGTCGGCACGCTGGAGCCCGGCAAGGCCGCCGATCTCGTCCTCCTGGGCCAGGATCCACTCCTGGACGTCTCGGCGGTCCGCGCGGTGCGCTTCACCGTGAAGGACGGCGTCGCCAAGACCCCTGAGCAGTGGATGACCGAGTGAGCGCGCCCGCCCCCCGCCGGAATGCCCTGCTGGACAGCCCCGAGCTGCGCAGGCCGGGGCTGGCGGCGGTGGCCTACGTCGTCCTGAGCTTCCTGCCCCTCGCCGTCACGCTGGGGCTGCTGCCGATCATCGGCGCCGTCAGCGGCGAGCGCTTCGATCTCCTGCTGGTCTTCCTCGCCCTCTTCGCGATGCGACAGATCAACGTCTTCGTGGTCTCCACCCTCTACCACCGAGGCATCACCCACCGGGCCTTCCGCTTCCATCCGGCGCTGGAGTGGCCGCTCAGGCTCTGGGGCTGGATGTTCCTCGGCGCCGGCACCCGCACCTGGGCCCTGGTCCACCGCCACCACCACGCCCACGCGGACACCCCCGAGGACTGCCACTCCCCGAGCATCCCCGGCGAGAGCTTCTGGACCATCGGCCGCCAGTCCAAGGCCGCCTTCCTGCGCGCCAGCAAGGATCTCTCCCACCTCGCCCGCTACGACCGCAACCTCCCGGGCGACCGGCTGGAGCGCTTGATCCGCTGGGACGAGGAGCACCTCTACGGCGTCCTGGGCATCCGCATCCCCGCCGTGCTCGCCCTGCTCACCGGGGCGTTCCTGCTGAGCGGCCACGCCCCGGTGGTGGCCCTCCTCGCGGCGCTGGCGACCCTGCCCGGCCTCAACGGCAGCACGCTGGCGGCGACCATGATCCTGGTCAACGGCGCGGCGCACCTCTGGGGCTACCGCAACTACGACACGGACGACACCTCGACCAACCTCGTGCCGGTGGACCTGCTGGGCTGGGGCGAGGCCATGCACCACAACCACCACGCGCGGCCCGGCTGCGCGGACATGGCCGTCCGCTCCTGGGAGTGGGATCCCGCCTTCGCCGTGCTGAAGGGGCTGGCCCGGGTGGGCCTGGTCTCCGACCTCAAGGGGCGCTGAACCCGCCGTAGCCGTTTGGGGTATTTGGAGTGGCGAGTGCCACGCCGGCATCCCGCTCACTCCCAGGGGTTCGTGCCCCAGTCGGTGAGCCCCGAGAAGTCCGCGCAGACCTCGCCCAGCAGGTTGCCCTGGTACCAGGCGCTGCCGCAGCCGTCGCAGACCGCCGGATCCACCGCCTCGCCCCACTGGCCGCCGTCGAACACCAGATCGACCCAGACGCCGGAGGTGTTCAGCACGCTGATCATGCCGTCGGGCTCGGAGGGGCAGGGGCTGCCGAGGGTCTCGTCGTAGATGAACAGCTCCTCGAAGACCACCGCCGCCACGCTGGCGTCCTCCACCAGCACCTGACCGGAGAGCACGATGGCGTTGCCGTCGTCGGCGCCGGGGCCGAAGCCCGGGTAGGCGATGGCGTAGGTGCTGAGCGTCGGCGAGAGGTTGTCCTCCAGCCACGTCCCCGCCGCGGCGGGGCCGTCGTAGGAGAAGCCGCCCTCCACATAGCTCTGGTAGATGAGGCCGCCGTCGCTGGCCTCGGTCCACAGCACATAGGCGGCGCCCGCGGCCTCGAACACATCGCCGGCGGGCGTGGTGACGCTGCCCAGGCTGCTGATCTGGTAGCCGTCCCAGTAGTTGCCGTCGCCGAGGGGGTAGTCCTCGAAGAGCACGTGGGCGCCGTAGCCGTCGAAGGTCGTGCCATCGAGGGTCGTGCAGTAGTCGTACCAGTACTCGGTCCCGTCGAAGTTCAGCCAGCCGGGGCAGGTCTCGTCCATGCCCGCGGTCGCCTCGAAGTAGCCCGCGACCACCGGCACGGCGCTGATCTGCCGGGCGTCGGTCATGGCGGCGCCGAGGGCCGCGCCCACCGCCTCCGCGTCGAAGCTCGGCAGATCCACATCGGTGTCGTCCGAGAGGTAGGGCTCGTCGTCCTCCTCGGGGTCCGGCGTGCTGTCGTCGCCGTCGTTGACGCCGGTGCCGGGCTGGGGATCCTCCCAGCAGCTCAGCCAGACCTCCAGCAGGTAGAGATCGTCGGCGGTCACCCCGCCCGACGGCGGCATGTCGCCGACGTCGACCGTGCGCGCCAGCACGCGATCCGACAGGGCGACGGCCTCGTCGTGGGTGTCGAAGTTCACCGCGTCCGGGGCGCCGTTTCGCTCGGCGCTGCTCGCGGCGTGGCAGCTGGAGCAGCGCTCCACCATGAAGCCCTCGCCCCAGTTCTCCCAGGTGACCACGGGCGCGTCGTCGCAGAAGGGATCCAGCGCCGCGCCGGTGTCGTCGGTCGCGGTGCTGTCCGTGTCGTCGGTGGTTCCGGCGTCCGTCGTGTCCGTCGTCGCGGTGTCGACGGGCGCCTTGTCCGTGCCATCGTCTGTGCCGCCGTCGCAGGCGAGCATCAATATCAGCGCGATCATGAGAGCACCCCCAGCAGCGGCTCGGCCCCGGAGATGTGCTCGTAGGGATCGATGTCCGCCAGCGTCAGCAGCGCGCCGCCCAGCCCCTCGACCGTGAGCAGGTCGCCCTTGGCGACGATCTCGGCGGTCGTCGGATCGATCTCGTTGCCGTAGTAGCGCTCGTCCCAGCCGCCCACGACCCGATCGCCGGTGAAGCCGGGGCCGAGGATCATCGCCGAGGTGTAGGGCCAGTGGTCCTTGCCGTTGGTGCCGTTGAGTTGCGGAGTGCGGCCCATCTCGGAGAGCACGACCACCACCGTCTCATCGGCGAGGCTGCCGAGCCCGGTGCCGGGGGTCGAGCCCAGGATCTCCATGATCTGCAGCAGGTTCTGGAAGAGGCCCTCCCAGAGACCGGACTGGGTGTCGTCGTTCTCAGCGTGGGAGTCCCAGCCCAGCCCGACCGACGCGTCGGGGTAGCCCAGGGACACACAGCGGGACAGGCCCAGGCTGAGCGCGTCCGCGGCGACCACGGCCTGTGAGGCCAGGGTGCTGCCGCCCGAGAAGTCCATCACATAGCGGTAGTTCTTCAGGCCCAGCGACTTGTCCAGGGACTCGGCGAAGGCCCCCGCCAGCGCGAGGTCGCGGCCGGAGTCGCTGATGGACGCGCGGGCGCTTGCGCGGCGCTGGACGTAGCGATCGATGACGCCCTCGGCCATGGAGGAGATGCCCTCGACCGGGGTGTCGGACCAGGCGAGCACGTCGCCGCTCAGCAGCCCCTCGAGCTGCCCGTTGGCGCCGGTGCGAGCGACCAGCGCGCCCAGGTCGCCGGAGAAGCTCGGGCCGCCCAGCACGAGGTGCGGCAGCGTCAAGCTCTCCGGGGCGTTGGCGGCGATGAGGGTCGCCCAGTCAGGCGTCTGCCCGCTCGTGCCGCCGGTCAGGGCCAGCATGGTGCAGATGTCGTGGGCGATGGAGCGCACCTGCATGCCGTTCAGCACCAGCATGTCCTGGTGGTGAGCGGACATGAAGGAGTCGACCGAGGGGCGATCGCGGTGGGAGACGTACACGATCTCCCCGGCGTTGGACCGCTCGGCGGCGCGCTCCATGTCCACGCTGCTGTTGTCGAAGGCGTCGGCGAAGACCCGGGTGGGGTCCCAGCCGCCGTTGTTGAAGACGAAGAGGAACTTCAGGTCACCCGTCGCGGGCGCTGCCAGCGAGGGGGCGAGGCTGGAGGTCAGCCCCAGCCCGGCCAGTGACGCGGCGCTCGTTCCGAGGAAGGTTCGGCGGTTCATGTGAGTGGCCTCGGGATCAGTAGAAGAGGAAGTCGGGATCGCGCAAGAGGGCGGTCAGGAGACCGGTCCAGGCCGCTGCGGGATCGTCGTCGATGGCGTGCAGCTCAGCCCAGAGGTCCAGGCCGGCGGCCACCTCTTCGCCGTCGAGATCCACCCGGTCACCGAGGACCAGGAGGTGCAGACGCTGGAGCTGCGGCGCGAGGGCGTCGGGGTCCGTCTCGGTGAAGTCCACCTCGGTGAACAGCGCGCGCTGGCCGGCGACCTGCTCGATCTCCGCGGCGACCGCGTGGCTGGCGGCGGCCTCGGCGAGGCGCTGCTGCACCAGCACCAATGTGGCGTTGGGGCTCTGGGCGTTCTTGATCACCGCCCGCCCGTCCGCGCCGCCGGCGAGGGTGCGGAGGCCGATCTGATCCGTGGCCAGCATGTCGTAGTCCGCGTAGGTCCAGCGGAAGCCGGTGAGGGCCTCGACCTGACTGGAGAGCTGATCGGGGCTCACCATCTTGGCGGTGGGCGCGTCCACGGCGTCCACGTCCGGATCCGAGCTGTCGACCGCCCGGTAGCGCGTGTCGGCGATGACCGACGCCATCAGCGCCTTCAGCAGCAGCCCGCTGTCCAGGAAGGCCTCCCGGTGGCCCGTCAGGGGGTTCATGTCGCCGCTGTCGACGGTGCGGTCCAGGAGCGCGCCGTAGACCTGCTCCACCACGCAGGCGGGGAAGCGAACGTCGCCGGCGATCTGCTGGCCGAGGTCGGTCAGGTTGTCGCCGGGCTCGCCGTAGAACGACGGGGACACGCCCAGGTAGTCGTCGTACAGGCGCTCCCGCTCGGGGTGGTAGGTGCTCATCTCCAGGTAGCTCTGGTCGTTGTAGACCCAGAAGCCGTAGAGATAAGCCGCCAGCGGATCCAGGCTGTTGTGGCAGTTCACGCAGGCCGGGTTGGTCGCGATGGCGTCGTTGATGGCCTCCTCATCCAGCAGATCCGTGTTGCGATCGAAGGCGATCTCCCGGGTCAGGTAGTCGTTGCAGAGCAGGATGCGGCTGATCTGGTTGGCCCGGCCCCGGTTGGCGTTGGAGGCGGTGGTGCTGTAGCGCCACCACAGCCCGTTGGTCGCCAGCACGCCCGAGGCGGGGCGGCTGTCCGGGTAGATCGCCGGGCGCCACTCGCCGGCCCCGTCGCCGGTGTACTCCAGCTCCCAGGCGTCGACGAGCAGCGCATTGGCGACGGTGTAGTCGGCCGTGACCGTCTCGGTCCAGGGCAGGTCGCTCGCGGCGACGTGGGCGAGGATTCGCAGGGGCTCCTGGCCCACCGCGTCGTTGAAGCCCGGCACGTCGTCCATGCCGAAGGCGTCGGCGCTCAGCGTGAAGGCGTCCAGGCGCGTCAGGTAGATCTCCGAGAAGATCTGCACCACGCGCTCGCTGAAGCGCTCGCTCTCCATGTACGCCAGCGCCAGGTCGTCCACCGCGCTGGCGTCCGACTCGACGCGGGCGATGTCCGCCTCGTCGGGGCGCACCCCGCGCAGATCCAGGCTCACCCGCGTCAGCAGGTCCACCGGGGCCATCTCGGCGAGGACCACGTCGTCCTGCCAGCTCGGCCCCGCGTCGGTCGTGTCGGTGGTCCCGTCGGTGGTCCCGTCCGTGGGATCAGTCGTCTCAGTCGCTCCGTCGGTCCCGGGGTCGGCCGGCTTGTCGCCGCCGCCGCAGGCCAACGCCATCCAGAAGAGGTTGATCACCACGGCTTCGTCTCCCAGTCCAGCAGCGTCGATACGTCCACGCAGGCTTCGCCCACGAGCTCGGTTCCCTTGAAGACGGCTCCGCAGCCGTCGCACTCTCCGACCAGATCCCAGCCGCCCTGATCGTTCGTCTCGACGTCGAACATCACGTCCCACCAGACCCCGTCGACGTCCCGCACGGCGATCGCCCCGATGGCCTCCTGCTCGCAGGGGTTGCCGAACAGCTCGTCGATCACCGAGAACTCGGAGAACTCCACCGCCGTGGCCGCGTCGCTCATGTTGCCGACGGTGCCGTCGAGCATCACGTAGTTGGCGGCGTCCAGCGGGCCCTGCGGGTAGCTGATGCCGTAGGCGAAGAGCGAGGGCGTCACGCCCGCGTCCAGCCAGGTGTCGTCAGCGCTCTCGCCGTCCCAGGCGAGGCTGCCGATGACGCCCGAGACCCAGGACACCGAGGTGTCGTTGCCGACCCCCGCGCCCGTGCCCTGGTAGAGATCGCCGCCCAGGTGGAAGGTGTGCCCCGCGGCGTCGCGCATGGTGGCCGCCCCGGAGACCTGCACCAGATCCCAGGCCCGACCGTCGCCGAAGACCGTCATGTCGTCTTCGTAGAGGTTGTAGAAGCCGTAGCCGTCGAAGGTGGCCCCGGAGTCGGCCTCGCAGTCGGCGTACCAGAAGGTGTTGCCGTCCTGCTCGTACCAGCACGGGCAGCGGGCGTCCCCGTCGTCCAGCAGCGACTCGTAGCCGGCCAGCGCCGGCTCGGGGGTGATGGCGAGGATCCCGCCGACGAAGTCCGCCAGCGCGGCCTCGACGAGGGCCTTGTCGAAGTCGCCCTCGGTGCCTTGCTCGCCTTCGTATTCGTAGTCACCGGGCAGCTCCGGCGACCAGTCATCGTCCGGCGTCGTCGCGGTCTCGCCGCCGGTGGGATCGCCGGTGCCTTCGTCGACAGTGGTGTCCCGGGTGTCATCGCCCGCGCTGTCGGCCGGTTCATCAGCCGGTCCACAAGCCAGCAGGCTCATCAGGAAGAGGTGCATGTACGTGCTCCCTTGGGGTGCGGTCCTTGGACACACGTGGTTTAGAAGGGTGAAAGACTTTCTCAACAAGACCAGCGATTACGGGAAAACCAGCGTTGACCTGTATTCAAACAACCGCCACCAGAAGCCGCCGCGCTCACCCGATGTGGTCGTCGAGCATCGTCAGCAGCTCAGGCTTCTTCAGCTTGGAGTAACCCTCTGCGCCGAGGTGCTTCATCGCCGCCTTGAGCGTGGGCGTGGTGAAGTCCTTCTTGCAGAGGTCGAACACGTAGCGGCGGCCCTCCGGCAGCAGGTGCGGTGAGTCCAGCAGCGCGATGATCCCGGGGTTGCCCAGCGTGTTGTGGTTCAGGTCGATGCGAACGGCTCGCGAGACCACCGGGGAGCTCAGGAGCGCCGCGGCGCCCCGGCCGTGGATCTGGTTGTTGGTCAGCGCCAGCAGCGACGGCCGCAGGATCTCCGAGGCCGCCAGCGCCGCCGCGCCGTCGTCCCCGAGCTGGTTGGCGCTCAGGTAGAGCGCGTCCAGGCCGCCCAGGTGCTCGCCCGCCGCCAGCGCCTTCGCCCCGGCCGGACCCATCTCCGCACGGCCAGCCATGAACACGCGCAGCGCGGCTCGGTGCGGCGTGCGCCCCAGCGCCTCGGCGGTGGGCGGCCCCAGCGGGTTTCCGAAGGTGTGCCACTCGGTCAGCGCCGGCAGCGCCGCCGACTCGGCGATCGCCACACCGCCCGTCGCGCCGATGCCGCTGAAGCTCAGGAACAGCACCTCCAGCTTCGACAGGTGGGGGCTCTCCGCCAGCGCGCGGGCCCCCTCGGAGCCGATGTTGTTGTGGTACAGCGCCAGCCGGGTGAGGTTGGCGAAGTTGGGGCTGCCAGCGACCGCCCGGATACCCTCCACCCCCACGCCGCCGTACGTCGCGTAGAGAGAGGTGAGCGCTGGTAGATCCGTACAGGCGGCGAGGTTCGACAGATCCGCCGCCGTGAAGCCCCCGCGGAAGTGGATCGCCGTCACCCGCGACAGCGCCCCCGTGGCGGCCAGGGTGAGCAGCGCGTTCACGCTCAGGCCCAGCTCGTTGGCCCGCACCGACCTCACCAGGGGCCACGCGGGATGTCCGGGATCTTGGAGGATCTCCGGGGTGACGCTCCGCAGCCCGTCACCCCACGGCGCCAGCGCCGCCGCCACGGCGGACGCGAACCCACCGGCCGCCCGCACCTCGACAACCAGCGCCTTCCAGCTGTCCGCCGACGGCTCCCCGCTCGCGAGCTCAAGTGCGTTCGGCATGTACTGCTTCCTCCAGGTGACGCCCGACAGCGCTCGCTCACAGTCTACAGACGCAAAAGGACCGGCCCTCCGAAGAGGACCGGCCCGGGTGGCCGCGCACCTGCTGTGGCGACGATCGGTGAGGAGCTAACGAACCTCCGTGACGATGCCGGCGCCGATGGTCTTTCCGCCCTCGCGCATGGCGAAGCGCATGCCGGGCTCGAAGCCCACCTGCTTCAGCAGCCGGAAGCTGATCTTCGCCCGGTCACCCGGGTGGATCAGCGCGGCCTCACCGACATCCAGGACGCCGGTGACGTCCGTGGTGCCGAAGAAGAACTGCGGCATGTAGCCCGTGCCGAACGGCTTGTGACGGCCGCCCTCCTCGCGGGTGAGCACAAAGATCTCGGCCTCGCCGTCGACGTGGGAGGTGATGCTGCCAGGAGCGGCGATCACCTGACCACGCACGACCTCATCGCGCTTGATGCCGCGGAGCAGCATGCCGACGTTCTGACCGGCGCGGGCCTCGGGGATGTCCTTGTGGAAGGCCTGGACACCCTTGACGAAGACCGGCTTGGACTTGTTGTCCGCGCCAATCAGCCCGACGATCTCGACGAAGCCGCCCTTGGGCATCACGCCGCGCTCCACGCGCCCGGTCACCACGGTGCCGAGCCCCTCGATGGTGTGCACACCCTCGACCGGCATCATGAAGGGGGAGGTGTAGTCCCGCTCCGGGTCGGGGATGTTGGCGTCCAGCGCGGCCACCAGCTCGCGAATGCAAGCCACGTCCTCGCCGGTGTCACCACCCTCCCAGCCCTCAATGGACTTCAGGGCCTTCAAGGCGCTGCCAAAGATAAAGGCAGTGTCCTTGTAGTTGTGGGCCTCGAGCTGCTCGGTGACCTCCAGCTCGACCAGCTCCAGCAGCTCCGGGTCAGCGATGTCGGTCTTGTTGACGAAGACCACCATGTGCTGAACCCCGACCTGACGGGCGAGCAGGATGTGCTCGATGGTCTGCTTCTGAGGCCCCTGGGAGCCATCGACCAGCAGGATCGCGCCGTCCATCTGGGACGCGCCGGTGATCATGTTCTTGATGTAGTCGGCGTGCCCCGGACAGTCGATGTGCGCGTAGTGCCGGGTCTCCGACTCGTACTCGACGTGGGCGGTGTTGATGGTGATGCCGCGGATCCGCTCCTCGGGCGCCTTGTCGATCTGATCGAAGTCCACGGCCTTTCCGCCGTGGACGGCGGCCATGACCTTGGTGATGGCGGCGGTGAGGGTGGTCTTGCCGTGGTCGACGTGACCGATGGTTCCGACGTTCACGTGGGTCTTGTCCAGGATGCCCATTTCATTCTCCATAAGGTTGGGCGTTGCGCTAACCAGACACAGAGGTGTCCGGGCTCGTCAGGCAGGCAGGTTTGTGCGACATGCACAGACCTCCCGCCACGAGTTCAAGCTCGTGTGAGCAGCTCTTCGGTGGGGTCCAAAACGAGAGAAGCCCCCTCAGGCGGTTGCCGGAGGGGGCTTCGTCGATCGGCCTGGACCCTAAGGTCTCGCTCCGACCGCGCCACCTCCGGAGCGCGATGAGTCTGAATCCAGCGCTGATGACAGCGCCGCCGCCGCGCTGAGCGCGCGGGGTTCGGATGCAGTGATGGCGAGGCGGATGTTCATTGTGCCTGTTTAATACAGTCGTTCAATTTGAGCGTCAAGTCGCTAAGTTCAGTTTATGGATAGGAGCTATCAATACGTTGGGCGGGATCACGCCTTGGAGCGGGTGCGGGATCAGCCGCCCAAGAGAGGCGCTGGATGGCTGGAAGGCGGGTCCGGTCGTCCTTCAGCGCTCCTGAGTCGCTGCCTCTGAAGCCCTCCCCATGTCTTCTGGCGGCTTGCGCCGCGAGGGTGCGAGCCCCCTGTGACCCCCATTAATCCACCAGACCGCGCCGCATGGCGCGCGCCAACTGCGAATGCGTACCTCTGAGGAACGCGACGTCCCAGCGGCTCAGGCGAGAGGGTGTTGCGACGTCAGATGCCTCGCCGCAAGGCGACATCAGGAGGCAAGACCTTGCGAACACGTGGACGGTTTTCGACGGAGACCAGTTGCCATTCATCCGAACAAATCCAGTAAAACCGGC
>Ga0316204_10010366_pt1 | contig 12031 bp, 3 predicted proteins | sample 6monrhotite_MG_2_FD_205661 | JGI IMG/M metagenome (GOLD analysis project Ga0316204, IMG submission 205661) | Microbial mat bacterial communities from mineral coupon in-situ incubated in ocean water Damariscotta River, Maine, United States -... | ecosystem: Environmental > Aquatic > Marine >...
TCCTCGATGAACCTGTCGGCCGTTCCATCTCTGGTGGATTGGCGGCCAGATCTTCTCGTTCCTCGCCAGCTGACTTGGAGACCGCCGCATTGACACCGCCCAACGCCTGTTTCATCTGGATTGGTGGTAATTGACCAACCTTGGCCAGAGCAGCGCCGGGGGCCTCGGATGAAACATTGGGAACCTCGGGCATCGGTTTATCGGGCACCGCACTACCGCCGCCACCTCCGCCACCGCCTCCCGATTCGTCTCCACCGCCGCCTTCACCCAGCGATTCCAGTGCTGCCTGTTTTTCGGGTCCGGATAAATTGGGGGCTTCTTCGGAATGTTCCAGCGCACCGCCGCCCAGGGCAGGCTCATCACCCGCAAAGCCTTCTGCTGTGGCGGGTTCTTCATCAGTAACAGGCGCTTCAGATTCGGTAGCTGATTGTTCAGTTTCAGCCGCTTCGTCGCCCTGTTCGACAGGTGTTAATTTTGGTGTAGGTGTAGCCGTATCACCGATTTCACTGCTTGATGCTTCGCTCGATTCCTTGGTCGCCGGTGCTTCAGCCACGTTCATTTCACTGGGTGTTTCTTCAACAGCTGTATCCGAGGATGTGTCGCTATCTGTCTCTTCCTCGATGGGCTCGCCCGTTGCGACATCAGCCGGATCCGCCTCATCCGCAGCAGCACGTTCGGGATCGGCTTTGGCCAGACGTTCTTCCAATTCGGCTTCGCCGTCCTCTTCACTGCCACCTTGTACTTCACCACCTTCAGCACCAGGCATACTGGCTCCACCACCACCAGCTTCACCCATTTCAGATCCCGCTCCACCACCACCCCCGGCCGCAGCCTGAGTTCCTGCTTCGCTGGTTTTAATTTGTGCCGAACCGGCTTGTGCTGCCTGAGCTTCCCCACCCTCTGCATCTGGAACGTTTTTATCTTTCCCAGCTTTAGCTTCGGTATCTGCCTCTGCCTGTTCTTCTGTGTCTAGTTTGTCTTTTTCGTCCTTCTCAGTTTTCTTGTTTTCATCTGCCGCTTTGCCTTTTTCGCTGGCTTCGAGCTGCGCTTCATTTGTTTCTTCTGCCTTAACGGCCTCGGAGGAATGATCCGCTTCAGTTTCAGCCGCTTTTGATTCAGCAACAGCTTGCTGTTGGTGTTTACTTTTCTCTGCTGCGGGCGTTTGTTGTGATTCAGGCTGTGACTCAACCGGACTGGCTACCGTTTCGGCTTGTTCACTTCCGATTTCCTTTTCAGTTGATGAAGCCGCTTTGGTTTTTTCACTCGTAACCCGCGACGTTTGTGTCTCTGACGGTATGGTGGATAATTTCTGTTTTTCTAAATCGTCTTCTTCTTGCGAAGCTTCCGGTGATTCTCCTTCAGGCTCAACCAATTTCAGCGGCTTTGTACTTTCCGCCGTAGTTGAAACTTCTGCTGTTTCTTCACTTGTTTGAGTAGTTGCGGGTGTAGCTGTTGGCACAGACACAGGTGCTTGCATATTATTGGGAATGGCCGCCGTTGCACCGGCTTGAGCCTGGTTTTCTTGCTGGGGTTGTTGTCCGGGTTGTTGTTGGATCGAACTTGCTGTCGAACTCGCAGCCGCATCCATCATCGTTCCAACCCGGGCATTACCAACACCACGTTGCATGGCATGACTCATTTGTGCCCGCCCGGTGATGTCGGCTTCGTTATTGGGTGATTCGGCAAATTCGCTTACCCGCTCAGCCGTAACGGGCAGGTTCTGCGCCTGGGCGAGCTGGGGCCCGTTGCTTTGTTGCAACGCTGACTTAGCCATCGGCTGGATCGATTTATTCGATGCCTTGGCGTTTTTTGATTTTGATTTGGCTCCGCCCATTGCTGTTTACTCGCGCCACTGTCCTTTTGTAAATCCAGCAAACTACCTTCTATAAGGTAATACGCCAGGTCCGATTAACTGGTTCTTCCGCGTAAACAACTTAATAAATACAACTCACGCTGACTTTCTTCACTTTCTAATTTTTAGCTCATCATGATTATCGAAAACACTATGGTGTATCACGTCTGTACTCAATAAGTTATGTTTCTTTAAACTTGATCCAGGACTGCGTCACTAAGTTTCATACTTTCTAAATCGTTAAAGTAAACTTATCCGTTTATTAACAGAAGTCGGACATCGAAAATCATCCCAGTTCGAACCCCTTACGATGTTTCACCGGCAAGCTGCTTTATCCGCGCGGCATGCTCCAAAAAAACTGGCCAGCGCGGTTCATCCAGAATTTTCAGCTTCCGCTCATTGGCGATTTCGATTAGCGTCGTAAACAGGCGATCCATAAAACGCCAAAATGCGTCCCTACTCATTACCACCTGGTCTTCGAAAAAATCCATAAACATCACGCCTTCAAACGGCTCGATCTCGGGTTCAATTCCCGGGTCACCAGAGAACATCACCTGCCCGGAATCATTACCAAATCCATAACCGTTGGCCATTTGTTGCGCGAATAATTCAACGTGTCCCAACGACACTGTTCCGATAATATGTTTAATCGGTTTCAGCTCCTCATCGGTAACAATATCCACTGGCAGAAAAGTCTTCGATGGCCGCCTTGCTGGCTTGATGGCAATCGAATCAATCCTGGAATCTTCAGTCTGTAGCATGAATCAGTAACTCCTCATTAATAAGAACTTGTTCAACTACACAATATATACACCTCTACAGTAAAAAGCTGGCATCTCGACAAGTCTGGTTTCATGCTCATATTGTCGGGAAGAATGTTGCAATTTCATCATTACGGAAATATCCCGTCCAAGAGACATTGGAAATCGTCGTTTCCGGAATCGCACCGGGATTTTCCGGAAACCTTCGCTTTTTAATCAGCTCATCCGTAGCACGACGAATTCGATCGGCCCAAGTCGCCCAGTCTCCGGCCAGATTGTCTACCACCGTCTTAGGATTAAGTGTAGTGACGGCTTGGGTTGGTCTACGCCACATATATTCTGTATAGATACCACTAACGCGGGTTTGCGCGGCATCGATTACTGCATTGCCCGCCGTGACCACTCCATCGAATGCAGTCTTGTCGTGGAGCCCACTTCTAAGGTGGCCGGCGGCATTGAATTCGCCCACCAGCAGATGGTGCTGAGTCTGGGCCGACACCCCTTTATATGCCTTAAACCAATTCCGACCATAGTGCCTGAGTGCTTTACCACCGTAAGTTTCTGCCAGTCGGCGGAATTCGACCGCACCGAGGTCGACGAACCATTCACCAATCTCCTTCGGATTCAAGCTACCGGCCAGTTTCTTAAGGGCCTTAACTCCAATATCCTTAATACCTTGCACACCAATTTCAGTAACGAGTTCTCCAAGCCCCTCATACCCAAATTTTTGAGTTAATGTACGTATTTCTTTAACACCAATTGCTTCAGCCAACTCCCTCGCGGTCTGAGCACCCAGTTTATCAATTAACCTCTTAAGCGAACTGGCCGAAAACTCTGTGGTAAATTCCTTGAATAGTGCACGCCCTAAGTCATCGTGAAGTTGTTTCAAACCTACTGCAGTAAATTCTTCAACAAGTCTCTTGATGCTATCGGTACTAAGGTCTTCGGCTAATTCCTTGACGCCTCGACCGCCAAATGCACCGGTCAGGTCCTTAAGCACCTGAGTTCCGAGATCATTCGCTAACCGTTGAACCGTTTCGCCACTCATCTCGACAGCTAGTTTACCCAACACATCAGCGCCCAGATCATCAAACAACTCTTTGACGGCGTAACCTTCCAGGTCTGCGCCAAGCCTGCGCAACGCAGGGCCACCGAGTGCGTCGAAGTATTCTTTGACGGTAACTCCGCGCAATCCTTTGAGCAGATTCTGTAATGCGTCTTTACCAAGATGCGTATGGAGTTCTTCTATGACTTCCGGGCCAACAGTGCGCAGCAGTTTTTCCAGCGACTCGCGACCTAGGTCAGTGCTGAGGGTTTCGACTACGTTGCCCCCGAGTTTTTCTGCAAGTCGTTTTAAAGTTCGCTCACCTAGCTCGTCGGCGAGGCGCTTGATAACTGTGGGCGTTAATTCTTCGCCGAGTTGTTTTATCGCTTCTTTACCGAGCCTTTCGAAGAGTTCTTCCGCACCTTCCTCACCAAGTTCACGGATCATGCGCTCGGCAAGTTCCTCACCCACTTCTCGGCCAAGACGTTCTGCAAGTCCTTCAGCGACTTCCATACCAAGTTTACGCATGATGCGTTCGACCAGCTCTTCGCCAAAGATCATGATGAGTAATTTAATCGAACCTTTACCGCCTTTCTTGGCACCTTTAACGATGGCTTTGAAGATGTCGCCACCAACTGGAATGAGGCCGATCAAGGTCACAACAATCATCGCGACGTTTAACCACCAGGGTCCTTCTCCCCAGAGCGGCCGCCAGATAGCGTACTTAAACAGGTCGCGAATATCACCATAAATTAAAACGCCTGCGACAACATCGAAGACAAAGGCAATGAAACCACCACCGTAACCAGGTATCGCCGTTTCACCCCAAAGGAAGCCCCAAATGATATTAATCACTTGTGCTCCAACCCATAAAGCCGCGACTGCAACAACACCAACAACATAAATTATGCCGCGTAATATGTGGCCTATAATATTGCCCCAGGTTTCGCCAAGCTTTTCCTGGAACCATTCGAGAGTGCCCTCTGCAAGGTCACTGAACCAATCCCATACTTCTCCGAGCCAACCTCGCGCAATGGCCGATGCCGCACCGCCCGCATCCCGTTCTCTCGCCTGGGCTTCGAGGCTTCGATACTGTTGTGCAGCCTGGGTTTGTCCGGTGGAAATTTCACTCTCGGCTTTCGCGATTTGCCCGTCTTCCCAGGCGAGTTGCTGATCCACCGCCGATTGGATTGCCTGCACGGCTTCATCGATCTCGGCGGTAACGGCACTGCTGTGTTCGGCAACAGCACGATCCGCTTCGTTATGAGTTGCACCGATGCCTTCCTGCACTAGCTGGCTTGTTTGTTCGGTAGCGCTTTCAGCAAACTGGCTAAAGCGTTCGCCTAATGTTGTTAGTCCTGTTGTTGTTTCGCTGGTGGTTTGTTCGAGGTTGGCAAAGGTTTCTGCACTTACCGTGGCAATGCCCTGCTCGACTCCGCCGACATATTCTTCAAAACTCGCACAAATACGATCACCTTCTGCCAATTGTGGTGCGACGTGCATCGACCAGGCATTGGCCATTTCCTGGTTGAAGACTTGTTGCGCCATGGCGATGCCCGGATCATCCGCTGCCTCAGTGAACAACGGCGCGGCTTCACTGGCGGCACTACTAAAACTTTCATTGAGGACTGAGAAATTGGCTGCCAGGTCGGCACTGCCCTGTTCGGCCCGCGTCGCGATTTCTGCGTATTGCTGTCCCGCCTGTTGCTGGGCCCATGTGCCGAATGCAGTCTGCTGTTCATTGAGTGCAGTCATACCTTCTGCATTACGTGCTTCAACTTCGGCCGATGTTAGCGCGGCTTGTTCATCGAGGGATGCGAGGGCTTCGCTCTCGGTTGTGGCGAGTTTGGTTTGTGCGGCGACGCGTGCGCTTTCAAGTGTTTGCTGTACCTGTTCCAGGTTAGTTCCAATGCCTTCGCGCCGCGATTCACCGGATTTACGTACTTCGGCGGCGGCTTCGCGTCCGGTTTGCCGACAATGTTCGGCAACCTCGCCAGCAATGCGATTGGCAATTTCCTGTTGACCTTCGGCAATCGGAGCCTCTTCAGCGGAACCGGTGTTTTCTGCTAATGCATGGGCACGACCGGCTCTTGTTTCTGATTCGTTTATGCTTCTATTCGCCTCTGATTCGACGCATTGATCGAGCCGGGTGCGGGCAGTTTCAACCGTGGTGCGTACATCATCAGCACGGGTTGTAAAATAGGTATCCAGCTCACTCGCCTGAGTGGCAATGTCGGCCTGAATACTTTGCGCGCCCTGGTTTTTCTGCTCCGTGATTGAAGCGAGAGTCGCCTGGGTTGTCGAAGCGAAATTTTCACGAGCCGTGGCAAAAGCGGTTTGTGCCTGGATGGTGGCACTTTCCACCTGGGTACGGATGCGCTGGATACTTGCGGCCGCCGAGGCTTGCAATGCATCGATACGCAAGCCGCCTTCACGATTCAGTGCTTCGAGCCAGGCATCTGGCCCACTTAATGATGGTGTCGCTTCCTGTCCAGCGGATGGTGTAGATGTACGGTTACTTTCAGCATCGGTATTTGCTTGTGTTTGCAGATCCGGGCGAGCGGTTTCATTCGCTACAGCTTGCTGGGGTGCCGAATCTGTAGCAGGTGAAGTTTGTGCTTCCACCAATAACGTTGTTTCGTCCTGAGTAGGTTCGTTGGCTTGCTGGTTGGCTTCAGATTCCCCTGTTGTAGTAGTTGCTTCTGCTCGGGCTTCTTCAGCACTCGGCAACGGACCCATCAACGCCGCTTCGGTGGTGTTCGGGCCACGACGCGGACTGTTCGCCGGTGTTTCTCCATTACTCGAACGGGCGATGGTGGGTTCACCCTGATATTGACTTGTACTAGTTTGGGAACTTTGAGGTGCAGAAGGTTGATCCGTTACGGGTAATGTCGCAGTAACTTCTTTTTCCCTTGCATAAGCCTCTTTTTCAAGCTGGTGTTCGGGGGTTAACGTACCACCCGATGGCATGCGACCTTCGTCTTGTTGCACCACGTGGGCCAGTTCGTGGGCCAGCAATCTTTCTCCAGCGGCTGACTCCGGTGCAAACTCGCCCTCAGCAAAACTGATATCGGCCCCGACCGTATAGGCATGTGCATTTTGATTGGAGGCAGCTTTCGTGGCGTCATTATCCGTGTGGATACGAACATGACTGAAGTCATGATCGAAGGCACTTTCCATCCGAGCCTGGACGGATGCTGGTAATGGTTCTCCACGACCAGCAGGCGTAACACTGGCAGTGTCGGTTTGCCTGCCCACCGAATTTGCTTCGTCGCTTTGTTGTTCCGCTGCCGATGGCGGATTTTGATTCGTCTGTTCATGCCCAGTTTGCTTTTCATCATTCGTTGCTGTTTGTTCTTGCTCACCCTGACCTTGTTGTGACGATGGAGTTGAAGAAAGCCCGTTGTTACTGTTCTTCGCGATGTCAGCAACTTTTTGTTCGCCATTATTTTGATTGGTGTTTGACTCGCCCTGTTCGTTCGCCGCCTGGTTGGGCAGCTCGGTTTGTGGCCCGGCCATCATGCGTAGCATACGGGCGTTACCCACTTTTTGTTGCAGGGAGGTGGATCGTTTCGCCTGTGCTGGAGCTTGTGTTGTTTCTGGGAGATCGTTTATAACATTCGAAACCTGGGCAAGAAAAGCTGGGCCAGCGGGTGGTGAACCCGCCTCCTGACCTTGTGCAGACTGGGGGGCTTGATGCGCTTCGGGCGTCGCTTGCTGTTTCTCGACGTCAGCGTTAGTTGTCCTGGTCGTTTGCTCGACTTGCGTCTTGGTATCGCCCATTAGTATCGCCCACCGGCCAGGCCCCTTTCTTTAATTAAAAAATCTCTTCCTTCACCCAGGCATGAAATTCCTCGCCAAAGTCGCCTCGAGTTAGTGCGCGGCCCATCTTCTGTTCTTCGCGAGCAATGCCAAGTACCAAATGGCGAACACTAATCTTCGCGCCTTCGGGCCCCGCTTCAGCCATTGCACGGAAGGCGGCATCAAGCACAACGTTTTTGATATTGCCGCCGGATAAGGTAAATTGTTTGGCGAGTACGCGCAGTTCTTCGTCGTCGGGTCTTGAAACATCGGCAGGGAAAATTCCACGCAATATGCGTAAGCGTGCATCGGCCTCGGGTCTTGGAAAGTCCACCGAGGCATGTAACCGTCGGAGAAAAGCTGAGTCCATGTTTTGTCGAAAGTTGGTCGTAATAATCACCACACCCCGATATTCTTCAATGCGTTGTAACAGGTAATTCACTTCGGTGTTGGCCCAGCGATCACGCGCTTCTTTGACTTCGCCACGCTTACCGAATAAAGCCTCGCCTTCATCGAAAAACAATATCGCATTAGCGTCTTCGGCTTCGTTAAAGACCTTGGCCAGGTTCTTTTCTGTTTCGCCAACATATTTACTCACCACTGCGGCCAAATCGACTTTGTAGATCTGCATCCCGTATTCACGCCCGAGTAATTCGGCGGCCATAGTTTTGCCGGTGCCGGATGAACCGGTAAATAAGGCGATTAGACCTTTACCTAGACTCAGGCGACGTTCAAAACCCAGGCCGGTATAAACCTGGCTGCGATAACGGATCCGATCGCGCAATTCACTAAGCTGGCGTTTGTTCGCATCGGGTAAGATCAAATCATCAAAAGTTAAATCCGTCCGTGGTTCGATTAATCGTGCAAAGTTAACCAGGCTACGACTGGATTGGCGACGGCAACCTTCATAAAGATCGTCAATAAGATAACGCGCGTCCAACGGATCCCGTTTTCGGGCCTGACCTTGTGCGGTTGCAATTGAATCACGGATTTGTCCACCGGTGAGCTGAAAACCATTGGCCAGCACACTGGCAAGTTGTGCCATTTCAGGTATCGCTTCGGCAAACATCTCGGCCGATGGCAGGTAACGTTCCCAGGTCTTTTTACGCAATAAATAACCTGGGGCAGTAAAGTCGATACGTATAAATCCTTTTTGTTTTAGCTGTCCAGCCGGATCCCAGGCTGACTCACTTTCAAGAAAGACCAGCCCCTGATGCTGCTCAATAGCAGCAGCAAGGTATTCCCATTGCTCCTGAGCCTGATCAACCACCCGCAGCGTTTCTGTATTACTCCAGTAAATCGCCGCGCCGCGTAAACACGCCTCGCGCAGGATCAAATCTACCATTAATGGCCATGTAGTCTGTCGCGCCAATGCCGTGTCAACACGCAACAAGGGCACGCCAACGTCTTTGCAAAGCGCACTCGCCGCATCAAAACGCCCACTACCATAACGACCATGTAAAAAGAACACCGGCAAGTCTTGCGTTGTGTTCAACACCTCCTTGAGCCAATGCGACAAGTCACTCAGTCTGGTGATCACCTCATCTTCGAGGATGAGTTCCGCCACACCTTCCGAGTGATTAGACTCTGTCAACATTGCTTTCAGGCGACTGTCGGACTGATCACTGCCAAGCAAATAATCAACCACCCGTACATCAACACTAAGGGCGTGTGCGGAAAGCGGATCGCTGCCTCCGGATAAATCGATAACCTGTAATAAATGATGAGCACGTAATGTCGCCGATTGATTAAACATCGAACGCATGGTTTGGCCATTGGATGAAATCGGTTGCAGGATCTGCAACACCAGTTCGACACTGGGGCGCGTGCGGGAAGCATCGTCCTGTAAAAAACCGAACAAACGTCGATACCGACCGTCCAGCTCCGGTAACAAACAGGTCAACAACACCGCTACTTCCAACGGCGTTAAGCCAAACATTTTTTCCAGTTGTAACAAGCGTAAGGTAATCGAGTCTGGCGTTTTTTGTAAACGCTGACCAATAAGATTGGCGATACCTTGTGCCGTTTTCAAATAAGGCTGTAAAGATTCAACCAGCTCTTGTGGCAATTCATTAGCACGCATAAAGGGCGCGTGCAGGTACACCCCCACTTCCTGATCAGTAACATGTACCATCCCCCAATATTGTTCCTGTTTATTAGCGGCGATGGTTTTACGCCAGCGGACGGTTTGTGCGCGTACCAGCTGATCCGCCCATTCGAGTACATGCCAGAGATGTTCTTCGTTGTCTTTATAACCACTGACTGATGTTTTCTTTTTAGCGGGCTGGATTGTTTCAGCCGCAGGGTTTTCTGTTGCAGTTTCCGTTGATGACGGCTTGTCCGCCACTGGCTCATCAGGCGCATTCACTGACGACTCCGGCAACTCTGCTTGTGGCACTTGTTGCGAGGTCGTGTTTTCATTGTCTTTATCTTTACCGAATCCAAAGATGCCCATGGTTATCTCCGTATGCTGTACTTGATGGTGCGACCGCCAAGCCAATCAAGTCGTTCCAGATCGTTGAGGTAACCGGCCATTTCGATCACAACGTCCAGCGGTGCCGAATCCATTTGCACTTCAATGCAATCTTCACTCAACTGTAATAGACCAGCACGACGAATTAAATTCTCGAGTAAATAGACTGTACTCGCAGTAGAAAAATGATTAAACCAACGTGCCCATAAACGAATAATATTATTCGCCAGTAAGGCGCACTGGATATCGACACGCGCGAGACCAAACTGATTTGCAGTCAATGCGGCTAATGCCTGTAACAAATTTTCTCGGCCTTTAGCATGTAACACGACGGGATCATTTGCCGTTGTCGTCGCAGTTAATTTGTTAATCGCTCCAATAGCGCCAACATCATCAACTGTATCAATCGCAGGATCTGAAGGGCAAAACTGAACGAGAGATGCATCAACACTAAGTTCCGGCGTACGACTGGTGGCTTGCGTCCACGCATCAATCCAGTCGACCATTATTATTTCGACATTATCTTTCTCGGTAATCGGGCAACCCAGTGGCCACACCTGTGCTTCGGCATCGCCGCCAATCATCCAACACGTTCCATCCTTTTGCTGCAGCAGGTACAGGTTTAAACGATCACCGTTTACCAAGCGTTGTCCTGCCAGTAGGTTTAAAACAGTGTACTGAAAAGCATCGTGATGTTTTTCATCGACAACCTGCCATGCCTGTTTTAACGTTTCGAATTGATTAGTCGATGTCGGCCCTGATGTTCCCGACCCCGATGTTGCCAACCTAGAGGACACCAATTCAGATAAACCAGCATCAAGCTCGCCACCCGCAACTGCATCTTCACCTGCAATGGCGACTAAAAGGCTAAGCAATAGATTTTCAATTGAAAGACCGGGATATTCTTTAATTAACAAAGTTAAACGTATATCGGCAATAGCACGCAGTAACAAAAAAACACCAACACAATCAGATGTAACCAGTCTGGTTTGTCGCTCTACTGCATTTTCTCCTGCCATATTGTCGAGCAAATCAATAGCAGCATCACCCAGGCCGACAATGAGTTGCAGCCCTTGTTGTAAATTGTTTTGAGCTGACGACTGCAGTTGTTGAACGACACTATTTAACTGGCCCGTTCTCAATAACCCGCGCAATGATGACCCATGACCAGAGTTTGAAAATGCAACATGGCTAAATGCAAGTGCTTCGATGAGACGTTTAGCCAGTTCGTCATCACTCCATCGTGGCTGGGTTTCAAGTAATTGTGTATAAAGTTGTAATGCAACCGACTCGCCGGATCCAATCCCATCTATAGTGGCTTGATTTAATGCCTGAGTTAAGGCATTGATTAAATCTTGCTGGCGCGGAGTGAGCGACGATGTGTTTAGTAAATGGCTTGGCCCTGTTGTGTTATTTTTTAGAATCTGTATCCGTAATCGAGAGGTCTCCAGCCAGTCGAATTCAGCCAGAGTTTTATCCAGTTGTAATAAAACATCGGGCGAAGCCTGTAAATTAATTAACCTGTATTGGTGCTGAGTCTGTAAAAAACCGATTATTTCACAAAATGCCGTGGTTAATGATGTTTGATCGCGCCAGTCCACAACAGTTACAGGATGAAAGCGAGCCATAAGTTGTGCAACATCCAGCCCTTGCTCAGGCATTAACGATAAACGTCTGAGTAAATTTAGTGCCTGTTCGAAAAGTTGTTGATCTGTTTCGGTCTCATGTTCAGGTGATGATGTTGCCAGGCCTGAATTGGATCGAACCTTTTCTGCCGAACTTTTATTTTGCTCATTAGGTTGTGATCGTTCATTCTTAATCTGGCCCGTCGAGGTCATTAAGTTTGAATCGATGTTATTCAACACAGCCAGTACATCGTAGGGTTGTTGTCGCACTGACTCAAACCATAGCCGTTTTAACATCAGTCTGTCCATTGCGTTTAAAGTGCGCTGTAAAAGACCCCGTTGTTGTAGCAAGCTAAGGGTTTTGCCCAGGTAGCGTCGATTATCGGTTAGCACCTGGTATATGGCTTCTCCAGTTGAATGATCTTTTAGATAATTAAAAGCGCCGTAATACCAGCGGTGTTTAACCTGTTCATT
>Ga0316204_10010367_pt1 | contig 12030 bp, 7 predicted proteins | sample 6monrhotite_MG_2_FD_205661 | JGI IMG/M metagenome (GOLD analysis project Ga0316204, IMG submission 205661) | Microbial mat bacterial communities from mineral coupon in-situ incubated in ocean water Damariscotta River, Maine, United States -... | ecosystem: Environmental > Aquatic > Marine >...
CATGGATTGAATCTGGATTAGAAAATAATAAACTAGCGGATGATCCTTTTGCTGAAACGGTCTCAAAATTATGTTTGAGAGAAATGCTGGATCGTGGAGAACAAGAAGAAGAGGATGCTAACGAAGTTCAACTGATGACACTTCATGCTTCAAAAGGGTTAGAATTTCCCCATGTTTATTTAATCGGTATGGAAGAAGAGTTATTGCCTCATAAGTCGTCGATTGAAGAAGATAATATCGAAGAAGAGAGGCGTCTCGCGTATGTAGGTATTACCAGAGCGGAAGAAACATTATCGATTCTTGTCGCAAAAAAACGGCAAAAATATGGTGAAATGGTAGACTCTGTTCCTAGTCGTTTTTTAGAAGAACTTCCTCAAGATGATCTGGATTGGGAAGAAGATCATATACCATTAACCGACGATGAAAAAAGAGAGCAAGGCAAAGATCGAATGGCAGAAATGCGTAAGCGTTTGATGTCTTAATTTAAGTGTTAACTTTTAAAAATTAAATTTTATGCGATCTAAATTAGTCACTAGAGAAGGTTTTAACAAGCTTAAAGATGAGCTTGATAATCTTTGGCGTGTTGAACGGCCTGAAACCACCAGAAAAGTCACTTGGGCGGCGAGTCTAGGCGATCGTTCAGAAAATGCTGACTACCAATATAATAAGAAAAAACTGAGAGAAATTGACCGTCGAGTAAGATATCTTCGTAAATGCTTGGAGAATCTTAGGATCGTTGAATATTCACCAGTTCAAGAAGGCAAAGTGTTTTTTGGAGCGTGGGTAGAAATCATCAATGAAGAGGATGAGAGCAAGCGATTTAGAATTGCTGGTTATGACGAGATCTTTGGTCGACATGACTATATTTCGGTAGATTCTCCCATGGCTCGTGCGTTACTGGGAAGTCAAGTTGATGATGAAGTTATAGTCAAAATTGGCCCAGATAGTTTTACTTGGTTTATCACAAAAATCGAATACATCCAGTAGGATAATATTCGTTATACATCTTACGTTAGACTTCAATATAGGAAATCATGACAAACTTGCTAAGTAGAGTTAAAAACATAATTAACGAAGAGCGTGAACGACCTTTTGCGGTTTATACTTCGATCAAAGAACAAAAATTATTAAATGTACCTATTGCGAAACCATTATTAATTGTTGTTCTTAACGGTGATAAAGAGTTAGGAGTCGATAAGGAGTTAATTTGTCATTCGGGTGATTTCATTTTTTTATCCAACAGCCCCGCGATCAACATGCGTAACATTCCTAAAGACAAAGAGTATTTTGCTTTGTTAATAGAATTTGATTATCAAGATTTTAATGGTTTTCAAATCAATGGCTCTAATAAAAAAGATTATTTTATTGGTAAAACAACACCAACATTAGAAAAATGTTTACAACAATTTATTGAAGCCTCACTGTGGGCACCAAAGCAAATGTGGTCTTTACGCAAAAGAGAAATCCTTTCGTTATTGAGTCATATGGGGCATAGAGAGATATTATCCCTACTGGGAAGCCATCAAATAAAAGATCGACTGCATAAGATGTTCATTGATTGTCAGGGTTTTCATGAATTAACCATTGAGCATATTTGTAAACAGCTAGCAATGAGTGAATCGACACTGCGCCGAAAACTGAAATTAGAAGCTACCAGCGTGCAAGAGATTAAGGATCAAGCAAGACTTGGGCTAGCTTTACATTTGTTGCAAACAACACTTAACCCAATTGGTGTGATTGCCGATCAATGTGGTTACCAATCTCAGTCACGATTTGCTGAACGTTTTAAGAGACGTTTTGGTTTAACGCCTAGCGAGCTTCGAAAAACTAAAATGACCGATTAGGGATAAAAGGTGATTGTTTTGGTACTAAACTTTTAATGAGAAAGTCTTTAAGATAAACAATCAATTAATTACGACTAATAAGGGTTATTATGCGTCATATATTCAAACTTCTTACGATTTTATCACTTAGCATTTCGACAGCTGTATTTGCGGGATCTTTTACATTATCTAGTAATGATATTGCACAGGGCGAGTTTATGGCTAAAGCTCAGGAATACAATGGCTTTGGTTGTTCAGGTGGTGATTTGTCGCCACATCTTAAATGGTCGAATGCACCTAAAGGCACAAAAAGCTTTGCTATTACTGCTTATGATCCTGACGCTCCCACAGGCAGCGGTTGGTGGCATTGGCAAATAGTGAATATTCCCAAAAACGTAACGGAACTAGTGGCTGGTGCAGGTAGTACAAAAAAAAATGCAGCTCCGAAAGGCAGTATGCAAATAAAAAATGATTATGGTAGTCGAGGTTTCGGTGGTGCTTGCCCGCCTTCAGGCCATGGTGTGCATCATTACCGCTTTACGATACATGCATTATCAGTAGAAACACTGGAATTGCCTGAAGATGCTTCTGGAGCGCTGGCTGGTTACATGATTAATGCAAACACCATAGAATCGAGTAGCATTGAATCTTTGTACAAACGAGATTAATCCAATAAGTTACTTAATCAGATAAAAATAGTTTGCTTTGATCGCTGCTTGCCGGTTTCAGCCAACCAGTTTGTTGTCTCTTTCAGTTTACATTCGTTATTTTCTATTTAAATTATCTAGACGGTAATAAAATCTAAATTTCCGTTATTCGTACTAAAGCAAGTAATTCAATATAGCAAAAAGATTGTGCTGTCAGTTAAACAATCGGTTATCATCAGAAAAGTATTTTCACGTTAAATTCTGAGTGATTGTAGTATCCTATGAGCTTACAAAATATCGTTAATTCTTCCATCATAAAAAGTGGCTCATTAATCAATGGTCGATGGCTAGCTGCAGATCAGTTCTTTGATGTGATCGACCCCGCGACTGAGGAAATTATCGCTCAGGTTTCAGAAGTTAGTTCACTACAAGTTAAGCAAGCAATTTATTCAGCCTCAAATGCGCTATTAAAATGGCAAACATTATCAGATCAAGAACGAGCAAAATACCTTTTAAGCTGGCAAGCATTACTCATTGAAAATCTTGATGATTTAGCTCAGATTATCACTTTAGAGCAGGGCAAGCCTTTGCAGGAATCAAGAGGTGAATTATTGCACTCTGCAAACTATATTAGATTATATGCTGAGTTAGCGGAAGATTTGACTAAACCCGATAAAGTTCCTAGTGATAACAATCAATCAGCTTTGGTTTATAGGCGCCCAGTTGGTGTTGTTAGCGCAATTACACCTTGGAATTTTCCTTGTTCAATGATCTTACGAAAAGCGGCAGCAGCATTAGCTGCTGGCTGTACTCTAGTGCTAAAGCCTTCGGAATTGACACCCCTAACAGCGTTAGCAATAGCTCAATTATCAATTGACGCGGGAATCCCTTCAGGAGTGCTAAATGTCGTTGTAGGTAGTGATTCTCAGATGATTGGAGAGATTTTAACTCAACATCCCAAGGTTGCAAAACTCAGCTTTACCGGTTCGACAAAAGTCGGTAAAGACCTACTTCAGCAATGTGCTTTGGGTGTCAAAAGAACTTCGATGGAGCTTGGAGGAAGTGCTCCTTTTATTGTTTTCGATGATGCAGATATTGATCTTGCTGTCGAAGGCGCAATGGCAAGTAAGTTTCGTAATGCCGGGCAAACTTGTGTGAGTGCTAATCGATTTTTGATCCAAGATACCGTGGTTGAAAAATTCAAATCGAAATTATTACAACAAATATCGAAATTGAAATCAGGCAATGGTTTTGATTCAACCGCTCAAATGGGTCCTTTGATTAACCCGTTAGCAATTAATAAAATGAACGAGTTAATTGCTGATGCTGAAAGTGAAGGAGCAGAGCTATTAGTCGGAGGCAAAAAAATTGAAGGAAAAGGTTATTTTTTCGAACCGACGGTTTTAGATAAAGTGACACCATCAATGAATTTGTTTCATCAGGAAATCTTTGGGCCGATAGTTTCTATTATTTATTTTAAAACGGAAGATCAAGCTATCGAATTGGCTAATCAAGTAGAATTTGGTTTAGCGGGATATTTGTTTACTAAAGACCAATTAATAATTAATCGATTTAGCCAACAAATTCAGCTTGGAATGTTAGGAATTAATGAGGCGAGATTATCAAATCATCACGCACCTTTTGGTGGCGTTAAGCAGTCAGGAATGGGAAGAGAAGGTGGCCGTTATGGAATTGAAGAATATTTAGATTATCAGTATATTTGCCAAACAAAAACTCCCGCATAAAGCGGGAGTTTTGAATAAAGCTAACTATCGAAAAATAAGCAGCTTAAAATTGGAATGTTAACAATTAGAACCTAGTACTAACACCTAAAGTAAAAACGATAGGATCAATGGTTACATCAACGCTTGCTTCTTTCGAACCATCAACATAAACATCAGCGGTTGTTTCGATATTTTTATAATAAATACCGCCGGTAAAGTTCCAGTCGTCATTAATCGGTGTATCAAAACCAACCTGAACAGATAGTCCAGTAGAAGCATCAAGTTCAAGAGCTGTAGAAGTTGCACCAAGAGCTGAAGTTAAAGCCGAGCTAGTGTCTTCTTGGAAGAATTTAGTGTAGTTAAGCCCTGCTCCAACATGGAAAGTGGTAGTGTCGCCCCAACTGTATGTTAGAGAAACTGTTGGTGGGAGATGTTTTGTTTCACCAATGCTTAGACCTGCTAGATCACCAGTACCTTCGATGTCATGAGTAAACGGAGTTGCCAATAAAACTTCAACACCCCAGTTTTTATCCATCATGTAGGTAAAACCAAGCCCTATACCTGTTGATGAACCAACGGATACACCATCGTTTGTACCCAGAACATTTCCACTGTCATCATTTGGAGAAATGTGAGCCACTGTTCCGCGGAAAATCCATCCTTCGTCAGCTGCAAAAACAGGGGCACTTACAGCACTTAAAAGTGCTACCGCTAATATTGATTTTTTCATTGCTTTATACCTTAAATAATTGAATCATGTTTTTAATAACCGTAGCCATTTTAGGGATTTCTAATGTAAGACATATTGATTTGGATCATGATTATTAGTTGTTAATTGTTTGTGTTATATCAAGCTTTTAATCGATTGAGTGAGGTCGTTAATGATCTTGTGAAAATGGGTATTTAGGGTATTGAGAATCTGCATTCAATATTGGTTGATAAAAAGTTTTTAATAATGATAAAAATTATATTGAGGGTTTTTAATCTCTGTTTACGCTTAAGGTAATAGAGCATCTAAATAGGTGTGGTTTACATTTGGGATAGGCGAGATTAGAGGGGGATTAATTAGATGAAATTATTATTGAACAAGTTATCCGTATTAGTAGGGGTTATCATGATGTCGGGCATGGTGGCATGTGGTGGGGGCGGAGGTGGTGGTGACGATCCTGCACCGCCTCCGCCAGCTCCGGCTCCAACTGATACCGATGGAGATGGATTAACCGATTCCGAAGAAACAAGCTTAGGCACGAATATCAATATAGCAGATACCGATGGAGACGGATTTTTAGATAAAGAAGAAGCGGATAACTGGGATAAAAATAGTGGTACCCATTTACGGTTTAACCCTTTAGTGGCGGATGTTCCCAGAATTAGAATTGAAAGGTTAGGTGCTCCAGTTATTCAATTGTATGCTACCACGGTAGAATCTGGTTCTATCAATCGAGGGATGACCAACGCCTCACTTTCGGAAGTTCAAATAACCACTGATAGAGGCCGCAACAATACCAACGTTATTGAAGAACAACATGCGGTTAGTGTGAATGCGGAAGTAGAGAAAAGTGGTCCTATTACAACAGCTAAAGCTGACGCTTCATATGATTATCAACATACTGATACAACGACTGAGACCAACTATTGGAATGAGCAGACCGTTGAAACTAATCGTCAGGAAAGTTCTGATTATTTTGAAACTTTACGTACTGAAACTGTGGACACAAAAGGTGGTGAAATTAAAATCGTAATGGGTCTTTTGAATGACGGTGATGTTAGTTATACCCTAAGTAATATGGATTTAACTGCTTATATGGAAAACCCTCAAAGACCCGGTGATTTGGTTTCGGTAGGGACCTTAGTTTATGAAGGGAATATGAGCTTCACTCCCAACCCACTGGGGACAGGCGTAAATCCAAGTTCAGGTGATTATACACCTTTTAATTTCGTGTACACAGCTGAGGATAATCCCGAAGAAATTAGTCGAATATTGGAAAATTCGAACCAGTTAGTGTTAAGACCTACAAACCTAGCATTAACTGGGCAAAGATCCGATGTTGATCTCAATCTAGCTGCGCAGAATGTTAAAGCAAGAACTGCGGAAATTATTATAGATTTTGGAGAGACCCAGACTCCTAAAACTGAGCGTTATCGTGTTGCCGTGGATAATGGTAATGGTGATACTTTGAGTTTTGAAGATTTAATGACTAATCGATTAAATTTTGCTTTTGATTTTTCATCGCAAACCTTTCCGGGTGAGACAGAAAGTCATATGGGTTTGTCATCCGTCCGCTCTTTAGACATGAATAGTAATACTCATAGTTATTGGCTCGTTGCACATACTTACGTTCCAGCGGGTAGTCCAGCAGGAACAACTGAAACAAAAATATACAATATTCTATCTCAGGATTATGTTGCCAGCGATATCAATTTAAGAAAAGGCGATGTACTCCATCTGGTTTATATTACCGATACTGATTTGGATGGTTTAAGTGATCGTTTGGAAGTTCTAAAAGGTACCGATTTAAATTTAGCGGATACCGACAATGATGGATTAGATGATGCTCGAGAAGTCTACGGTTGGTACACTAATCTGGCAAATCCACCGTGTGACGAGGGAGACAATTTATCATTAGTTTTTTCAGATCCCTTAAAAGCTGATACAGATGCAGATGGCAACGATGATACGGTAGAATATGATAGTTGTAGCAATCCCGAAGGTGAACTTCAGGTAGATGCTGGGAGTGATGTTTTAGTTGATACGTCTGAAAATATAACTCTTCAAGCTGTTCCTGCTAACTATCAAAATAGTTCATCACTACGCTATGCATGGGTTCAAACGGAAGGAGATTCCGTAGGGCAACTATCGAATACCGCATCCATCAGTTTTATCGCGACTGAAAATGTTGATAAGTTGAAATTTGAAGTGACTGTGACTGATGTCGATAATGCCAACGTGAGTGCGACAGATAATATTTCAGTTTTTGTATTAAACGATAAAACCAGCGCACTATTTATAGACCAAGATATTGGGCATGATTTTAATAATTCAGGTCGCACACCAGCTAGTCCAATTAGAACGATTGAGAGAGCTTTAGATTCTAGTTTTTCCGGAGCAGATATTTATTTAAACACTCCTGATGCAGGTGTGTACGAATTATCGAGCACTCTAGTATTGCCAGAAACGGTTAATTTATATGGAGGATTTGATGTGGATTGGGTTTATGACCCCTTAAATGCTCCTACCCCGATAATGGTGAATCACGCTGTTGCATTGTCGGCTGAAAATTTTGGCGATAAAACGATTAGAGGGATAAGTATTGAGGCTAATGCACCTGCCGATGGACAAGTTCATTCGCAAGCCATACATGTGGCTAATGGTGGAAATCTTACTATCAGAGAAGTCATTGCGCAGGGTTCAGATTTAACGGTTGTTCAACCTCCAGCTGCAGACATCAACTCTTATATTGGGGGTTCCAGCTATGGGATATTCGCACAAGCTTTAACTCGGCTAGATGTTTTAAACAGTACTATTAGAGCAGGCAAAGGTGCAGATGGCGTAAAAGGAGTCACTGGTGCGGTTGGTGAAGAGGGAGACAGAGGTTCCAATGGATCAGGGCGTTCTGGCGGCAATGGTGGAACTGGTCATAATGGCCAAAATGGTGGGGTAGGCGGTGATGCCAGAGCTGTCTCAATAACTTGCCAAGGGGGCAGAGTAGGGGTAAAAGGAACTGACAGTACGAGCAATTCAGGAACAATAACGGGAGGAACTAGGGGAAATGCGGGCACAGCAACTATATCCGGCTTATCCTGTACTTTAGTTGCTGGTGGGGTAGGAGGTTCGGTAACTACTCGTGGTAAAACAGGTACTCAGGGAAACGGTGGCCAAAATTCCTCGGAATTTAATTCTGGGTTATTTGTTCCTGCTAACGGTATTTCGAATGGTGGAAAAGGTACTGGCGGTGCTGGTGGTGGTGGCGGTGGTTCTGGACCAGGCGCAAACTTTAACGATGGAGGCGGCGGTGGAGGCGGCGGTGAAGGCGGTGAAGGTGGTTCTGGTGGTCAGCCAGGTCGAGGTGCTGGAGGCTCGTTTGCATTAGCAGTAGTAGCAGTAGATTTTGTCTCTGTTTCAAATAGTGAAATCAGTACAGCCAACGGTGGTGCAGGAGGTGCCGGTGGTAATGGTGGTCAAGGTGGTGACGGTGGTTCTGGTGGCACTGGAGCTGATTCGGGAGCACGTAAAGGAGGTAATGGCGGTTCTGGAAGCCCTGGTGGGTTTGGGGGAGCTGGTGGTGGTGGTGCCGGCGGTTCAGTTGCAGCGATATTGTTATTGGAAGGCAGCTTATTAGATATGGTGGATTCCACTATTATTACGGGCAATTCTGGCAACGGTACTAATCCTAACAGAGGTCAGGGTGGTTGGAATTATGGAGTCTTTATCGAAAACAGCACCTTTGGTGTAAATGATTCAAATAGCTTTCAGTTAGGGGCACCAGGGAACGACGCTGATGCTGCGGCTGATATCAACCCATAGGCTTTTGAGCCTATATTGAAAACGGCCAGCTGTAAGAGTGGTCGTTTTCAGTTTAGTTTTAGTTTGTAAGATATTTCTTTTGAAAAATGACTAGATTAAAACATTCTAGATTAGAGAGTGGATGAATGGACTGATTTGTACAAATATTGTACAAAAACAATAAAAAGATTATCCTGTATTGCTATTTTTATAGTTTTAAAAATACAGGAGAGTTGATAGCACTGAAAGGTGTCCATTCAATAAAAGCTACATGAAAAATAACAAAAACCTAACGGTTCTACTATCTAATTTAAGTAATGGAGATAGTGGAGACCTCCACCAGATTACTCCGATTATTCTAGATGAATTACATCGATTGGCAAATCATTATATGAAATCAGAAAATTCAGGTCATACATTGCAGTCAACGGCACTAGTTAATGAAGCTTTCTTAAAACTAGTAAAAATGGATATTGAGTATGAAGATAGAATCCATTTTTTTGCTATTGCAGCCAAACAAATGCGTCGAATATTGGTTGATCATGCGAGAGGTAAGCTGTCAGATAAAAGGGGAGGTAGACATAATAAAATTAATATTGATGATGCAGTGGTCTACGTTCAGGGAAATGAAACAGAGCTTATTATTTTGGATGAATTGATGTTAAAACTAGAAAGCTTTGATCAACGTGCTGCTCGTTTGTTTGAATTCAGAGCTTTTTCAGGGCTGTCAAATTCAGAAATAGCTGATTTAGAAAAAATATCCATCGCTACCGTAGAGCGCGAAATACGTGTGGTAAAAGCTTGGTTAAAAACGGCGATTAGGGAATAAGATATTGGAATCTCAAGACTGGAGTTTGGTAAAAAAAATATTCAATGAAGCACTCGATATTAGCGCTGATATCAGGGAAGAGTTTGTCAAAAATAAGACAAAAAATAACGCTAACTTATTTCAGATAATTGTAGACATGTTAGAGAGTGAAGCCAATAAAGAAGCGAATATCACACAAATGATTTCTTCTAATATAAACCAAATGATTAGTGATAAATTTGAAGTAAAGTTGGGAGAAAAAATTGGTGTTTATGAGTTAGACTCTGTCATTGGTGAGGGCGGTATGGGAACGGTATTTAAAGCCAAAAGAGTCGATACTGAATTTGATAGCAAAGTGGCGATAAAAGTGATTCATCGACAATGTTTGAATTCAGAAACCTTAAAAAGGTTTAAAAGTGAAAGACAAATTTTGGCAAATTTAAATCACCCCAATATTGCACACTTAATTGATGGAGGAACAACCGATAGTGGATTACCCTATCTGGTGATGGAATATATCGAAGGAAAGAACCTAATTGATTACTGTAAGCAGAAACAGATTGGATTTAAGGCGCGAATTCAACTTTTTATGCAGGTTTGTGAAGCGGTCAATTATGCCCACCAGAATTTAATTGTACACCGAGACATTAAGCCAGCGAACATATTAGTCACCCGTGAGGGTCAAATAAAATTATTAGATTTTGGTGTCGCAAAAATATTAAACCCCGATGAATATTCTAAATCCGTTGCTGAAACTCAAATTGAAATGCGGATCTTGACTTTAGAAAATGCCGCTCCTGAACAAGTTCTCGGTGAGAAAGTAACGACTAGAACCGACGTTTATGCTCTAGGTACATTGTTATTTCAGCTACTTACAGAAGAAAAAATATTTAATCTAAAAGAGCAATATAGAAAGACGTTTGAAAAAGCTATCTGTGAACAGATGCCCACAAAACCGAGTAAAGCTATTTCGAATACAAATTCTTTGGTGAATGTAAAAATACCTGAAGGGAGTTTTCTGACACTTAATGCTGCAAAAAATAAACTAAAGGGTGATCTCGACAATATCATTTTAAAATCTTTACAAAAAGAACCTAAACGGAGATATCAATCGGTAGAACAATTTCATAATGATATTAATCGGTATTTAAATCACTATCCTGTAAAAGCCCAGCCCGATGAATTCTTGTACCTGGCGAGAAAATTTACTCAGCGTCATAAACTAGGCGTTCTATTTTCTTCTATATCTGCTCTGTTCATAATTATGTTTGTAGGCTTATTGTCAGTGCAAAATCATACTATTAAAAACCAAATCGAAATGATTAAGAAACAAACAGCTATCGCCAATATGGAGGCAGAAAATTCGCGCCAAGTATCTAATTTCTTGCTTGATATCTTTAGTTCTTCAGATCCGAATGAGAATGCCGGTGAAAACTTAACGGCGGCAGATTTGTTAAGTCAAGGCAAAGATAAAATTAATACATTGGAAACACCTAAGATAAAAGCGAGATTATTAGAAACTCTCGCTAGGATTTATCAAAAACTAGGTAGTTATCAAGAAGCCACTGGTTTAATTGAGCAATCGTTAGGAATTTATATTAATACTAGTGATACAACAGATTTAGAAATGGCGAGAGTTTATTATCGATTAGGTAAAATTCAGTATGAACTTGGCGAGTATGATAATGCAATTCAAATCTTAGATCGCTCAACAAAATTTTATGACACAAGTGAATTGCTAGATGAATATGAGAGAACGGCGCCTCTAATCGTAAAAGCCATTATTTACTCTGAGCAACAAAAATATAAGAAAGCGAAAGATTTGGATGAAAGTATTTTAGAATTAGTTTTACGCAAGTTTACTAAAAAATCGAGAGAAGCTGGCGAGGCATACACAAATCTCGGTGCTGTTTTACGCCACCTTGGGGATTTGTCTGGTTCAGAAAAAATGATTAGAGCGGGATTGGCAGCACGAATTAGTAGTTTGGGTAATATAAGCTTAGAAACTGGACATAGTTACAACCAGCTAGCGAGCACATTATCATTGCAAGGAAAAAATGAGGAGGCAATCGAACCAGCACTTAAAGGACTAAAAATTAGGCGTAGCATTTACAAAACCGATCATGCGGAAATTGCTGCTAGTTTAGGTAATTTGGCCAAAATTTATTCTAAATTAGATATGCTGGACGAATCGGAAAAAGCAAGGCGCGAATCAATTGAAATATTAAAACAGTTGTTCGGCTATGACCATGCGTACGTTGCAGGCTCATTAAGTAGTTTGGGTCTATTGTTAATTAATAAAAAAGACTATGAAAATGCTGAAAGGGTTTTCCAAGAAGCTCTTCAAATATTTCAAAATACTTTTTCCAAAGATAGTCCAAGACTAGCTTACCCTCTGACAGGGCTTGGAAAACTTTATATCAAACAAGGAAATATCCCTAAGGCTTTACCCTTATTGTTGGATGCTTATCAGTTAAGAGAAAAAGGTTTACCCAAAGACCATGTCTTAACGGCTACAACTGCT
>Ga0316204_10010368_pt1 | contig 12030 bp, 10 predicted proteins | sample 6monrhotite_MG_2_FD_205661 | JGI IMG/M metagenome (GOLD analysis project Ga0316204, IMG submission 205661) | Microbial mat bacterial communities from mineral coupon in-situ incubated in ocean water Damariscotta River, Maine, United States -... | ecosystem: Environmental > Aquatic > Marine >...
GCGCCAATCGCCGCTCAAACTCCGTCTGCTCAAATCCACGATTACCCATCTGTCACTCCCCTTGGGAAGGTGAGCGGCAATTGCACGGCTAAATCAAGACAAAAATGGCGATCCCTTGAGGACTAGAACCCCAAACCTGCTGATTAGAAGTCTTAGCTTTTGATATTTCCTTCCATTTCGCCTTATTGCCGTATGCTTCCTTAGCATATGATAAGCAACAATATCTTCATACTACCAATTCTTGTATTTTCGTGTAGTTTCTAACTCAGTGGTCGCTATGTGGTCGCTAGTTGTAGTTGAAGTCTGAGGGAGATCAAGGTGTGGCGACAAGCTCTAAGCTGACCAAGCGTGCTGTGGACGCAGCAAAGCCGGGTGATCGCGTCTTTACGCTTTGGGACGGCGAAGTCCCAGGCTTCGGTCTCAAGGTTCACCCAACCGGTCGCAAAACATACGTGTTCAAGTATCGTGTTGGAGGCGGTCGATCAGGTCGGCGGCGAGAACCGACCATTGGTGTTCATGGCGCGTTGACACCGGACCAGGCGCGGCAGGTCGCGATTGAGATGGCTCGGGATGTGAGCCTAGGCAAGGACCCCGCCAGCTTACGAGACCAGGTGCGCAAGGCACCCACGATGTCGGAGTTGTTTGACCGCTACCTCGCAGAACATGCACGGCCGTTCAAAAGAGCCTCCAGCGTAAGAAACGATGAACGGATCATTGACAAGACACTACGACCGGCTCTTGGCCATCTCAAAGTTGAGCACGTTGCACGCGAAGACATCCTGGGCATTCATGGCAGCATGGTAGACCGCCCATATGAGGCGAACCGTACCTTGGCCCTGTTAAGTAAGCTGTTCAATCTGGCCGAACTCTGGGAACTGCGGCCTGATGGCAGCAACGCCACGCGCCACGTAAAGCGGTTCAAGGAAGAGCGGCGAGAAAGGCTTCTCTCGGAGCAGGAACTTGCGCGTCTTGGCGTAGTGTTGGGACAGGCAGAAAGAGGCCCCATCCCTGATCGCGATGGAAATGACCGCCTGATCTTCCCTCCTGCAATCACTGCAATACGATTGCTGCTCTTCACAGGAGCCCGCTCTGGTGAAATCCTGGGATTGAAGTGGAACTGGATCAACTGGGAGCTTCGTCGCGCAGAACTGCCGGACTCGAAGACCGGCAGGAAGTTCGTGTACCTTCCCCCACCCGCAATGGAGGTCATTGCCAGCGTGCAAGCGGGCGATCCCGACCCTACTTTTGTGGTGCGCGGCAAGACGCCGGGTACCCATCTCGTAAATCTCAAGGATCCGTGGGGGATCATTCGCAAGTGCGCCGGTATTGATGATGTCCGTATCCATGACCTGCGGCATTGCTTTGCGAGCATTGGCGCGATGAGCGGCATGAGCCTGCCAATGATAGGTGCCCTGTTGGGTCACAAAGACATCGCAACCACCCAACGCTACGCACACCTCAGCGACAATCCAGTACGATCTGCGGCGGACCAGATTGGGCACCGTATGCATGAACTGCTCAAGCCGAATGCGCTCCGTGATATTGGTCACACAGGCAATGCCCAGAATGAGTGAGCGTAAGGGGACAAACCAATACCAGAAGCTATTCGATGATCTCCGGCGTGCCAAGAAGAGCGTCGAAGCATTCTCCGGATTGGGCAAAGAAACGTTGGCCCCATCGGACCTAAAGGTGGTTGATGAACAAGTTGTTGGAGCGGGTCGGCTGGCAAAGTTCATCGATAACGTGGCTCTTACGTGGTATTTGAATAGATCTCAGCTCAATGCAGCAATTGAAGAGAAGATCGAAGAGGCCGGCACACCTGTACGTGCACCTCTTGTTGAAGCTAGGAAGGTCATCTGGTAACAAGACTGCGCGATCTTGGCTACGTCATCAATTTTCATTTCGCATTTCGTAAAATATTATGAGATTTAGTTTTAGTCATTTTTCCCACTTTGCGATCGAAGCTCAAGGTTGTTTATATTGGCAATCAATTCTCGCTAAAGGTGAAGTAGATATTTCAAATTAAATCAGTCGCCCGACACGTTCGTAGCCGTCAACGTCAATTTTGCCCAGTTGAAAGGCCGCTTGCGCCTTTTTCGTCTTGCCGCTCGGCGTCTGCAGCTAAAGTACGCTTACTGCTTGGATGGACCCCTGCCCTTGCCCTAGCAGTTCATTCAGGTCGCCAAAGGTAAACCGCCCTGTATTTGGAAAATAAGCGTTTTGACCACTCTGTTAAGAGCTAGTGGCTCAAGCTTCGATGAAATCGCATCCAGCTCCAACAATTCGCGCGTCAAATACGGGTGAAACTTCTCCGTCAGCAGGTTGCCAGCGCCTGCAAATAGATCAACGTCTTCGCCTTCCCCAATCCTTGTGAGAACCTCAATTAATGGCGGGGTTTCGTCCCCCGCTCCCACTTGAAGGAAGCCATCATATTGTTCGACAGAAAACCCAAAACTTCTAAGCGCTAGCGCTAGGGTCGTCGTTTTCATTGTCCCAACTCGTGTTGCGATGATTGTGGTCTCTTCGCCCAAATTGACTAGGGACGTGTCAGTAAACCCCATTCGCTCATAGTTGAGCCGCGCCTCCTCCAGCATTTCAAGCGAATTGGTGTCCATGTAGAGCGGCTTGGTATCGGCCTCCAACACATCGAACATGCGCGCGATCACTTTGTCATGAATCTCACCCGGGTCCCCGCCGAACACAGGCGGCACACCTGCTTTGGCAGGTTTGACCATGATTACCTTTTCCCGGTCATGGATTTCCTGAACCAGCCAACGGCGTCCGGAAAAGATGAGCATCATCCCGGGTGAGAGGACGTTGTCGATTGGCAATGTCCCAAGTTCTCGCCCGTTTGAAACCAGCCTGTATTCCTCGGGCGTCTTGAACACCGCATAGAAGCTATAATGCTCGACTAGCCGCTCTCCGTTTTGACCCAAGAGCAACAACCCACCGTCCGTTTGCTCTATCAAGCCAGTTTCAGGATGACCGAGCGCGCGTAGCACATCAGTGAACATTGCTGTGGTGACCTGCCGAAACGGGCCTTCGCGACACAGCACGCTGTATAGAATATTTGCGGGTGCCCCTCCGCGCTGTGCGATTACGGATAGGATCTGATGCACAAGTGTCGACAGATGCAGCGCTTGCGGTTTCGGTGGTTCGCACCAGCCCTCCAAGAGAAGGTCAATCATTGCAATCGACCTTACCAAGCCCAGCCTCAGACGATCCACAAAACTGCTATCCGAAGTGAGCCTCGTTTCGACAGCGTATTGGCGCAGGATGGCTGGCTGGCCCTCCCTGCGTCCCGACCGTCCCAATCGCTGCCGCAGGGCTGCGACGGTGAAGGGTGCGCCAATTTGGGCAACACAGGTCACATCGCCGATGTCGATGCCAAGCTCTAGTGTGGACGTGCAGACAGCTGTGGTCGGTTTACTGCTGTCTTTCAGACGCCGTTCAACAAAATCACGGTGGTCGCGTGAAAGGCTGGCATGGTGCGGGTAAAACTCTTGGGGAAGATGCTCTTGCTCGCAAAGATTGCGCAGTCGGTCAGCGTAAATTTCAACACGTTGTCGAGCGCCGGCAAACACTAGATTGTCGCTTCCCCTTAGATGCTCGAATAAATGCGCTGCGACAGCATCCGTCGCAGATGGGGCGTTGTCGTCTTCTCCACCGGAAAGATACCCACGCAGCTGGAGTTTCAGTTCCGCTTCTCCGCCATCTGCTTCGATCAATGTGACGTGTTCCACATTGTCAGGCCGCAGATAAGCGCGGGCGAGATCCATATCGCCAAGCGTCGCAGATAATCCGATCCGGCGGATGGGCCTTTTGATTGCCAACTCAAGACGCGTCAGCAAAGACCGCAATTGCACTCCGCGCTCACTGTCGAGCACAGTGTGCAACTCATCGATCACCACAGCCCGGGTCGCACCGAACAGGCGCGCGATTTCCAAACCCCGACGTACGAATAATGCCTCAAGCGACTCTGGCGTTATCAACAGTATCCCTTTGGGATTTTTCATCGCGCGCGTTTTGACTGATTGTGACACATCGCCGTGCCACGGCACCACTGGAAGCTCCGCCTCCTGGCAGATACCTTCCAGTCGCCCCGCTTGATCGGTGATGAGCGCCTTGAGTGGCCCGATGTAGAGCACGTCAAACCCGCCGCCCTCTTCCGGTTCGTCCAGCACCTGAGAGATTAGCGGGAAAAATGCGGCCTCTGTCTTGCCACCGGCCGTCGATGCCGCGACGATGAGGTCGTTATCACTCTCATAAATAGTCCGAATAGCCCGCGCCTGAATATCGCGCAGCTCACGCCACCCCTGCTGTCTGATCCACTTCTGAACAGGGCGTGCAAGTTGGTCAAAGGCGCTACTCATCCTTAGGGCTCAGAGCTTGAAGCTTATCAGATCATCGTCACCACTAGGTTGAGCACCAGTCGTTTCCTCCACCTCACTCATGTCTTCGCCTAGGTCTTCGGAGACGTCGATCTTTTCAATCAGATCGCTCCATTCAACGCCTGGGTTTTGCTCCAGCACGGACAGCAAGTTCACAAAAGCAGTGACGGTATTACGCGGCGTCCTGAAATAGGCCTCCCCAATCCGGTCGGAACAATGGTTCATAAAGGCTTCCAGCGCTTTATCCGGCAAAGCCGTTTCATCGTCTTGCATCACGCGTCTGACATTGGCTAACAGAACAAACAGATCTTCAGGTGTCAGACTTGCAAGCCGCACAACCGGCCCCGACAAATCAACAAGGCCATCACGGGCGAAGGTGTTTTCTGCCAGCCGCGATTGCAAGGCCTCATAGCTATAAAGCCCACGGCGTGTGTTCATCAAAAACTCTGGCGTGCCTCCCATGAGAAACCCAAGGTTCTCGGCACTGCCTTGAAGCACGTCGTTCAGAATCCGCAAAATCTGCTCGTAGTTCGCATTGCGTGCTTGGGACGATGTCAGCTTGAATAGGTTCACCATTTCATCGAGGCCGACAAGTAGCCCTTTGTAACCCGCCTCACATACAAAAGCAGACATCAGCTTGAGATGATCGTAAACGCTCGCATCATCGACAATCGTGCGCACGCCAAGGGCTTTGCGCGCATCCGTGCGGGTTGCGAATTCTCCCCTCAGCCAGCGCAACGCAGCAGACTTAAGCTCGTCATCCCCATTCTCATGGCCTTCCCAATACCGGCGAATGACCTCTGCAAATTCAAAGCCACCAGTGAGTTCTTCGAAATGGCTCAGACGCTCGCGAATGATGGTGCCCGTAGGTACATCTTTTTCCTCAGCGTCTCGGTGCGCTTGGCTGACAAACCGCTCAACCACACTGGCCAAGGCACCGCCATCGGGCTTTGTGCGTGTCGATAGGTTGCGCGCCATTTCTGCGTAGAGGCCACGTGCCTGACCACCAGTCGCATGAATGCGCCTGTCAGGGGCGAGATCAGCAAACATCACCACCAGCCCCTTTTCCAAAGCCACCAACCGGATCAGGTTCATAAAGAAGGTTTTGCCTGATCCATACTCCCCGATAACAAAACGGATGGCAGCGCCGCCGTCTGCGATGCGTTCCATGTCTTTCACAAGTTCTTCAATCTCACGAACGCGACCGACTTGGATGTGACGTAGGCCCAATTTGGGCACGACCCCTGCCCGCAAAGCCTGAACAATTGCATCGCGCTCACGTGGCTTCAATTTAGACATGACGCCCCTCCCCTTCTAATTTTTGTTTTACCGCATCTGCAATCTCGGGAGACACGTCATATCCATCATACTCGTCAAGTAAGGCTTCGTCATAGGCCTCAAAGGCCCATTCGTTTACGGCCTCCAATGCACCTGACGACATCAATCCATGCTTTCCACAAAGCTGCTCGAATGCGTCCTCGGTCCAATTCTCTTGACCCACCAAATCCAACAACAGTGCCCCATGTTTTGCATCTAGCCCTGTGAACAGCGTTACATCCTTGGAGTCCCCGCCCTCTTCTGCTTCTTCCTCGGCTTCAAATATCTGTCCAAGGACAGAAGACACCCGCGCCGTATCTGACCTAATGGCCGCAATCCGCGATGCATCCAGCACTGGCCCCGTTGCCTTTTGTAGTTCAGGAATAGCCTCTCCAGAATTGCCAGGCTGGGCCGCACGAACAGTGCGTGGCGCGTCGACAATCTCTCCAGCGTGAAGGTCGGAATAGGCGAGTGATGGATCAAGGCCCAATGCCTTGTACACCTTTTCGATGCTGGCGACTTCTTCGGATTGGATGACACCATCGGCGTGTGCCGCACCCACCAAGGCCGCACGCATCGCCTTTTGGTCTTCAACGCCAACATCTTTTAGCTTTCGGCGCAGCAGCGTCATGTCAGGCGGCACTGCAAGGAACCATACCATATTTGCCTGAAGCCGGCGCCGCTCTTGTTCACTCAGCCCGGCAACAGATGCGATTTGAGCCTCCAACGCTTTGCGCTCAGCATCGGTGATACGCCCGTCAGCATGGGCAACAAACGAGGCAAGAGCCAACTCCATCAACGCTGTCTGATAGCTTGCCGAAACATCTTCCAGCTTTTCGATCTGCTCGCCGAGATCAAACAAAACCACAGGCTCTTCCGGTTTTGGTGAACGCAATGCAAAGCGTGGATCAGGTGCCAGCCCAAATCCAAGACGCGCCAAAGCATCCGCCGCTCCCGTTTGCTGTCGCTTGCCAATCTTGGTGCTGCGTTGTCCTTCGAGCTTTTCGATCACGTCGGCCAACGGAATAAGTCCGCCGCTCTGCATGATCCCACCGGCCCATTCTTTCAGCGCTTCCATTTCTGTCGACGGGAACAGGGTCCACAGATCTAGTGGCAATAGGGCGTGCGCTTCTATGCTTCCCCTGCCCTCGGGGTTCCGACCAAGATAGCGGCTCAGCTTATCAAGATCGTCTATGACTTCATTAGCGACTTCCTGTGCGATCTCGACCGGCTTTCGCAATCCGGAGATATCAGGAACGGGTTTGCCGTCGGCCGTCGGGTTGATAGTTCCTTCGAACTCGCTTGAGGCTGCGCGATACGTTGCTTTGAGGTGTTTGCGCGGCTTGCTGATCTTTAGGCCATTTGGAAAGCGACCTTCGAATCGGATCTTAAATAGCGCGAGGAATTCGTCGCGGCAGCGCGTAGCGGGCGTGCGTAAATGGCTCTCCGGATGGCAGATCAACCAGCTCAGAACCCAGTCTGCGCTCAGGCTTTCTCCCTTATCAAGACGCGCGCCAATTGCATATTTCAGCGAAAAAGGAAGCTCCCAACCCTGGCGTTCAAAGGTAGGCTCCAGCGCCTCAAACTCAGTTTCGGCAAGTGTCGCGATATCGAGAAATTCACCCAAGTATCGTTTGACCGAATGGTTCTCAGGATAGAGAGAAATCAATCGCCGAACTTCGGCGATGATATCCTTGGCATCCGCGTTGGATTGGTCGACGAAGAATCTTCGTTCCAACCCATAGAAGTACAAGAACATGTAGCCCGGATCGTAGGATGGGTCAGAACGGCCACTCGCCAACCATTCAAGATAGGTTGCCCTGCTTCGTGCTGAAATATCGGAGTACCCAGGCCAGTACGACATGCCCTCCCCTGCCCTATCGTCTCCTGTCCTAGCGACAGAAAGTGACGGGTCGATATAGGCCCTGCATTTGTCGCGATAGCCATGGTGATTGAGTAATAGCGGCGTGCCGACATAGACCATTCCACCAATATCTCGTCCAGCAACAGTCGCTGTCTCTGCCGCAGGTATCCAGCCATTTTTGCGGGAATTTGATTGCTTCTTTGGAGATGTGGGTCGCGCGTTCTCGTACCGCTTGGCTATTGCGGATAGCGCTGGTGCCGCATTTTGGCCAGCACGCACAATTTCTGAATAGTCTTGTTTTGGTAGTTTGCGCGGCACTATCGAAGATGATTGAATCGCATTCGCTTCGCGAATTCTCTCTCGTTCACGTTCGATGCGTTTTTCTTGAGCACTGACGCGGGCCACTGGCTCTGCTCGAGTGACTCTTGTGTTTGCGCTTTCCGCTGCAAGTGCTTTGGTTTCCACTTTTCGAGATCGTTTTTTTTCTTGCCACCAGACCAAAACGGCAGGCAACCCAAAGGCAAAGAGCATTTGCGTGCCATCTGGCCAACTTTGCAATGCGACCGTTACGACAACCATGCACATCAAAAAATAAAGTGCGTAAAAAAAGATAACTCGAAAAAACTTTAAAATTGATGCCATTACCAAAACCCTCTTACGGGCTACCTTAAATCGCGGGATTTATGATGCAATCGCTATCGCTAAAGTAGCACCGCTAATCTCTATGATTTCTCGATGCCCACATTCTTCTTACGCACTACGATTGATGCATGCCAAGACAGGTCTTGCGAAAGATCCAGATGATATATTCTTTCTCACCGCGCGAAGCTGGCGACCGAGAGTCATCGCCGTTTAAACTCGCACGCAACCCGATCAAAACTGGTCCAGCAAGACCCCGCACATTTTGACTAGTCTTCCGGAAGATTATAGAGTTCGAATTTACCATCCGCCGCAACTTCAAGAACCTTATTAACCATGATGTCGGACGGAGCACCAAGGGTTCTCAGAAAAGCAATGGCAGCTTTCAAAAGATTCTTGGCGGCAAACCGATCAAGACATGGCAGAATGATCATCCCCGGATGAATATCGATCCGCGCCGCCAATGCTCGAAAATCCCGTGCGTTCTCGGTGACGATGATTAAGTCATCTGCGACACACCGAGCGAGAACCGTGTGATCGGCCTCCCCAAGCCCACCCTGATTGCGCGGATGGACGACGTAGTAGCCGTCTTCCGCCATCAGTTCATTTGCCACACGCGGTGACAAGCATTCATCCAAAAAGAGCCTCATAAAAAAAGCTTATGCTGCCTTGCGCCAAGGTTTACCAGCACCCGGTCTCCCCCGAGGTGGGTGAGCACGTGCATAAATCAAAGCCGCCTCAAACGCTTCTTTGCTGATTTCGGGATAGTCTTCAACCAGCTCATCTAGCGTCTCACCGCCATCAATGCGACCAAGAACCGATTGGCAAGTAATTCGAGTACCTTTCAATATTGGCTCTCCACCAAAAATTTCGGGATCAACGACTAAATATTCATGCCTTGCTTCAAGATAGCCAGTTGTTCTGCTCCAGCATTCAGTAACAAGGGGTATGAGATTAAGCGTCAATCCAGGAGATAACTCGAGGGATCCCAAATCCGCTTGCTTTGTACTCCGAAGATACTTCCAAACCTTGAGTTTGGATTTTTTGTCCATCTTAACACCATCGAGCGAATGCATGGCGCAAGCATAGGCGACCGCACGTGCCGGAACATGTGCAGCCAAATTTCCGTGCATCAAGAGCCTCATCTTGTGCCTAGGAACAATTCCTTCCTCGCAATCTTTCTCGATACGCCTCTTGGGCACACCAGCTAGGTGAGCTGCTTCCTTGATTGTAAGGTCTGCAAATACTTCAGATGCCATAATTTTTCCCTTCGAGGGGATAGATAGCTAATCTAGACTGTTTTGTCAAGATTTGGAGGATGTCTCAAGCCATGACCCGCTTCTTAGACAAGTGAAACTTGCTGCGCCGTCAGAAAAGCCAGATTTCAGATGCTAGTACACCCGACTGGTTGAAAGTCCAAGTCCGACCAAATGAAAGCGAAGAGCCTCAGACCTGCGCTGTCCGCGCCGCCTCATCTGCATTTCCAACAGCCAAATCCAACTCTGGCAAGTCCCGCAGTGTCTGCAAATCGAACGTCACTAGAAACTTCTCAGTCGTCACGAAGGTATGCGGCGCCCCGGGCCGGGCGCTCTCGGACCGCTGGCGATCAGATCCTTGAACCGGAGCCGCGCCAGCAGATCACGACTGACGTCCTTGCCAAAAATATCCTTGAGCCCTGCCCGATCAATAGGCTGGTGATAGGCGATGGCGCAGAGCACGCCCATCTCCATCTCAGTAAAGGCCAGCGACTGATCACCAAGATCCGCCGCCGCCTTGATCGCATCTGCAAACTGCGTCTTGGTCCGGAACATCCACCCGGCTGTTACCTGCACCAATTCATAAGGACGGCCTGCCAACTCCCCTTGGATGTCTTCGATCAATATCTCAACCGAGGTCGCCTGCCCCACCATGCGCGCCAAATCTTCACGGCCAACCGGCGTGGCACTGGCAAACAGCACCGCTTCAATCCGCCCCATCCATTCCCGCCAACGCAGCTCTTGCGGCAAATCCGCAAGCTCCCGGTCAAAGACGCCTTCGCGTCCGGCCTCCTTCGGTTTTGAAGTCGTTCGTTTGGCATCGGAGGTCATGGCGGTGCGGGTCATCGCACAATCCCATACAGCCGGAAGGTCAGCCGCCCTGTCAGTTCACGTGCGACGCCAAGCTCGACGAGCCGATCACAAAACCGGCGCGCAGCGCGATCCGTCATCGGAATACTGGTGCCTTGAATTGTCGGTGACAGCATTATTGAAGGACCAATCGCATCCTCAGACAGGAACAGGTCGGCCGCCGCCTTCGACCCCTTCGCGCGAAGCTTTGGAGTGACAGCTCGGAGCGCAGCTGCTCGGGTCGCAAGATCGCGCGCCAACCGGATCGTATCTTCGATGGAGATCAACAGGCTTGTCTGAATCCTTAGGTCGGCCCCCTGCCCCTCGTTGGTCAGCTCGCGCAACATTGCCTTCGTCAGTTGGTGTGCCGTAACTGGTAGGATCGACGTCCAGCTCAATGTCCGTGCCAGCACGATATCTGAGAGCAGACACGCGATCCGCTCCGCCCGATAGTCCACCTCGAGTACCGCGCGCATCACAGCAACACACCCCGCCAATGGCCCATGAGATTTTGCGCGAGTCGCACCAGCCGCAACCAGCCTCAAGACATCATCGACAGATGCCGCGCCAACCAAGCCTTGCACATCGTCGTGCCAATCACGCCCCGTCAGCTTGAGCCTTGCCGCATCGCGCCAAAACGCCAAGGTATCCCCGTCGGGACCTCGTGCCTCTCCGGGCAGTGCCAAATGGTACGCGTCGCGGATATCCACCTCTCGGGCCAGCCGCCCTTCGAGTTTAGACGTCGCCGTTGCCGCTTGTAGTGCAAGCTGGTTGGCGAGCAGTTTGAGCGGCACACCTTGGGCCGGATCGCCTATCAGTTGATCAAGCACCGTCAGCACTGCCCCAGACCGAAAAGCCACAGTTTCAAGGGTTTCTGACGGTCCAGTGGTGACCCAAGCAGGCAGTTTCGGTAGGGTTTTTGGATAGTCAGAGAGTGCGGTTGGTTGATAGATCATGTCCCAACACTATCTAGTCACGGCGCTTTAATCCACATAATAGCGCACAAACCGCCCCAGCTTACAGCTCTGCGTTACGTCCAAAAAGTTTGCCTTAACGGACACTTGAGATAGTATTTGAAAAGTCGGCGCCATGTTCGAAAGATGAAAGTGAACTGGATGGTCGCTATGTGGTCGCTAACGATTCAAACGAAGACACCAAAGCTAGCCCAACACATTGAGTTTATTGGCGATCCCTGAAGGACTCGAACCCTCAACCTGCTGATTAGAAGTCAGCTGCTTAATAACTTCATTTACACTCATATGATCTCATATACTACTGAATAAATTCATCTTATTCCAAAGTTCTTGATTATGTTCGCGTATACGTTACCATATCATACCATGATTTTTGTAACCCACATGTAACCCTGCAGCAATATGCCTAAGCTCGCCCAGCAAAACCTGACGGACAATGCGGTACGCACGGCCAAGCCGCGCGACGCTCGCTACGACCTGTACGATGCTAGGGTTCGCGGCCTGGGCGTCCGCGTGTCGAAGACCGGCACCAAGAGCTGGTTCGTAATGCGGCGCGTTAATGGGCGTATGACCAGGAAGACACTTGGGAGGTATCCAGAGACTACCCTCGCGGACGCACGCGTTGAAGCGGCTGGCCAGCTTTCCTCTATGGCAAGGGGCGAGGTCGAGAGGCGTCAGAGGCCCACTCTTTTCGCCGATGTTGTTGAGGAGTGGTTGACCCGCGACCAGGGTAAGAACAG
>Ga0316204_10010370_pt1 | contig 12028 bp, 9 predicted proteins | sample 6monrhotite_MG_2_FD_205661 | JGI IMG/M metagenome (GOLD analysis project Ga0316204, IMG submission 205661) | Microbial mat bacterial communities from mineral coupon in-situ incubated in ocean water Damariscotta River, Maine, United States -... | ecosystem: Environmental > Aquatic > Marine >...
GTCAGCAAACTTTGGATGCTCATGGTGCTGTGAGTCAGCCAGTTGTTAAGGAAATGGTATTGGGTCTATTGGATCGCTGTTCAGCTAATATTGGCGTATCAGTTAGTGGTATTGCGGGTCCCGCTGGTGGTTCTACTGATAAGCCTGTTGGTACGGTGTGGATTGCCTGGGCGAATGCGGGTGTTTTTATCGAAGCGGTACGTTATAAATTTAAAGGTGATAGAGAGCAGGTGAGATTACAGGCGGTTAGCGCAGCGTTAAATGGGATTCTGCGTATATTACAGCAGTAGCCTTATATGTCTGAAAATCACCTAAAACGCGTTTTCTTTGCACTCTGGCCTGATGATTTAGTTCGTGATGCAGTTTCTGATGTTTATAAAACATCAATTTATGCTGATGGTTTAGAACAGGTTCGTGGTGGATTGATTTATAACTCGGAAAATTTACACCTTACTTTGCATTTTCTAGGCAATCTCTCGCCACCTGAATTAGATTGCGCATTGCGGCAAGCTGCAAAAGTAAATGTAGAAAAATTTGAGCTATTGTTAGATAGTTTTGGCTGTTTTGAAAAGCCAAAAGTTTTATGGCTAGGCCCTAATAAAATTCCTCATCAATTAACAGAATTGTATGCCAAAATGGCAGATGCGCTGAGTGTTTGTCATGTTAGACTCGAGTCGCGACCTTATCAGCCTCATGTTACTTTAATACGTAAATTTAAGGGGTTTAAAGAAACGAAAGTCCCTCATAAGGTGTTGTGGAGAGTTAATCAATTTGCATTAGTTGAGTCTGTTTCAACTGATAATGGTGTTGAGTACAGGCCGCTTAAATTTTATTCACTAGGCGCTTAGCTGTCCTATAAAAATGCCCAGTTAGCAAAGACCTCAACTTCCTCTCGATTTGTAACAACCAGTTGATAGGCATTTGGGTTTAAGCTGAAATCTGCCGTTGTGTCTACTTTCAATTGCTGCAGCACATAGCCAACCAATGCGCCTCTTACTTCTATTTCTATTTTTTCATCTTGCATATCGTAATCATAGCTTAGCGCTGTTCGCTGTTTTTCATCTAAGCCCGGGTGTGCCTTTAATTTAATCTTTACCGTCTCAGTCCATGTGTCGTCGTAATTTTGATTGGACTCTGCAACTTCGGTTAGTTGATGTGCAGATGTAAAGCGTGACAGAACGAAATCTCTAAAATCATAAGTGTCATGATTGTAGGCGCGTACATGCCAGCGTAAACCTGTATTAATAAGTGCATGAGGTTCAATAATGCGGCTGTTATCGGCGTCATCACGCTGACTAAGAGAGTGATAAGTGACCTGTAGTTGTGTGCCGGCCTTCATGGCACGAATAATTTCAGCTAATACGGATTTGTCTGGTAGGCGTGCGGGCAAGGGCAGGTGTTCAACGCTGATGCCATAAATGGGTTCATTACCTGATGGGTTATCTATGGTAAGCAGGTTTTGTGCAAACATGGATAAAACGCTTTGAGGGCTTAAATCTGCAAATACCTCCTCGAAACTGGAAGTAGGAACAAAGCTAAACAGGCTAGGGTTATATTCCAGATTGTTTGGCGCCAGATCGTTGTACAGCTTTATGTCCTTAGTAGCTGCAGGATCAGATATTCCATAGGCCCTGGCTAGCATGCTGCGGCTTATCATACCGGTGTAATAGGCCATGACCTCAATAAACTGCAAGCGTTGTCTCGTTGCAAATTTAATATCGTTTAGCATTTTTACATTATTAGTCACAAATCTACCTATCAAAAATTCTATTTATTATTGTGCTGATAAATATAGATTAGCTAATATAATTTATCAACATGATAATTTATATTGACATAGTAAATTGTATCTACTAATCTACATCTATACCGCAACGTAGCAATGCGTTTAAGCAATGAATAATTGAACAGAATGAATAAACAGGGGAATACCAATGGATGACAACAAGAAGAAAGCGCTTAGTGCAGCATTAGGTCAGATTGAAAAGCAGTTTGGTAAAGGCTCAGTAATGCGTCTGGGTGATGATACGCGAGCTGAAATAGAGGCAATTTCTACCGGTTCTATTGCACTGGATGTTGCGCTGGGTATAGGCGGTTTGCCAAAAGGTCGCGTTGTTGAAATATATGGACCTGAATCATCGGGTAAAACGACCTTAACTTTACAGGTAATTGCTGAAGCACAAAAGGCGGGTGGTACCTGTGCATTTGTTGATGCGGAACATGCGCTTGACCCAACTTATGCAGAAAAGCTAGGTGTAAATGTTGACGATCTTTTGGTTTCTCAGCCAGACACAGGTGAGCAAGCTCTGGAGATTACGGACATGCTGGTTCGCTCAAGTGCAATCAGTGTGATTGTAATTGACTCGGTTGCGGCTCTTACACCAAAGGCTGAGATTGAAGGCGATATGGGTGATTCTCACATGGGTTTACAGGCGCGTTTATTGAGCCAGGCATTGCGTAAATTGACAGCTAATATTAAGCGCTCAAATACCCTGGTTATCTTTATCAATCAGCTACGTATGAAGATTGGTGTTATGTTCGGCAACCCTGAAACTACAACCGGTGGTAATGCGCTTAAGTTCTATTCATCAGTGCGTTTAGATATTCGTCGTACCGGTGCGATAAAGAAGGGTGATGAAATTGTAGGTAATGAAACCAAGGTAAAGGTTGTTAAGAACAAAGTTGCACCACCGTTTAAGACGGTTAACTTTGAAATACTCTATGGGGAAGGTATTTCCCATGAAGGCGAGATTATTGATATGGGCGTTAACTGTAATCTTATCGATAAGGCGGGGGCATGGTATTCCTATAATGGAGATCGCATTGGTCAGGGTAAAGATAAGGTTCGCACCTTTATGAAAGAGAATCCTGCCGTTGCCGATGAAATTGAGGCAAAAATTCGTGAAATCATGATGCCAGACCCCAAGAGTTTGCCTAAAGAAGAAGATGTTAGTCAGGAAGTGGCTGAGATTGAAGAGTAGTTTTTACGATTTGTTTGTTACTTTGTATGCTTAAATGTGGTTATCCAGTGGCTTAGTAATAAGTTGCTGGATTTTTTTATGGGCTCTCTGAAACAATAAGGCAAAATTGATAAAGGTCTTAAAGAATTATGCCACGCTCAATAAATGAAGTTGCTATTGCTGCGTTATCACGCCGAGAGCATTCGGTTTTGGAAATGCGTCGAAAGCTTAAGAATAAAGGTTTTGATGACGATGAAATATCAGCATCTATAACGCGCTTAATTGATAATAATTTATTATCAGAAGAGCGTTTTACTGAAAGTTATATTAATATGCGCAAGCGGCGTGGTTATGGCCCACTGCGAATTGCTCAGGAGTTGTCTCAACGAGGTGTGGCGGAAGAGGATTTTACAGATTACCTTGATCGCAATAATCCAGAGTGGCGGCTGGTTATGCAAGAGCAATACGTTAAAAAATATGGTCGGCAGTTAGCTGTTGAGTATGCAGAAAAGGCCAGGCGAGCTAAGTATCTACAATCACGAGGCTTTCCTTTAGATTGGATATTTAAACTAGATTCTATGGATGAGCTTGATTATTAAGCTCATATAAATCAATAAGATAATAAATAGTGTTAATGTAAATTATTATGATGACGACAGCTGAAATTCGACATAAGTTCCTCGACTACTTCAACAGTAAAGGGCATGAAATTGTAGCCTCTAGCTCTTTGGTTCCAGGTAATGACCCGACCTTACTCTTTACTAATGCAGGTATGGTGCAATTTAAGGATGTGTTTTTAGGGCAGGACAAACGTAACTACACAACAGCAACATCTAGTCAGCGTTGTGTACGTGCTGGCGGTAAACATAATGATTTAGAAAATGTTGGTTATACAGCTCGTCATCATACCTTTTTTGAAATGTTGGGCAATTTCAGTTTTGGTGATTACTTTAAACGCGAGGCAATTAAATACGCATGGGAGTTTTTAACAGAGGTGTTAGAGCTTCCCGCAGAAAAACTCTGGATTACGGTTTATGCAGATGACACTGAAGCAGCGTCTATCTGGTTAGATGAAATGGGAGTGTCAGCGGATCGATTTTCACGTATCGGCGATAAGCCCGGTGGAAAGAAAAACGAGAGTGACAATTTTTGGTCTATGGGTGATACCGGCCCTTGCGGGCCCTGTACTGAAATATTTTATGATCATGGTGAAGACATACCTGGTGGCCCCCCAGGTACGCCGGAAGAAGATGGCGACCGTTATATAGAAATCTGGAACCTGGTTTTCATGCAATATAACCGCGATAAAAGCGGCAAGATGGAGCCATTACCCAAACCATCGGTTGATACCGGTATGGGGCTTGAGCGTTTAGCTGCAATTTTACAAAACGGTCATAGCAACTACGATATCGATTTATTTCAGGCTTTGATCAAAGCAGCGGCTAAAGAGACTGGTAATGATGATTTATCGCATAGCTCTCTCAAAGTTATTGCAGACCATATTCGATCCTGCGCCTTTTTAATTGTTGATGGTGTTTTGCCATCTAATGAAGGGCGTGGTTATGTGTTGCGTCGCATTATCCGTCGCGCTCTACGCCACGGGCACAAACTAGGTCAGAATGATCTGTTCTTTTATAAATTGGTTACCACGCTGGTTGAGCAGATGGGTGAAGCCTATCCGGAGCTTACTAAGGCACAGTCTGAAATAGAGAATGCATTAAAACTGGAAGAGCAGCGATTTGCTGAAACGCTTGATAAAGGTATGAAAATTTTAGAAGAGGGTATATCTGATATTAAGAATAAGCAGATTCCTGGTGAAATGGTTTTCAAGCTTTATGATACTTATGGCTTCCCAGTTGATTTAACGGCGGATATCGCACGTGAGCGTAAGCTAACGCTTGATATGCCTGGCTATGAAAAGGCGATGGATGCTCAGCGTGAACAGGCGCGTTCATCTAGTAAGTTTGGTTTGGATTACAACGATGCGATCACTACTGACGCGGAAACGGATTTTACTGGCTATGATCACCTGAAAGATGAATCGGAAGTTGAAGCACTATTTAAAGCAGGTAAGCCGGTGGATTCGATATCTGCTGGCGATGAGGCGGTGGTTATTCTCAAGAGAACGCCTTTCTATGCAGAATCTGGCGGGCAGGCCGGCGATACCGGTTTGTTGAGTAATGATAATTGTCGCTTTGACGTTATGGATACACAAAAACAGGCGAAGGCTTTTATTCACATTGGCTCTCTGTCAGAAGGAACATTATCTGTTGGGGATAAGTTGACTGCAGTGATTGATGCGGAGCGTCGTGATGCAACCATCCGTAATCATTCGGCGACACATTTAATGCAAGCGGCATTGAGAAATGTGCTAGGTGCGCATGTTCAGCAAAAAGGTTCGTTGGTAGATAATGAAAAACTTCGTTTCGATTTTTCACATAATGAAGCGGTTAATGCTGAGCAGTTATTTGAAATAGAGCGAGTTGTTAATCAGGAGATCCGCTGTAACTTACAAACCGATGCTGAAGTTATGCCGATTGCCGATGCCAAGGCGAAAGGAGCAATGGCACTGTTTGGTGAGAAGTATGGAGAGGAAGTGCGTGTAATCAGTATGGGCGATTTTTCCATAGAGTTATGTGGTGGTGTCCATGTGAAACGCACTGGTGATATTGGCTCATTCAAAATTGTTGCAGAGACAGGTATCGCCTCTGGTGTGCGACGCATTGAGGCGATAACAGGTATCGCAGCTGTTAATTATGCTAATGATCAATCATTAAAAATCAATAAGATATCATCTTTACTTAAGGCAAGTTCTGATGAAGTGGAAGGGAAACTTGAGCAAGTATTGAGTAAGCTCAAAGCACAAGAAAAAGAAATCACTCAACTCAAGTCAAAGATGGCAACACAGACCGGCGGTGACCTGACGGCCGATGCGGTAGAGATTGATGGAATCAAAGTCCTGGCAGTAAAATTGGATGGAGTTGATGGTAAGTCATTGCGCGATACAGTGGATCAGTTAAAAAACAAACTCGGTTCATCTGCCGTTGTATTGGCAACATCTGAAGGTAATAAAGTTAGCTTGTGTGCTGGCGTTTCCAAAGATCAGGTTAAGCGACTGAAAGCCGGTGATCTGGTCAATATGGTTGCATCACAGGTTGGTGGTAAAGGCGGTGGTCGACCTGACATGGCGATGGCCGGTGGTACGCAACCCGAAAATCTGGATGCAGCTTTGGCATCGGTTACAGACTGGATCAAGCAGCAGTTGAGTTAGTCGCAAAATATTTTGTCTTATGACATAATCGCGCCTTGTTAAAGCCCGTCACATTCTCAATGTGGCGGGCTTTTAGGTAAACCTCTTTTATTTAAATTCTGAAATTAAACAGTATGGCTTTAATAGTTCAAAAATATGGCGGTACATCCGTAGGTACCATAGAGCGCATTCAGGCAGTTGCTGATCGTGTTATTGCATCGCGTGATAAGGGTAATCAGATCGTCGTGGCTGTATCTGCAATGAGTGGAGAGACTAACCGTTTGATTGGTTTGTCGAGCGAAATTGATAAACAACCCTCTAAGCGTGAAATGGATGTACTGGTCTCAACAGGTGAGCAGGTAACGATAGCCTTGCTTGCTATGGCGTTACAGGCAAAAGGCGCTAAAGCAAAGTCATATACCGGTTCGCAGATAAAAATGCTTACTGATGACTCCCATAGTAAAGCGCGTATATTAGATATTCAATGTGACAATCTACTAGCCGACTTAAATGATGGTTACATTATAGTTGTAGCGGGCTTTCAGGGTGTTGATGAAAAAGGCAATATAACAACGCTGGGAAGAGGTGGCTCGGATACGACTGCAGTAGCAATGGCAGCTGCACTGAAAGCCGATGAATGTCAGATTTATACTGATGTTGACGGTGTGTATACTACTGATCCACGAGTTGAACCTAAAGCTAGAAAACTAGATAGAATTACCTTTGAAGAAATGCTGGAAATGGCCAGTCTTGGTTCAAAGGTTTTGCAAATTCGTTCCGTTGAATTTGCAGGTAAATATAACGTTCCTTTACGCGTTTTATCTTCTTTTGAAGAAGGTGAGGGAGCAGGTACACTAATTACAACAGAGGATAGTGAGATGGAACAGGCCGTAATTTCCGGTATAGCATTTAATCGGGATGAAGCCCAATTAACTATTTCTGGTGTGCCAGATACACCAGGTGTTGCATCTGAAATACTAGGTTCTGTGGCAGAAGCCAATATTGAAGTAGATATGATCGTGCAGAACGTGGGTGATGATGGTACGACCGACTTCACCTTTACGGTTCACAGAAACGATTACAATGTAGTGCTTGAGCTGTTGCAAAAAACGGGTGATAAGCTCGGTGCGAAGAAAGTTAAAGGAAACGATGCTATTGTTAAAATATCCATTGTTGGTGTCGGAATGCGCTCACATGCAGGTATCGCTTCAAGTATGTTCTCTGCATTAGCTAGAGAGGGTATTAATATCCTTATGATTTCAACTTCGGAGATTAAAATTTCAGTTGTGGTTGATGAAAAATATTTAGAGCTTGGCGTTAGGACTTTACACAGTGAATTTGGTTTAGAGCAAGCGGGCTAAGCAATAGTAGCTCTCCTGATGTTGTGTTAGAATATCGGCCGGTTATAAGAGGACTAAAACTTATGGCCACTGGTGATTGATTTAAGGAGTAGTAATAATGTTAATTTTGACACGTCGTGTTGGCGAAACCCTAATGATTGGTGATGAAGTATCTGTTACTGTTTTAGGTGTTAAAGGTAATCAGGTTCGCATTGGTATAAATGCACCTAAAGAAGTTTCTGTACACCGTGAAGAAATTTATGAGCGTATTCAGAAAGAGCAAGAGACTCAAACTACAGGTGATGACGATGATCAGCCTGTAAGTGATGGGAATCGTTAATAAAAAAGCAAAATAGGCTTTACCTCCGCTTCGATCGAAGGTATTCTTAGCCCGCTCAAAAAGCTGCCACTAATTGATTATAGAGGCGGCTTTTTTTGAAAAATTGGAGAGCTGGCCGAGTGGCTGAAGGCGCACCCCTGCTAAGGGTGTATATGAGAAATCGTATCGAGGGTTCGAATCCCTCGCTCTCCGCCAAACATAAAAAAGCCCGCCTTATTAGGTGGGCTTTTTTTATGTGCGTTTAAATATTATATATGTCTTGTTGTGGTGTTAGTTATATTTCTATAACTGTTTGTGTAAAATATAAATCCTGGACATCAAAAAAGCCCCACTGAAATCAGTGGGGCTTTTTTGTTTGTATGGTGCGCCTGGAAGGATTCGAACCTCCGACCGCTCGGTTCGTAGCCGAGTACTCTATCCAGCTGAGCTACAGGCGCTTGCTCTTTCGAGGGCGTGAATTATGGAGAAAAACTCTCGTCAGGTCAATAATATTTTGAATTAAAATTATAAATTAAGTTAATCGGTATATATGTCCTTTTTTAGTTCGTATCATATGAATAGGTCATACCATGACCGGAAATGTTAGTGTAATATTATGAGGATAATAATAGTGATTAATAATGAAGGAACAGACGTGATTCAAATCGCAGATACTAAACTGGCTATTATAGGCCTTGGTTATGTTGGCCTCCCGTTAGCTGTAGAATTCGGTAAAAAAATAAAAGTGCTTGGTTTTGATATAAACAAGCAACGTGTCAATGAGCTTAAAAGCGGCAAAGATGGCACATTAGAAGTTAGTGAAGCTGAGTTAACTGAATCGACTCATCTAACATATAGCGCAGATGTTCAAGATCTTGCTGCATCAAATGTATACATTGTTACAGTCCCAACACCTATAGATAAAAATAAAAACCCAGATTTGACACCCTTAATAAGTGCAAGCCGAATGCTTGGTGAAGTTATTTGTGCTGGTGATGTAGTTATTTATGAATCTACTGTTTATCCTGGTGCTACAGAGGAGGACTGTATTCCTCTTATAGAAGAGATTTCGGGGCTTACTTTTAATAAAGATTTTTTCGCAGGCTACAGTCCAGAGCGTATTAATCCCGGGGATAAAGAACACCGCGTTACAACTATCAAAAAAGTGACTTCTGGGTCTACGCCTGAAGCCGCTGATTACGTAGATGCCCTTTATAGAGAAATTATCACCGCGGGTACGCATAAAGCGTCATCAATCAGAGTAGCTGAAGCTGCAAAGGTTATCGAAAATACACAGCGTGATGTCAATATTGCTTTGATTAATGAGCTTGCTTTAATTTTTAATCGTTTAGGTATCGATACCGAAGAAGTTCTTCTTGCAGCAGGTACAAAATGGAATTTCTTGCCTTTTCGCCCTGGATTAGTTGGTGGACATTGTATAGGTGTTGATCCTTATTACTTAACGCATAAGGCACAAGAAATAGGTTACAACCCTGAAATGATTTTGGCTGGTCGTCGTTTAAATGACAATATGGGTAGTTATGTTGTTTCGGAAATAATTAAATTAATGTTACGTAAGCGTATTCATATTAGTAACGCAAATATATTAATCATGGGTTTAACGTTCAAAGAAAACTGCCCTGATTTACGTAACACACGCGTAACCGATATGATTGAAGAATTTGCTGAATATGGAGCCAATGTCGATGTCTATGATCCATGGGTTGATAAAGATGAAGCCTATAAAGAATATTCAATTCGCCCCATAGACTCAATGAAAAAAGCAAGTTACGACGCGATTGTGCTTGCTGTGTCTCATAACGAATTTGTTGAGATGGGTGCCGCAGAGATTCATGCATTAGGTAAAGAAAATCATGTTCTTTATGATATCAAATATATATTAAACACAGACGAAGTTGACGGTCGTTTATAGGATAAGTTGATGACAAAGTATGAATCAGTTTTAGCAAATTTAAATAGTAATCCAGAAATTTGGCTAGTTACAGGCGTAGCTGGTTTTATCGGCTCTAATTTAATGGAGACCTTGTTAAAAAATAATCAGATAGTTGTAGGCCTTGATAATTTTGCAACTGGACATCAATACAATCTTGATAAGGTTCAGTCGTTAGTTACTGAAGACCAATGGAAAAATTTTACATTTATCAAGGGTGATATTCGTAATGTTGAAGATTGTCATAAAGCTTGTAAAGGCGTGCAATATGTTCTTCATGAAGCAGCTTTAGGTAGCGTGCCTCGTTCTGTGGAAGACCCTATATCTACAAATGAAACAAATATCGATGGTTTCCTAAATATGCTTGTTGCTGCAAGAGATGCCAAGGTCAAACGATTCGTCTATGCGGCTTCGAGCTCAACTTATGGTGATCATCCTGATTTACCTAAGCAAGAAGATAAAATAGGTAATCCGTTATCACCTTATGCCGTTACAAAATATGTAAATGAGTTATATGCACAAGTATTCGCTCGTACATATGGCTTTAAAACTATTGGCTTAAGATACTTTAATATTTTTGGTTATAGACAGGATCCTAATGGTGCATATGCAGCTGTAATACCTAAATGGGTCTCTGATATGTTGCATGGTGAACCTGTGTTTATAAATGGTGATGGTGAAACAAGTCGTGATTTTTGTTTTATTGATAATACCGTTCAAATGAATATTCTTGCTGCAACAGCTGATCATCCAGATGCAGCTAATCAGGTATATAACGTAGCGCTGAATGACCAGACTACTTTAACAGAGCTCTTTAATTCTATTAGAAAAGAATTAATTGCTAGAAAACCTGAGCTTGTTATTCCTGACCCTCAATATAGAGATTTTAGAGCGGGTGATGTGCGTCATTCTCGAGCAGATATTACTAAGGCTCAGAATTTACTAGGTTATGCACCGAAATATAAAATAGACGAGGGTATGGCGCTTTCAATGGATTGGTATATAGATGATTTATTAAACAAATGATAATTTATCAATACTCTAAATACATGAAATTAAGGATAGTTCACACGAAATGCTAAGACTGTTTAGTCATTATATACCTGCATCGCTAGTTATACTTTTATTAGTTGAAGCTGTTGTTTTATATTTTTCTGTTTATTTAGGTATTGAACTACGCTTTATTGATTCCAGTGATAAAGCTCACTCAATATCTTTATTAGAACCAGTACATTACAAGGCTTTAGTGTTTTCATTGCTAATGCTTCTTTCAATGACTGCTATGGGCTTGCATACTCGTAATATTGTAGACAATTTCTCAAGCATGATGATAAGGCTGTTTTTAAGCTTTGGAGCAGGTTTTTTCATTGTTGCTATTATCTACTATATTTACCCGCAGCTATTCCTTGGAAGGGGAGTTGTTGGATTTACTTTTGTAGTTTCTTTTATAGGGATTTTATTAACTAGAACGATTCATCAAAACATAGATAACCACAAGATGTTTAAAAGGAGGCTGCTGGTTATTGGTTCAGGAGCAATTGGTAAACTATTAGAAAATCGTATTGAATCAGCATATAAACAAGGGTTTGAAATTGTAGGTTTTGTTGATAGCGATGATGGTGAATCTCAAGTATCAGAAAATCTCACCCTTATAATAGAATCTACTTTGTACGACTTATGTTTAGATAATGATATAGATGAAATTGTACTAGCAATGGATGATCGAAGAAAAGGTTTTCCTTTGTCCAGTTTACTCGAATGCAAAATGAAAGGTATAGTGGTTCGAAATGCTATAGATTCACTTGAACGTATAACAGGACATATTGAACTAGACGCTTTACATCCTAGTACTGTTATTTTTTCAGAAGGATTTACAAATGCAGTTTCAATAAGTTATGCAAAGCGCTTATTTGATATTATTGCTAGTCTTCTTATTTTGATAATAGCAAGTCCCATCATGATTTTAACGGCTTCCATTATTTGGCTTAGTAGCTTTGGTCGTGACCCGATCTTTTATCGTCAAGTACGTCTTGGCCTTTGTGATGCTCCTTTTAATGTATTGAAGTTCAGAAGCATGACGACTGATGCGGAGAAAAACGGCGCTCAATTTGCTCAAAAAAATGATGCTCGTGTTACACGGCTAGGTGCATTTATACGTAAAACACGTATAGATGAGTTGCCGCAGATCATTAATGTTCTAAAGGGAGA
>Ga0316204_10010371_pt1 | contig 12021 bp, 12 predicted proteins | sample 6monrhotite_MG_2_FD_205661 | JGI IMG/M metagenome (GOLD analysis project Ga0316204, IMG submission 205661) | Microbial mat bacterial communities from mineral coupon in-situ incubated in ocean water Damariscotta River, Maine, United States -... | ecosystem: Environmental > Aquatic > Marine >...
CAAAGGGAAGCCAGCCTAATCTAGACTTTTCGGAGTCCCGTTCGTTGTAAGTCGTGCGCCCGGCCAAATTTCCGCCATTTCGACGGAACCCACGCTGCTGGAAACCGGAATTTCCTGCAGCATCTGACGGGAGATACAAAATACATTCTCGCGGCTCGTCGAGCCTGCAACGGTCACACCGACCGGCATGGTGCACGATTGCACGAAACTAATAGCCCGAAACGCGGCGGCTATATTTCCCTGCCTGTCGCGTACCGAATGGGTCGATGTCGCGATTATGAGCATGGTGGGTGCCCAGTCATTCGGATTCTGTGAATCGGCAAAAATGGCCCTGTCGTGGATCAGCGAACGATGGCTAAACACAGTCTCGACAACGAAAGCTTGGTAGGAATCAACCGTCATGCTCGTTGCGCCGTCACGCGCAAGGCCCGCCCAGAGGTCTCGCGCGCCCGCATACCCTGTCGTTACAGAAGAATTCGACCCCATGATCTCGACATTGGGATGGTAGTAAAATTCGATCGGTCGAGCGGCTGGAAAATTCGGGAAATCCCGAGCCAAAGATGTCAGTTGTTGGTAAAATTCTTCCTCATACGCATTGTCCGCCCAGGCAGGTCCGCTGAAAACAAAAACGAGAAACAATTTCAAAAAAGTATTCTTCATGATTTCCAGCCCCCAGCTTCGATTTGTCGAACAATTCAACGCCCACGCCACCCAATGTTAAGTTATCGACCAAATCAAATCAAACTAAACCGCCGCATCCTCTTGCCGCAATTCCACATCGGCGCTAAGCCGCGCGCTCTGATTTCAGCAGGTAAATCCCATGAGCACCAAAGTCCGTTTCGCCCCCAGCCCGACTGGCAAACTGCATGTTGGCAATGTCCGCACCGCCCTGACCAATGTGCTGCACGCACGCCAGACCGGCGGCGTTTTCGTGCTGCGAATTGACGATACAGATCTGGAACGTTCTACGAAGGCGTTTGAAGATGGCATCCGCGCGGATCTGGATTGGCTGGGCCTGAACTGGAACGAGACGTTCAGCCAATCAGATCGTTTTGACAAATACGATGCCGCCGCTCAAAAATTAAAGGATATGAACCTCTTATATCCGGCCTACGAGACCGGTGACGAGCTTGACCGCAAACGCAAGATCCAGCGCGCGCAGGGCAAGCCGCCCGTCTATGATCGGGCCGCGCTGAACCTGACGGATGAGCAAAAAGCGGCGTATGAGGCCGAAGGCCGTAAACCCCATTGGCGCTTCAAACTGTCGGGCAATCCGGTCGGTTGGAATGATCTCATTCGCGGCGACACCACGATTGAAACCTCATCCTTGTCCGATCCAATTTTGATCCGCGAAGATGGTTCTTACCTCTACACCCTGCCCAGCGTCGTCGATGACATCGAAGCGGGCATCACCACGATTATTCGTGGCGAAGACCACACCACCAATTCCGGCGCTCAGATTGAGATTTTTCGGGCGCTCGGCGGAGAAGCCCCGGCATTTGGGCATCAGGCCCTTCTGGTCGGCGCCGATGGCGGCAAGCTCTCCAAGCGTTTGGGCACTCTGGCGATTGAAGATTTGCGCGAAAGCGAAGGCATTGAACCAATGGCGATTTTGTCCTTGCTCGCCAAGATGGGTACGTCGGATCAAATCGACGCGCACACCAATATCAACACGTTGATTGAGGAGTTTTCGTTCGAGAAATTCTCGCGTGCGCCGGCCCGGTTTGATCCGGAAGAACTAAAGCGCCTCAATGCCCGCCTCCTGCATCAATTGGACTATGCGGAGGTCAAAGACCGCCTCGCGGCGATGGGAATTGATGGCGGCGAAGCCTTCTGGCACGCCGTCGCACCCAATTTGGAAAAGCTGAATGATGCCACAACTTGGTTTCAGCTGATCGAAGGCCCAGTGACGCCCATCATCGAGGATGCCGACTACATCGCCCAAGCTGCCGCCAATCTGCCCGACGGTGAATTGACCGGCGAGAGCTGGGGCGTTTGGACCGGTGTCTTGAAAAGCGAAACAGGACGAAAAGGCAAAGACCTCTTCATGCCACTGCGCCTCGCCCTCACGGGTGAGAGGCATGGGCCTGACATGTCAGAGCTTTTGCCACTGATCGGTCGCACCCGCGTTCTGGAACGCCTTGAAGGCTAGCCGTCGAGTTTGCCCAGCAGACGATCAATGGCCTCGCCAGCATCGGCGTGGACGCTCAGCTGATCGTGGAACCCATCTGGCGTAAATCCTTCCTTCTCGGTGCGGTAAAGCAGCTTGAAGAAAGGCGGCCAGAATTCCTCGACATCCAGAAAGGCCACGGGCTTATCGTGCTGAGATAAACGTTGGCGCGACAAGACATCGAAGATTTCTTCCAATGTTCCAACACCGCCCGGCATGATCAGGAAAGCATCGCTTTCCTCGATCAGCATATTTTTGCGAATCGACATTGTCGTGACGATGCGCGTTTCGGCTTTTTCATACAGACCTTCGGTCTCGATCATGAATTCCGGGATCACGCCCAAAACCTCGCCGCCCGTTTCCAGCGCTGAGTGCGCAGCCTGCCCCATAAGGCCGACATCGCCTCCACCATAGACCAGACGACAATCACGGTCGGCAATGGCTTTGCCTGCGGCTCGGGCTGCCGTCACGTAAGCCGGGCTACGGCCTGAAGCGGAACCACAAAAAACACCAATCGACCGTAGTTTCGCCATTTCTCTGAGTCCTTTTGACTGACAAATGCATCATATGCCGCGTTCCCGCATGTTGCGACAATCGTTGGCCGTGATACACATTTAAAAAAGGAGTTTTGACATGACCGCAGTGCGGTCCCTCATCCTCGCAGCCATCCTCGGCGCGCTCGCAATCGGCGCCGCTGCTGTTTTCGTGCTGACGCGCGCGCCTGCCCCTGTGGCGGATACAGAAATCACGACTTCTGCTGATTCTGCCGTCAATGAAGACATTGTGCCGACAACACCCGCGCCGACTTTCGACATTGTCCGGATTGATCCGACAGGCACGGCTGTAATAGCCGGCCGCGGTGTTCCGGAATGGACGCTTCGTGTTCTCGTCGATGGTGATGCCATCGATGAAACCGACATCGATGATCGAGGCGAATGGGTGGTGATCATTCAAGACCCTCTGCCCGCCGGATCGATTGAGCTTTCTCTGGCGATGGTATCGGAGAGCGGAGAGATCATCGCATCGGAACAGACGGTTCTGGTCTCAATACCTGCCTCCAGAGATGAAATTCCATTGGTTGTAATCACACGACCGGGTCAGGCCAGTGAAGTCCGCCAAGGACCACCCACCGGCGTATCTACAGGACCGCTATCGCTCGAAACTGTCGATTATGATGACACGGGCGCCGTGATCTTTGCAGGACGTGCCACGCCCGGGAATCGCGTTCGCGTCTTTGCGAATGGCGCTATAGTAGGTGAAACCAGCACGAACCCCGATGGCCGCTGGTCACTGCGTGCAGCGGAATCGTTAGCGCCAGGCGTTTATGATTTGCAGATCGACATGTTGTCGATTGATGGTCAAGTCGCGGCTGTAATCGCATTGCCGTTTGAGCGTGTCGCTCCGGAAAATATCCAACTCGGTGAAAACCGGGTGATTGTACAGCCCGGCAACAGCCTTTGGCGGATCGCTCGGCGTGTGTACGGTGAGGGTCTGAATTATACGGTTATCTATCGTGCCAATCAGGATCAGATACGGGATCCCGACCTGATCTATCCAGGTCAGGTGTTTTCAACGCCAAGCCAGGGCGATATCCCGCAAGATGAAGCGAGCGGCGGTTAGGCTGCACGCGTGCTGCCTGTACGGGCAGCTGTCAAGGCTTCTGCAATCCGAAACGCCATATCCAATGCTTGATCTGCGTTCAGTCGTGGATCGCAATGTGTGTGGTACCGAGAGGATAAATCGGCCTCGGTCAATGGTTTGGCACCACCGACGCATTCGGTGACATCTCGCCCGGTCATTTCAAAATGAACGCCACCGGGATAGGCTCCTTCACCGGAAACGGCTTGCATAAAGCCTTCCAGCTCATTCAAAATGCGATCGAACTGACGGGTTTTGTAGCCACTATCCGTCTTAACGGTATTGCCGTGCATCGGGTCACATGACCAGATCACGGAGCGACCTTCGCTCTCCACGGCCTTCACCAGATGCGGCAGGCGCGTTCGAACACGATCCGCCCCCATCCGACTGATCAGAATAATCCGACCGGCTTCATTCTCAGGATTGAGTTTGTCGAGAACGGGAAAAAGGTCATCCGGTTCCATCGATGGACCGCACTTGATTCCGATCGGATTCATGACGCCGCTCGCAAACTCCACGTGTGCACCATCGGGCTGCCGCGAGCGCTCGCCGATCCACAACATATGAGCCGACGTGGCCAGCCAAGCATCGCTTGTCGAATCCCGGCGCGTCAACGCTTCCTCAAACGGGAGGTGAAGGGCCTCATGACTTGTATAGAAATCCACGCCCTCGAGGCTACGAGCAGCATCGCCTTTAACCCCGCATGCCCGCATGAAAGCGAGGGCTTCCGATATCCGACCTGCCAACTCGGTATACCGACCGCTTGCTGGCGAATCCTTCACAAATTCCAACGTCCATTGGTGCACATTGCCGAGGTCGGCAAAACCGCCGGATGCAAAAGCCCGCAATAAATTAATAGTGGCCGCAGATTGCTCATAGGAGCGGATCAGGCGTTGTGGGTCAGGACGCCGGGCCTCGGCTTCAAACGCCATGTCGTTGACGCTGTCACCTCGATAACTCGGCAATTCAATCCCGCCCTTCGTTTCGAACGGGTTGGAGCGTGGTTTGGTAAATTGTCCGGCGATGCGACCGACTTTGACGACGGGTTTCGCAGCTGCGAAAGTCAGAATAACGGCCATCTGCAAAATGACGCGAAACGTGTCGCGAACATGATCTGCCGTAAATTCCTTGAAGCTTTCAGCACAGTCGCCGCCCTGAAGCAGAAAGGCTTTACCAGCGGCAACATCTGCTAGCTGTCGACGCAAACGCCGCGCTTCGCCTGCAAAAACGAGCGGCGGTTTTGCGGCCAACTCGACTTCAACGCGTTGCAAATCAGCGAGGTCGGGATAATTCGGCAGTTGAGCCGCCGTCTTTTCTCTCCAGGAGGCAGGTGTCCAGTTCATGAGATTTCTGGCGGTGTCCATTTTTCTTTGAGCGTCACCAATTCTTCGGCAACGGTCGGATGCACCGCGCACGTCGCATCAAATTGCGCTTTGGTCAAACCGGCTTTCACGGCAATGCCAACGGCCTGAATGATTTCGGGGCTATCATCACCCGCCATATGAACGCCGACCACTCGCTGATCGTCACGTTTGACAACCAGCTTAACCAGCATCCTGCCTTCCGAACCGGATAGGCTGTTCTTCATCGGTTTGAAGTTCGCTTTGTAGATATCCACCTCGCCAAAAGCGGCGCGCGCATCATGCTCGCTCAGTCCAACGACGCCTACAGGCGGCTGGGTAAAGACAGCGCTAGCGACATCGGCATGATCAAAAGCGGTGGGTTCATCTCCAAAAACGGTCGCCGCAAATGCCGCGCCTTCACGAATAGCAACAGGCGTCAGATTTATGCGGTTGGTTGCATCGCCGACGGCATAGATATTATCGACATTCGTCTTCGAAAAATTGTCGACAATGATGGCGCCATTGTCGGACATTTTGACGCCGGCCTGTTCAAGCCCGAGACCTTCAGTGTGGGCATCACGCCCTACCGCTTGAACGACAACATCCGCTTCGATCTCCTCACCTGTATCGGTGAAGACGCGACGCTTGCCGGTCGAGGTCTCTTCGATTTTGAGAATATTTGCGTGCGTCATAACCCGAACGCCAGATTCCTTCAGCGCGCCGTGCACATGGGCGCGAATATCATCATCGAAACCGCGCAAAACCGTATCGCCGCGATAAATCTGACAAACACTCGATCCAAGCCCTGCGAATACCTGGGCAAACTCGCATGCGATGTAGCCGCCGCCAATGATCACGACCTGCTGCGGACGTGCCTTCAATAAAAATACCTCATTGGATGAAATGGCGAGGCCAGCCCCTTCAATATCGAGGCTGGCGGGCGCGCCACCAACGGCAATGAGCACGTATTTCGCTGTGACCATCTTTCCCGACTTCACCAGGCGAACCGTATTTTTGTCTTCGAGCTCAGCCCGATCCTGGATGATGTCTACACCAGAATTAGACAGGTTTTTCACGTAAATTCCGGAAAGACGATCGACTTCATTGTGCAGATTTGCCGCTAGTTTAGCCCAATCATGGGATACATCGCCGACTGACCATCCATAGCCTTCAGCCTCTTTGAAGGCTTTTCCATAGGCCGACGCGTACACTAAAAACTTCTTGGGAACGCAGCCACGAATAACGCAAGTGCCACCGACACGATATTCCTCCGCGATAGCAACTTTCGCACCGCGCATGGCCGCCATCCGAGCTGCTCGAACACCGCCGGAACCGGCACCGATGACAAAGAGGTCGTAGTCAAAATCTGGCAAGGTTTGTCCCGCTATCGGTTGGCAATTAGTGCTTGAATTCGCGGCAAGGCATTCGTCATGGCCTGAGCACCATAATTTTCGCCAAGCGCATTGGCGTCATTATTTATCAACAGCGTGATCTCGGTAAGGCGACCGTCCAGCGTTGTTTCGGGATCGTTGAGCATTTCACGGAGATCGGCCTCTGTCATGTGTCGGGCGATCATCGCGGAATAGTCTGCCGAAAATTGAGGCATCAACGCCCTCATTTCTTCCATGAAGAAGCTCATGATTTGATCGCCCTCCTCATCGGTGAGGTCGGGGATATTTGCTCGGAATGCCCCAACAATCATCGGAGACGAAGCTTCGATTTCTGTCAAAACAAGTTCTGTGCCGCCGACCTGAGCGATAACGGCCTGGGCCAGCTCAAGATGGCTATCGTCTTGAGCAAACGCCGTTGGGACTACAGACATCAACGCGATGGCCGCAAAAAGGGTGACCAGAGTTTTCATTTAGAGCTCCATAATCCGAGCGCCGCGATCTTCGCCGACAATGACGACACGGGCCAAATTGATAAATAGACCGTGCTCCACGACGCCAGGAATGTGAACCAGTCTATCCGCCAGACCCGGAGCGTCGGGAATGGCCGCACAGGCGCAATCCAGAATGTAGTGCCCACCATCCGTGATGAAAGGGTCCAGACCGTCGCCGCGACGACGTAAATTAACTTCGCCGCGGGCTATGCCCGTCGCGCGCATGGCATCGAAAATTTTCTTGGCAGTAATTGTAAAGGCAAAAGGATCAACTTCAACCGGCAACGGAAATCCACCCAATTGTTCCTTCAATTTCGTCTCATCGATTATGACGACCATCAGGTCTGAAGCGTGCGCAATGATCTTTTCGCGTAGCAAGCAGCCGCCTCCACCCTTCACGAGCTGGAACCGGCCATCCACTTCATCGGCTCCGTCGACAGTCACATGCACCCGATCAACGTGGTCGATCTTCTTCACGCCAATGCCGACGTCCTCAGCAAGTTGCGCAGTTTGCTCAGATGTTGGAACGCCAATAATATTGAGCCCGTCGCGAACGCGTTCACCCAATAGTTGGACGAACACCTCGGCGGTTGATCCTGATCCGAGTCCAACCGTCATCCCGTCGCTGACATAATCCAGCGCGGCACCAGCCGCGTTAATTTTCTGCTGTGATGCACTCACGAATTCACTCCTGCCAGCAGGACATATTTCAACTCGGTAAACTCCTCGACACCCCACTTGCCGCCCTCGCGACCAATGCCAGATTCCTTCATACCGCCAAACGGCGTAGAGGCCGAACCGACCATCGGAGCGTTGACACCCACCATACCATAATCCAATCCCTCAGACATACGATGAACCCGGCCAATGTCCCGCGTATAGAGATATGCCGCCAACCCGTAAGGCGTATCGTTCGCCAGCGCCAAAATTTCGTTCTCGTCGCTGGCCCGATAAACAGACGCAACAGGACCAAAAATTTCATTTCGCGCAATCGCTGAATCAAAGTTTCCGCCCTCAAGAAGGGTCGGGGCGTAAAATGAGCCTCCAAGTTCATCGGCGAGCGGTTGCCCGCCAATGCGAATGCGTGCGCCGCCCGCGACTGCATCCTTCACAAGCTGATCTACGCGCGCCACGGCCTCATCGTGGATCAATGGACCGATATCGACGCCGCTTCCAAAACCATCGCCTGCTTTGACCTTGGTGATTTTCTGTTCGAGAAGGTCGAGGAATGCGTCAGCCACGCCCTCTTGCACAATAATGCGATTGGGGGACACGCAAGTCTGCCCGCCAGACCGGAATTTTGCCTGAACGACGCCCGCTGCCGCGGATTCCAGATCGGCATCATCCATAACAATAAACGGCGCATTACCGCCAAGCTCCAGCGCGACCCGTTTCACGCCGTCCGCTGCTTGTCGCATGAGTAATTTGCCGACTTCGGTCGAGCCCGTAAAGCCGACCATGCGAACGTCCGGCGAACCTGTCATGACCGGGCCGAGATCTTCGGCCGCGCCGCAAATGACATTGAAAACGCCCGCAGGAAATCCCGCGCGGTCCGCCAACTCGGCCAAAGCCAGAGCCGTCAATGGCGTTTCAGGAGCCGGCTTGATAACAATGGCGCACCCTGCCGCTAAAGCGGGAGCCGCCTTGCGAGTGATCATGGCCGACGGGAAATTCCAGGGCGTAATGCAAGAGACAACGCCGATAGGTTGATGAAGTGTCCAACCGCGCGTTCCCGGGAAAGGCACTGTGACGGTTTCACCATGAATACGTACGGCTTCTTGGGCTGACCATTCAATGAAAGCGGAACCATACGCCACTTCGCCTTTGGCTTCGGCCCAGGGCTTGCCCATTTCGGACGTGATCAAAGTGGCCAAATCATCGGCATTTTCATTGATCAAATCATACCATTTGATCAAAATGCGGGTGCGTTCAAACGGCGAGGTTTTGCGCCAGATTTTGAAACCTTCCGACGCAGCCGCTATTGCAGCTTTGGCACCATCAGCGCCAACGTCAACGACATCGGCCAACTTGGCCCGTGTCGACGGATTATCAACGACGAATGTTTTGGGACTCGAATGCCATTGGCCACCAAAATAGGAATCGGTTTTGAAAAGGGACTTATCGTTGAGCCTATCGGACAGATCCATAATTACCGCTCCGTTTTGCGCTTTTGCATTGCCGCGCGAAAACGCGCCGCCCAACCGTCCTTATTCACCTGCTTTGTGCGTCCCAATGCCAGCGCGTCATCTGGCACGTCTTCGGTCACCACACCACCAGAGCCTGTATAGGCTCCCTTGCCAATTTTCACGGGCGCCACAAGCGACGAATTCGAGCCTATAAAAGCCCCCTCGCCCACGATGGTTTGATGCTTGCCGAAGCCATCGTAATTGCAGGTAATGGTGCCTGCTCCGATATTCGCTTTCGCACCAATCTGTGCGTCCCCGATATAGGCGAGGTGATTGGCTTTTGCACCGGGACCAAATGTAGATTTCTTCACTTCAACGAAATTGCCGATCTTCGCGCCTTGCCCAATATCTGCGCCGGGGCGAAGCCGGGCATAGGGGCCAATGTCTGCGCCAGAACGAACAATACAGCCCTCTAGGTGGGAAAATGCATGAATCGTCGCGCCATCCTCGATGATAACACCGGGCGCGAACACGACATTGGGTTCAACGATCACGTCGCGGCCAATAACCGTGTCGTGGGCAATGAAAACGGTTTCCGGAGCCGTCAGCGTCACACCGGCACGCATCACTTCATCGCGGCGGCGGCTTTGCCAGCTCGCTTCGGCCTCAGCCAGGTCGACCTTCGAATTCACGCCTAAAACTTCGGCCTCATTGCCTTCAACCGCTACGGCTTTCAGTCCGCGCTTTCGAGCCAGCCCGACCACATCTGTTAGATAGTATTCGCCATTCGCATTGTCATTGGTGACTTCGCCCAGCAATTCAAACAACAGCGATGCCGGAGCGGCCAACACACCAGAATTCACAAACCCGATTTCGCGCTCCTCGGCGGTGGCATCCTTGAATTCCACAATCCGGTCCAAAATGCCGTCTTTCACGACGAGCCGACCGTATGCTCCAGCGTCTTCAGGCGTGAAGCCCAACACAGCAATAGACGCACCCGCCTCAAGAGCGGCAAAAACTTTCTCCACGGTCTCGGGCGTTATCAACGGCGTATCACCATACAGGACGATGGCGTTGCCCGTAAAATTTGCCATTTCGGCTTCCGCGCACTGTACCGCATGACCTGTGCCCGCGGGCGGGTCCTGCAATGCAGTGTGCGTGTTATTCGCTTCGCCCAGTGCGCCGATTTGTGGCGACTTTTTTCCAAACACCGTCACCACACGTTCGGAACCAGTCTTACGGGCTAAATCAATTGACCATTCCAGCATAGGGCGTCCGCCAACCTGGTGCATACATTTTGGCAAATCGGACTTCATACGTGTGCCGAGGCCAGCTGCGAGAATTATCGCGGCGCGCGGTGCAGTCATGTGCGGCTCCTGATCCATACTGCGTTGCAAATGGGATAACGGGCTATAGACCATTCAAATACAGGAAGCGACCGCCTGTTTGGGGGAGATCGCAGACTTGAGGGTCAGGAATAATGTCAGACTGTTTCCAAGGTGCCGGAATTGCCTTCGACCTGGACGGTACGCTCGTTGATACCGCACCAGACCTTGTGCGGGCCCTCAACGACGTTGTGGCCGCCGACGGCTTGCAAAACGTCGCATTGAGCGATGTCCGCGCCATGGTTGGTCGCGGCGCGCGAGTGCTGATCGAACGGGCTTATTCAGCGCAGAATCGAAGTATCGATTCGGCTACGGTTGATGCTCGCGTCGGGGACTTCATCAGGGTTTATCGGTCCGGCATAGCTGACCTCAGCCTGCCATTCGAAGGCGGTGTGGATGTCCTCAATTTTCTGAAATCTCGCGGCGCCCGCTTGTCGATTTGCACAAACAAACCCAGCGAGCTTGCTGACGCCTTGCTGGAGGCTTTGAATCTGACCGGGTATTTTGAGCGGATCATCGGGCCAGATCGCACGCAGGCCAAAAAGCCGGACGCGGCTCATTTCTGGAGCGCGGTCGGTGATGCGGGACCAAATCTAGCCCTCATCGGAGATTCCGTCACCGATTCAGCATGCGGGCGGGCCGCCGGAATACCGTGCGTTATCCTGACTCACGGATACAGCGAAATACCGCATGACGCGCTAGGCGCCGATGCGGTACTCGATGATTTCAAAGACTTGCCCGATACTCTGGAAAGGCTTTGGCGCGACCGTTAAGCCGAGCGCAATTCCGGAATGCGGTCATTGGCTGTCCGACGATCTGGTGTCGAATCATTGGCAGCGCTCTGACGGCGCGGCATTCCATTGACCATGTTCGAGCGGACATCGGTCCGTGCAGACCGCATAGCCGGCATAAAGCCAGCATCCACCAGTTCAATATTCACATCATAGCCACGGTCAGCCCAGTAGGCTTCGATCCGTTGCTTCAGTCGACGCGCGCCTTCCGGCGTGCAGAGGTCATTACTCATAGCGATACTCCGAACCGACGGGCCATTCCCGTCTGGGTTACGTGCGCTCCCCTCTTGGAAAACGGAGACTGCGTGTGAAACACTGCCTCTCCGCACCACCTGCAAGCAGGCTGGCGCGCTCTATGACGATTTCATGTCGCCCCGTCAAGCCGTTCCGGCCAAAAATTTTATTTAATTTAGAATTGCTCCATCATATTGTGGGTCACGCTTGACCCACAAAGCGCGAGCGGCTTATACGCCGCGGCTCTGGAATGGGCGATTAGCTCAGCGGGAGAGCACTGCCTTCACACGGCAGGGGTCGCTGGTTCAATCCCAGCATCGCCCACCATTCCTTCCTAAATACTTGAATTTGAAATAAACCTTATCGGCCATCATTAGCGGACAATTTTTCCGCTGCAATTCGCCGCAGATGGATTACTTGCGAAACATTCTCAAAAATGTAAGTGACAGAAC
>Ga0316204_10010372_pt1 | contig 12021 bp, 13 predicted proteins | sample 6monrhotite_MG_2_FD_205661 | JGI IMG/M metagenome (GOLD analysis project Ga0316204, IMG submission 205661) | Microbial mat bacterial communities from mineral coupon in-situ incubated in ocean water Damariscotta River, Maine, United States -... | ecosystem: Environmental > Aquatic > Marine >...
GCCGCGGTCACCAAATAGGGCATGGAGGAAAAAACGATGAAAAAGACACTTCTTTCTGCCTTTGCAGGGCTGGCCATGGTACTGGGAGCAACCTTAGGCGGTGCCCCAGCGGAAGCTGCTGGGGGGGCAAAACCACCCAGTCAGGACTGGTCATGGTCTGGCCCGTTCGGCACTTTCGACCGGGCATCACTACGCCGTGGGCTACAGGTATACGCGGAGGTTTGTGCAAGCTGCCATGGTGTTCACCTGGTTGCCTATCGTAACCTGATGGACATTGGCTTCTCGGAAGATGAAGTAAAGGCCTTTGCCTCCGAATATGAAGTCGAAGATGGCCCCGATGAAGAAGGCGAAATGTACATGCGCGCGGCGCGACCCGCCGATCGTTTTGTTTCACCTTTTGCCAACGACAACGCGGCTCGTGCCTCCAACAATGGTGCGTTACCACCCGATTTGTCACTCATGACGAAAGCGCGCGTCGGTGGAGCAGACTATGTTTACGCTTTGCTGACCGGGTATGAGGAAGAGGCGCCTGAAGGTATCGAGGTCCTTGAAGGAATGAGCTACAACCATTTCTTCCCGGGTAACCAGATTGCCATGGCTCCTCCCATTGACGACGATTCGGTCGAGTACGCTGACGGCACCGTAGCTACCAAGGAACAGATTTCCAAAGACATCGTGACCTTCCTGACGTGGACAGCTGAACCAGAAATGGAACAGCGGAAGCGCCTGGGTATCAAGGTCCTGATCTTCCTGGTCGTCTTCACTGGTCTTCTGTACGCATTGAAGCGCCGGATCTGGGCTGATCTTCACTGATTAGCTTCAGGAAACGAACACAACGAAGAACGGCCTCACATTTGTGGGGCCGTTTTTCGTTAAACATCGTTTTATTTTCTGTCAGTCAGCACAACGCGAGCCAGCGCCGGGTGAGTTCACGGCAGAACGCTTTTGATGCTTCCATGTGTTCATCAAATTGTCGCGGTAGCCATTCGCTGTATCCGGGGGCCCAATCCTCCATATCGGGGGCGTGGCTCTTGATCCACCCATTAACCAGCGGTGTTGTGACTTCAAAATGAAACTGTAGCCCGTAAGTCGCCCGGCCTATGCGGTATCCCTGATTGGGATAATCCCTACCCCCGGCAAGCTTCACTGCATTCTCAGGCAATTCATAGTGATCCGTATGCCATTCAAACAGATCGAGTGCATCCGCTTTGTGCCCGATCACCGGATCAGCCCGGCCTTCCTCTGTCAGATCGATGGGATGGAATCCAAACTCGAAGGGGCCATCCAGAGTGGCGCGGGCGTTGAAAGCACGGGCAATCAGTTGCGCGCCCAAACATATCCCCAACACAGGTCTGTCATGGGCCTCGAACGCCTGTATGAGACCGACAAGATCAGGGAAATATGGGCACCGGACGTCATCCAGCGCGTTCATGGCGCCACCCAATACAATCAAACCATCGTAATTTTCTGGCGTCTGAGGAATAGCGTCGCCGTCCTCACCCCAAAGGATATGGGTGTCGACTTTCTCAGCGATCAAGGTTTCACCAAGAACACCGAGAGACGGTGTGTCATGGTGTTCGATAATCAGAACACGCAATGAATTCTCCTATGCATTCTAGATACGCAGTTGGCATCATGGCCCACGAATCGGATATTTTCCGTATCCAAATCCAGACATATAAGATGAGTATTATTGCCGGTTGGACGGCAGTAGCTATTTGATTAAGCTTGTTAAAACAGAAACACAACAACGAAGGGACAAAGGGCCATGGGTGATCGCGACGCACCGGGACGGACTGTGCTGAATATCAATGAAGCGCCAATGCAACCCTATGACATGGAAGGTCCAGTACAGGAGGGAATGTTTTACAATCCCCTGACTTATAACCGTGACGGCGACGAGAATGGCTGTTACCTGATCCGCATGGAGGCGGGCACGGAAACTATCGCCCATGTCCATCAGGGAAATGAAGACTACATAATCATTGATGGGGAATTAATCGAAAGCGATGGCACCATCTTGAAAAAAGGCGACTTTGTCCATTATGACAAAGGCACCCGGCACAACTCACGCACAGAAACCGGCTGCCTGCTTCTTGGTTTCGACTGGGGAAAATCCTGATCGGCTACGGAGTAACGACGGCCACGCGCCGCCGGTATTCCGAGGGGCTGATGGAGAACTCGCGTTTGAAAGCCCTGCTGAAGGCCGAGTCCGATTCGTATCCCACCTGTTCGGCAATTCGGGCGAGCTTCATGTCGCCCGTTTCAAGGAAGTGCGCCGCAGTGAACAATCGCCATTTCGCATGGTATTCGATGGGCGAAAGGCCAACCGTTTCCTTGAATTGCTGGGCAAATCCGGAACGGGACATACCGGCAGCACGCGCCAGTTCATCAAGGCTCAAGCTACCGTGGGCATCATTATGAATTCTGGTAAATGCTTTCGCTAACCGGTGGTCCTGTAAACCGGCAAAAAACCCTTGTGAACGTGGTTGAGCTGAAAAATATGCCCGGATCACTTGCACCAGCAACACTTCGGCCAAACGCTCGACCACGGATGACATACCGGGTTCCGCCGCCGCCATCTCCTGCATGAGGATCGACAGCAATGATTGAACGGAATCACTGATGGAAGGATCAAGAGACGGTATATGAATAAATGAAGGTAACTCATCGACCACGGGATGGCGCAGGACGTCATGGTATTCATAGTGGCCACAGATCAATCTGGTCGCGTGGCTGCCCGTGGCGAACATCGGGGCTTCGCCACCAAAGGATTCCATCACCTTTTTACCGGGCACGGGCTCACGCCCTTCGGCATCAGCGAGAAGATGCGGGGCACCATGAGGGAACACGATGACATCCCCTGCCGATAGATGGCATACCTCACCCTCAACCCTGACAATACAGTGCCCTCTGGTCACGACATGAAACTGGGCCATGCCCGTATCACGGATATCCATGGCCCACGGCGCAAAGAAGTCCCGTTGAAAGTAGACACAACTTTTCAGGCGTATGCGTTTAAAGATTTCGCTGAGCGCATCATCCATGCTGACCTCGTGGTTCGTCTTGGTAGTGGTAGCAGTCACCCCTTGTGTATTCCACCCGCCATCCAGAACTTATGGACGATCGGTCAAGCATTCTGGACTAATAGGCATTCATTAGCCAATTCGTTCATTCTAGCGTTCTCTCGTGACTAATTTTAATTAGCCCTGAGGAGTTCTGAAACATGAGAACGGCACGACATCTTTTACGTCAGAGTTTACCCGCTGCTGCTGCCCTGATCGGCATCAGCCTATTAGCTGCATGCAGCTCGACGACAAGCACTTACGACGTCAACAAGGACGTTGCGCTTCCTGCCTCCGGATTAGAGTACGCAAACATCAATCCGGCGATTCAGATGGCAACGGCATATGGTGACAAGGGTGCCGGGGCCCACGGAACTTTTGGCAAATTCCCGGCAAACTTTATTACACCGGTTCACACCCATACAGGCGCGTACCACGGGGTCGTGGTCAAGGGAACGATGACCAATCCGTTCAAGGGCGAGACGTCTCCACCCGAAATGCCGGCGGGTTCCTACTGGTACGTTCCCGCGGGGTCGGAGCATGCCACGGCGTGCATATCTACGACGCCGTGCGAGTTTTATTTCCATGCTGAACAGGCATTCGACTTCCATCCCGTCGAATAAAGCTATCCCTACACTGTCTGGCCTGTGTCGGCTCGCCAAAATTGGCAGCCGAGCCGGGTTAGGCAGGAACCGGGGTATTTTCGAGGTACAGGCCGATCAGGCCCTGTTCACTGGCGTCACAGACACCGCGTTCGGTGATGAGACCACTAATCAGCCGCGCCGGGGTCACATCAAAGGCGTAATTCGCTGCCTCAACCCCCGGTGCCGTTATCGCGATGGTTGCCACTTCCCCGCTATCCGTACGCCCGGTCAGGCGGAGAACCTCGTCCGCATCACGTTTCTCAATAGGGATATCACGGATGCCATCCCGAATTGTCCAATCTATGGTCGGTCCCGGAAGCGACACATAGAACGGCACACCGTTGTCATAAGCGGCAAGTGCCTTCAGGTACGTGCCGATTTTGTTGCACACGTCACCTGCACGGGTTGTACGATCGGTTCCGGTAATGCACAGATCCACCTCGCCATGTTGCATAAGATGGCCGCCCACATTGTCGACGATCAGTGTTGCCGGAACGCCATGTTGTTGAAGTTCCCATGCCGTCAGGCTGGCACCCTGGTTCCGGGGGCGTGTCTCGTCGATCCAGACGTGCACGGGGATACCGGCATCGTGGGCCTTGTAGATGGGTGCCAGGGCCGTGCCCCAGTCCACCGTGGCCAGCCACCCCGCGTTGCAATGGGTAAGAACGTTGATCACTCCGGTCCGGTTCTTCTTTTCCCATTGAGCCTCAATAATGGATTTCCCATGATCGCCAATGGCGGAGCAAGTTTCCACGTCCTCATCACAGATTTCCGCAGCCCGCTTGTAGGCCATCGCCTCTCGCTCGGATGGTTTCAGGGGCAGCAACACAGTGCGCATTTCGTCCAGTGCCCAGCGCAAATTCACAGCTGTCGGGCGAGCCGCAAACAGGGCGTCGCAGGCGGATTGAAGCGCCGCATCGGATGCATCGGCCCGCATGGCCAACGCCACGCCATAAGCGGTCGTCGCGCCGATTAACGGAGCCCCCCGCACCAACATGTCGCTGATGGCAATCACCGTATCGTCAAGGCTTCTGAGTGACGCGGTGATAAATTCGTGGGGCAAGCGGGTTTGGTCGATGATCTCAACCGACCAGCCGTCTTGTGCCAGCCAGATCGTGCGATAGGGGGTTCCGTTGATATTCATGAGCCTAGTGTCTTCTCCATATAAACCCGTCCGAAACCGTGCTCCGTAATCCGATGGGTTTCGACATAACCAATTCGACTATAATAGCTCAGGTTTTCCACCATCGTTACATTGGTATACAGGTAGACTCTCGGCGCCTTTCGACGGCGGGCCTCGAGGACAGCAAACTGGCACAATTTGCGCCCCAGACCGGTACGACGTCGCCCCACCCTCACGGCAACGTTTTCGATGAACTGCCCTGACTCTGTCGGGTACGTCACAATGTAGCCGCCAATTCCATGCTTGTCCTGTACGACATAGGCCTCGTGGCGGGTTACATGGGAGTCAAAATCCGCATCCATTGGAGCCGGACGTCGCCCCATTACAGCGACACAGGGTGCGTACGCTTCCTCGGCGATGGCCGCCATGACAGCAACGTCTTCTGGGTCCGCGGCACGGATGACCAGCTTAGGAACCATTCAGCACCCGGCCGGCAACGGCATCTAGTTTCTTCAGCATTTCGGGGTCACGTGCATCCGGAGCGGTAATTATGGCCGTATCGAGTGCCCGTTCACAGCCCTTCACGCAAAGGGCTTCCCGACCGGAAAGCTTCGATACGACGGATTTAACCAAGGACCTCCCCGTGTCTGCATTACCCAGCAGAACCTTGATAATCGCCTCGACGTTGACGTGGTCGTGATCCGGGTGCCAGCAATCGAAATCCGTTACCATGGCGACTGTCGCGTAACAAAGCTCCGCCTCACGGGCCAGCTTGGCTTCCGGCATATTGGTCATGCCGATCACATGGCATCCCCATTGGCGGTAAAGCTCAGACTCCGCCATCGTTGAAAATTGTGGGCCTTCCATAGCCAAATAAGTACCACCAGAGACCACCGGGATATCCAGTTCCTGCGCGGTATCAAAAAGTACCTCTGCCAGACGACCACAAACGGGATGGCCCAACCCCACATGTGCGACCAGACCGGGTCCAAAGAAACTTTTCTCCCGGGCAATCGTGCGATCAATAAACTGGTCAACCACGACAAAGGTGCCCGGCGGCAGATCTTCGCGCAGAGAGCCACAGGCGCTCACGGAAATCACTTCCCGGCATCCTGCGCGTTTCAGGACGTCTATGTTGGCCCTGTAGTTGACAGCGCTGGGTGGAATTTTGTGGCCCCGGCCATGGCGCGGCAGGAAAACAAGCTGGATTCCGTCGAGTTTGCCGAAAAAAAGCTCGTCCGACGGCTCGCCAAAAGAACTCTCAACCCGTTCCCAACGGGTATCCGAAAGCCCATCGATATCATAAACACCGCTACCGCCTAAAATACCAATCGTTGTCGTCATCGCTGGCCCCCGTCAGATATCGATCCGTGATTACCTAGTTAGTCTACACATTAAACCGGAACAGCATGATGTCACCATCCTGCGTCAGGTATTCACGCCCTTCCTGTCGCATTTTCCCAGCTTCCTTTGCGCCATGTTCGCCGCCCAAAGTGATAAAATCTTCGTACGAGATGGTTTCCGCGCGGATAAAGCCGCGTTCGAAATCGGTATGAATAACCCCCGCTGCCTGCGGTGCCTTGGATCCATTGGCAACCGTCCACGCACGTGTTTCCTTCGGCCCCGCCGTAAAGAATGTAATCAACTCCAGTAACTCATACCCTGCCCGGATCACGCGGGCCAAACCGGTTTCGTGAAGCCCCAGTGTCTCTAGGAACTCAGCCCTCTCCGCTTCATCGGTGAGTTGGGAAATCTCTTCTTCAATCTGGGCTGAGATCACAACGCTGCCCGCACCCTGTTTTTCGGCCATTTCAGCGACACTGGCTGAAAACGCATTCCCTTCGGCGGCATCTTCCTCGCCGACATTGCAAACATAGAGAACCGGTTTTGCGGTCAACAGTTGCAGCATTCGAAATGCCTTGCGTTCATCATCGGTGACCGACACTGTGCGTGCAGCCTTACCTTCGCGCAACGAAGTGAGAGAGCGTTCTACCAGATCCATTTGGATCGTGGCGTCCTTATCACCACCGCGGATCTTCTTTTCCAATGGCGTGACCCGCTTCTCCAGACTATCCAAGTCAGCTAACATCAGCTCGGTTTCAACGGTTTCCGCATCGCGTACGGGATCAATACCGCCATCCACATGAGTGACGTTCGGGTCTTCAAAACACCGCAGCACATGGATGATTGCATCAACCTCGCGGATGTTTGCCAGAAACTGGTTCCCCAGTCCTTCGCCCTTTGACGCACCCCGCACCAGTCCGGCGATGTCCACGAATTCCAGTTGCGTGGGAATGATTTTTGCCGATCCGGCAATCTCTGCAATTCCATCCAAGCGCTGGTCTGGCACGGCAACCCGTCCAACGTTGGGTTCAATGGTACAGAACGGAAAGTTGGCCGCTTCGGCGGCAGCCGTTGCGGTCAATGCGTTGAAAAGTGTGGATTTCCCCACATTTGGCAGGCCGACAATGCCACAGTTAAAACCCATTACTCAGTTGTTCCTTCAGTATCAGCGGCGCTATCCGCTTTTTTTGGTTTTGGAGGGGCCAGATCGAGGGCCAGATCATTCTGAAAACGAGCGTCATTCCCGCTTACCAGCAAGCCCGCACGATTGGCTATACTGTCGAGCAGTTTTTCCACCCAAACATTCTCTTCCTTGGAGAAATCCTTCAACACATGGCCCGTCACGCGGCCCTTGTCACCCGGATGTCCTATGCCGATGCGAACCCGGGCATAATTAGACCCGACGTGCGCATGGATGCTACGCAAGCCGTTGTGTCCGGCGTGTCCGCCACCCCTTTTCACGCGGACCTTACCGGCAGCGAGGTCCAGTTCGTCGTGCAGGACGATCACATCTTCGGGAGCAATCTTGTAGAACGTCATAACGGCCTGAACGGCCCGACCGGACTCGTTCATAAAAGTCATCGGCTTGAGCACAAGAATCTTTTCGTCGTCGATCCGGCCTTCAGAAATTTCGCCATGGAATTTTGCACGATAGGGCGCAAACGAATGGCGGTGGACAATCGCGTCCACCGCCATGAAACCAATATTATGCCGGTTGCGCGCATACTCCGCGCCAGGATTACCAAGGCCCACGACTAACAGCATGGCAGGTGCTCCTGTTGTTTCGAGAACTTAGTCCTCGGAACTTTCTTCTCCAGCATCATCACTGTCACCGGCTTCTCCGTCGGCTGCTTCAGCACCTTCAGCTTCGGCGGCAGCTTCAGCATCTTCATCCTGAACAACGGTCGGGGCAGCGATTGTCGCAATGGTGAAATCACGATCCGTGATCGTTGGCTCGACGCCTTCGGGCAAGTTAACGTTGCTGATGTGCACACCGTCACCAATATCAAGACCAGCCAGATCGATGGACAGCTGTTCCGGAATGTTGTCAGGGGAGCACCGCAGTTCAACCGAATGCCGAACCACATTCAGCACACCACCGCGTCTCAGGCCCGGGCACTCTTCCTCGTTTTCAAAAACAACGACAACTTCGACGTCGAACTTGGTCTTGCGGCTAAAGCGCATAAAGTCCACATGGAGAGGCGCATCTGAAACCGGATGGAATTGTACATCACGGGGCAGTACCCGTTCTGTGGCATCACCGGCGGAAACTTCATAAATCCGGGTGAAGAAAGATCCACTACTCAGTTCTTTCCGAAGCTGGATAGGATCGAGCGAAATCATGACGGGGTCTAGTTTGTTGCCGTAGATTACAGCAGGTACTCGACCTTCCCGACGTGTCGCCCGAGCTGCCCCCTTACCGGCCCGGCTCCGCAGCTCTGCTGCGATAGGTGTAATATCAACCATTTTTTATCTCCTATAACGTGGTTGAGCGCCATCGACCTCCAGGGGTGCCGATGGCAGGAATAAGCCTGTTCCGGCCTTAGCCGAACAGACTCGATACGGATGTTTCGTTACTAATGCGACTGATTGCCTCAGCCATTAGCGGCGCAATCGTCAGCTGTTCAATATTGTTCGTCACGCGTACGGCTTCCGTCGCCTGAATACTGTCTGTAATCACCAGGCGTTTCAACGGCGATGCTGCGACACGGGCGACGGCCCCGCCAGACAGAACACCGTGGGTCACGTAAGAGTGCACTTCTGTCGCACCGGCTTCGGTCAACGCAACGGCCGCATTACAGAGCGTGCCTGCGGAATCAACGATATCATCGACCAACACGCAACGGCGGCCGTTCACGTCACCAATAATATTCATGACTTCTGATACGCCCGCTTGTTCACGACGTTTATCAATAATGGCCAGTTCGGCGTTCAGCCGTTTCGCCAACCCTCGGGCGCGAACCACACCGCCAACGTCCGGGGAAACAATCACCAGATCATCGCCGTTCAGCTTTTCCTCGATGTCCTTGCAAAACACCGGTGCGGCGAAAAGGTTATCAGTAGGGATATCGAAGAACCCCTGAATTTGTCCGGCGTGCAGATCGACCGTCAAAACCCGGTCTGCCCCCGCCTCGGTAATCAGATTTGCGACCAGCTTCGCTGAGATTGGTGTCCGTGGCCCTGATTTCCGATCTTGGCGCGCATAGCCGAAGTAAGGGATAACCGCTGTCACCCGCCGTGCAGAACCACGCCTGAGGGCATCAAGTGCCACCAGCAATTCCATCAGGTTATCATTTGCCGGATAGGAAGTAGACTGCACGACAAAGACGTCTTCGCCGCGTACATTTTCCTGTATTTCGACAAACACCTCCATATCGGAAAAGCGTCGGACGCTGGCCGATGTCAGAGGTAAATTCAGGTACGCCGAAATTGCGTCGGCCAGTGGTCGATTGCTGTTACAAGCAAGAATTTTCATGACGGTAAATCTGTTCCCGATCAAGCCTGCATAAATGCACTGGCTGGTACGTCCCAACTTACGCACAACCAAGGCTAGTTTGGTCGCGTGCCCATCCCGGGCGCGGCGGAATGTAACAGTGTCACCCACCCAAGTAAACCGCCCATCGAGTCAATTTCCGAAAGAAAATAAACACGTAAATTCACCCGAAACCGACCCCTGATAGCCATAAAACAGAAACAGGGTTACGCCTGCCAATACGGTATCAGGGTAGAGGGTCGGCAAACACATGTGGCAGATCAGGTTGGGACAATTTACCTTGCGCTGTCCCTGCATCAAGCCCCGTATCGAACAATTGGGCAACACCCGGTATCGCGGAGTTAGCGATCGCTTGTGCGACCCCTTTCCAACTACCGTCCAGACTACCCTCGGGTATATCGTTTTCCTGTACGGCCGTTCCCACTTCCTCGCCGGTGATCGTCGTAACAAGCCAGACAATCCGCGTATGTTGGCGTCCGGCAAACGGAGCAGAAACCTGAACACTGCCCTGAATGATATAGGATGCCTGTGTCGGGCTGTCGGTTACCATGGCATCCGCGCTGCGAAGTGCGCTGAGCATGGCAGTTCGTAATGCGAGATTGCCCTCACCCGGCGCACCGGCAACATGCCGGACGAGGAATACCGGCCGCACAAAACTGAGCACCGCATTGCCATCGGACAGGGTCGGTTGAGGAGCAACAGCAGCAACGGAAGGAACCGGCTGTTCAGGTTGTGGTGCCGCGACGGTGGGAGAGGGGCTTACCGCAGTATTTCCCGGTGCAACACCGACTTCCTCGGCTTCTAACCCTAATTCCATGAGACCTTCATCAACAAAGGTCTCCTGAGTAGGGGTGATGGGTTCGGCAATGGTCAACTCCGGAGTCGTGGTAACCAGCGCCGCCGATTCCGGCGTCAGCCTGTCGACACTGTCAAACGGGACGTCCAGTGAAGGCTTCACGGCGGCGGAGGTTATGCTGGCTGGGGCGGCGGGACCGGGCGACGAAAAACCCTCGGGAAGGTTACCCTGAGGTGTTGCTTCAGGAACATAATCAGGGGCAAACGTCGGTTCGGCTGCCACAGAAGATTGTGCGTCTCTGGTTTCTATTCCGCTGGAATCGATATGTGAAAGCCCCTCACCGGAGACCACAATTGTCTCCTGTTTCGGTGGGATCAGGGTTACCTCAGACGCCGCGACACGCGCCGTATCCACATTTGGCATACCGTCGGGGTAGACCTCTACCTCAACGACCTCATGGATGGCCGGGACGGCCTGAGCGACAATCACGCCCAAGGTTTCCGGCGACAGACGAGACCAACCGCTACGGGACACGGCTGTTTCCTGCTTATAGCTTCCCAACAAGGTTCCGCCGACACCATAAACCGCCCAATTAATATTGAGCCATATGATATCGCCGCCGTCGCTCGCCTCCTCGATCCAGCCCGTCAGCATGGGGTTCGATTCGTCTGTAAGACTGGCGGAACGGGCAGGGTACCCTGCCTCGCGCATTCCCCATGCCATTTTTTCGCCCAACGCGCCGCCCACCGTTGGACTTAAACCCGCCAGAGGCAGGACCAACAAGTCTTTCGTTGTCGTGGCTTCAGGTGGGGGAAGAACTTCCACAACCATCGGAGCCGTTTCACAGGCAGCCAGAATCAGGGATATCCCGGATGCCGCAACAAGGGTGAAAAGCCTGAACATGATTGGGATGGTACAGAAGAGCAGGCGAGCCGGGCAAGTCGATAAGGGACCTGAGCTATAAAAGTCCCGATTGGACATCAGTTATTTTGGCAACACCGTGTCCAGATCGCGCTCCAGAATAGCGATAATACCCTCGACCCCGCCCCGAGCGGCATAGACCGCTGTATCTCCCCACTTTCCGTGAAGTGAGCCGCGAACAATGTCATTGCGTTGGGAGACACGGCCTATTTCTTCACCGCGGGAATTGCTGACAACCCATACAATAGTGACGTGCTCTTGTGAGGCACTACGGACCGCGACATCAACGACACCCTGTATATAGTGGCTGGCCAGTCCGGGGGTCATTGCGAACGGTAGTTTGATTCGCTTTAAGTCGGCGAAGATCGCTTGCGTGAGAGCCGGGTTCCCGTTGCCGGGCGCACCGGTAACCTCGTCCAGCCACACACCAAAGTCGCGCATGTTCTTTAATTCGGACGTAATGGGCAACGGCGGAGGAGCCGGCGGGGCCGGTAAAGGTTGAACCTTATTTCCGCCAACCGGGGTTGTCGCCGTTTTAACAGCACCATCGGCGTTCATCTGCGCCAAGTTCTCCGTTTCGGCCACTGTCGAAGCGGTGGGCACACCGGGCAACTCAACCTCGGCAGGTGTAATGT
>Ga0316204_10010373_pt1 | contig 12019 bp, 11 predicted proteins | sample 6monrhotite_MG_2_FD_205661 | JGI IMG/M metagenome (GOLD analysis project Ga0316204, IMG submission 205661) | Microbial mat bacterial communities from mineral coupon in-situ incubated in ocean water Damariscotta River, Maine, United States -... | ecosystem: Environmental > Aquatic > Marine >...
TTCTTCTAAATGATGGTTTAAATTAATAGTCATCATTTTACTATCAGGAGTAGATGTTTTATTTTTAGAGTTGATCTCTATGTTATGTGCGATGTCAGTTGAAAGCTCAATGGCTCTTTTTAGGTTTTGAGTCGAATGCTTTAAATCACTATTTTCACTAAATTCGGGGTGTTCCAGCTCTAATAGTTGCAAGTGGCATAAAGCTGCACCAATAAAGTTTTTTAAATTATGATTAATAAACGCGATTTCAGAGATTGTTTTCATTGTATTGCCCGTCTTAAAAAAGAGAGTTTTATGTCTGGCGTTGAGCTCAGGTGTTTATCCATTTTCTGGCGTCTTTACCTGTTTCAAAAATTTTAATATCCCAGGACTTGTCATCCCCTGATATTTCAAAATATGTTTTGTACACTTTTGCCAGCCCTTTTATTTTTTCTGCATTAGCGACTATTGCGACTTTTATGTTTGGGTTTATTTTATATAGTTTGGCATCTCGTTCAGCTACAGTTCGTATGGCATTACAATCTAACGGAAAGGCGACTACATTAATGTAATTTATAATTTGATATTTAAACTCTGAGAACTGTGAAATTTTAGAAACATCACGGTTAAAGTTTATAAAGTCATCAGTAGTGAGTGAATCATGAAAAAAACAATAAACTCCACGTTCTTCGAAAGCTAACTTATATGACATAATGTTTTTCCTTGTTAGATTTATCCGGTTATTGATTGCTTAGTCCGATGTGAGGATTGAGCTGTGTTTTTAGCACTTTCAGTATCCGCATTGGTTAATGCGTTAAAGTCATCAATATCTACATAAGACCAGGCATCCGGAAATTTGATCATCTGTTGAATCAAAATGTTATTTATTTTATGGCCGGGCTTGCGTGCATAAAGATGACCGATGATAGGTACTCCAGCTAATGCAAGATCACCCATAACATCGAGGATTTTATGGCGCACAAACTCATCCTTATAACGAAGACCTTCCTCATTAACAATTCTGTCACCATCAACTAAAACAGCATTTTTTAAAGATCCTCCTTTGGCCAGCCCAAGGTTTTTTAATTTTTGTAAGTCGTTAGTAAAGCCAAATGTACGGGCACGAGCAATATCGTTGCGGAATGCTTCGTTTACTAAGGTAACACTGTGAGTTTGAGAGCCAATTGCGGATGCCTGAAAATCAATTTCAACAGTTATCCGCGGTGTATTAGAGGGCATTAAGATTGAATATTTATCACCGTCACGAACTTCAATCGGGCGATGTATCCATAGTGCTTTTCTGCTCGCAGGCTGGTCTATCGTTCCTACTTTTTCAATGACCGAAACAAAAGGTTCGGCGCTGCCATCCATAATAGGTACTTCAGGACCACTTATTTCAATAGTTGCATTATCAACACCGCAACCCAGTAACGCGGCCATCAGATGTTCAATAGTTCCAACAGAAATATCATCCTCGTTGCTGATAACTGTTGATAGTGTCGTATCCGTAACGTTGTACCAGCGTGCCGGAATAACATTATCCACTTCAGTAATATCAGTACGAATAAAATTAATGCCGCTATTTTCTTTAGCTGGCATGACGACCATTTTAACTTTTTTACCCGTATGTAACCCGATACCAACGTAGGATATAGCTTGTGTTAAAGTTCGTTGCTTAACAGACTCTGTATGTAAGACGCTCATTTTAATCACCTCATCGACTTTCTTTAATGATTTGTCGTTACATAAACAATAGTGTTAAGTGGAGATATTGGTTAATCAATAGGCGCCAAAGGTATGTCATTTAGATAGTCATTTCATGCCAATAACTTATCTATTTAAGAGCTATTAAAATCATGTTGCTGGGTGTATGGCGATAAGAAATGGACTAAGTATTGCTTCTACAAAAGATAGAATGAATCACTTGCAGCAGCGGGCAGTTAATATAACAAGACAGGAATTAATAAACACAATGCATAGGTTATTTAAATAATAAAACAACCTGTTTACTGAGTACTTTTGAGATAGGTGGCACGTTAATTCATCGGGAAATTTAACTGAATATCGCCAAGCGTGATGATCTGCTTTGTAAGGTTACAATAATTCCAGTTATTCGATTTAGCGCCAGTTAACACACACATATTATGGTAATAAAGTAATTGATTTAATGATGTATTACCTAGTTTTTTTTGTGGAAATATAACTTAAAAAATAAAATTGCTATAAATCAACTTAAGTAAAAAGCCGTAGCATTTTATACTTTACTCTGATAGATTAATTGTAATTATTGTGAATTTTTTATTTTATGTTATTCAGGAGAATTTAAATGCTTAAAACTTTTAGATTTGTAACGATTACCTTAATGGGGTTGTTACTTTCTTCACAGGCTTTTGCTGCAAAGAAACCTAATATCCTGGTCATCTGGGGTGATGATATTGGTCAGTCAAATATCAGTCATTACACTCGTGGAATGATGGGATACAAGACACCTAATATCGATCGAATTGCTCAGGAAGGGATGAGCTTCACAGATTATTATGGTGAGCAGTCATGCACAGCGGGCCGTTCATCGTTTATTATGGGACAAAGTGTGTTTCGTACCGGGCTTTCCAAGGTTGGGCTACCGGGTGCTAAAGAAGGCATGAATAAAAAAGATCCAACTATCGCTGGTCTGCTCAAAGCCAAGGGTTATGCAACAGGTCAGTTCGGTAAAAATCATTTGGGTGATCGGGATGAAATGTTGCCAACTAACCATGGTTTCGATGAGTTTCTCGGCAACCTGTACCATCTCAATGCTGAAGAAGAACCCGAGAATGAGGACTATCCCAAGGCCAGTGAATTTCCTAATTTCAAAAAGCGCTTTGGTCCTCGCGGCGTAATTCACAGTTTTGCAAAAGGCAAAATTAAGGATACCGGCCCTCTAACCAAAAAACGTATGGAAACAATCGACGATGAGACTTCAGATGCTGCGCTTGGTTTTATAGATAAACAGACTAAAGCCGGTAAGCCCTGGTTTGTTTGGTGGAGTGGTACTCGTATGCATTTCCGTACTCATGTAAAAAAAGAGCTGCGTGGTATTTCAGGGCAGGATGAATATTCAGACGGCATGGTTGAACACGACATGCATATCGGCAAGTTTCTTAAAAAACTTGATGATCTCAAAATTGCAGATAATACCATTGTCTTTTATTCAACTGACAACGGCCCGCATATGAACACCTGGCCAGATGCAGCAATGACACCATTCCGTGGTGAAAAGAATACTAACTGGGAAGGCGGTTGGCGAGTTCCTGCCATGGTTCGCTGGCCTAACCATATCAAAGCAGGATCTTGGTCTAATGAGATCATGCATCATATGGATTGGTTGCCCACTTTCCTTGCAGCAGCGGGTGATACAAAGATCAAGAAGAAGTTGTTGAAGGGGCATAAGGCAAACGGCCGTAAATATAAAGTTCATCTTGATGGCTATAATTTTTTACCATTCCTTACTGGTAAGGAGAAGAAAGGGCCACGCAAAGAGATATTCTATTTCTCCGATGATGGTGACCTGACTGCACTGCGCTATCAGGACTGGAAACTAATCTTTATGGAGCAACGTGCTGAATCAACTTTACAGGCATGGATAGAGCCCTTTGTGCCACTACGTTTACCCTATATTGTAAATTTACGACGTGATCCATATGAGCGTGCACTAATTACATCAAACACTTACTATGACTGGTTGATTGATCGGGCTTACTTATTGGTACCTGCTCAAGCCTATGTCGGCCAGTTCCTGGCAACCTTCAAGGAGTATCCTCCAAGACAAAAAGCGGCGAGTTTCAGTCTTGATCAGGTATTACAGAAATTACAAAAAGGTGGTGGCAGTCATTAAGTGTAAGTGATTTTTAACGGATAAATTTAATATCCATAGTCAATGAATAAAAGGTATCCTTATGGATGCCTTTTTTTCTGTGAGAAGAGCGCCAGTAATTGTTCATCTGTATCTTACATAATTATCAAATACAGAATGATGATTTTAAAATAAATTTTAAACATAACTATGACCACAAGCCGTAAGTTAATACAAAATAAATATTACGTATCCTATTTGATACTGGGAATCCTGGTAATCCTGGCTGGGATTGTCTTATTCATTCCTATGACAAACAGTCATGACCCCAGCGAGTTTGTGGGTTCAAAAGAATGTGCATCCTGCCATGAACAACAATTTAATAACTGGAAAAAATCGGATCATTTTAAATCTATGGCAGAGGCAGATAGTAACTCTGTTTCAGGAAATTTTAATAATGTGAAGGTCACTTTCCACAATATTCAAAGTCATTTCTTTAAGCGCGATGGAAAATACTGGGTAACAACAGCTAACGATAAAGGTGAACAGGAAACATTTCGTATTCGATATACCTTTGGGCATTGGCCTTTACAACAATATTTAATTGAAACTATTGGTGGACATATTCAGGCTTTCAATATTGCATGGGATAGCCGTAGTAAGGAGCAAGGCGGACAAAAGTGGTTCCATTTAAGAGTTGAAGAAAAAATCAATCCACAAAATACTTTTTACTGGACCCGACATTTTCAAAACTGGAATAGTCGTTGTGCTGATTGTCATAGTACAAATTTAACTAAAAATTACGATCCAGTTAAACACACTTATAATACTCAGTGGTCTGAAATTAATGTTGCTTGTGAAGCCTGCCATGGTTCTGGCTCAAAGCATGCTGCATTAGCCAATACTAATAAAATTTCAAAAACAAATACTGGATTTTCTTATCAGGCATCTTTACCTCTCAGTTGGAAATTTAAGCCGGGTGAAAAAATTGCTCAGCCACAGGGTAAGAAAAATGCTGATCACGTCAATATGTGTGGCAATTGCCACGCTTTACGAACACAGCTAAAAGAAAAGGCTTTAGGTGAAAACTTTCACGACAGCAGCCGTTTACGATTGATCAATCAGGCGTCTTATTTTGCTGATGGACAAATCAGGGAAGAAGTCTTTGTTTTAGGATCATTTTTACAAAGCAAAATGCATGCAAAGGGGGTTACCTGTAACAACTGTCATAATCCACACAGTGGAAAAGTTATAATACAAGGTAACGGTTTATGTAGTCAGTGCCATAAGCCAGCGGTGTATGACACATCAGATCATCATCATCATTCAGAGAGTTCAACGGGTGCGGCTTGTGTAAATTGTCATATGCCAAATCGTACTTATATGCAGGTAGATGAGCGCCGCGACCACAGTTTCACTATACCAAGGCCAGAACTGTCACTCGAATTAGGCATACCCAATGCCTGTACATCATGTCATAAAAATGAAAAGAAAAAAGATAATGAGTGGGCCAGTAAAACATTATTGGAATGGGGAATAGAAGCTGACAAGAATCACTGGTCAAAATTAAATTTTCGTACTCAACTTTCTGATATTTTAGTCACACGACCTTTGACTCAGGCGGTGATGGAACCGGTCTTACCCGATATGGTAAGAGCCAGTTTGTTACAAAATCTTTCTTCTATGCCATCACGGGTAAGTACAGAGACAGCGCAACAGCTTTTAAAAAATGAGAACCCTCTGCTAAGGCGTGCTGCAGTGAGTGTATTACAAGGTCTGCCTGCAGAAGTGCGCTGGAAGTTATTATCGCCCTATATCAAGGACTCAAGTCTTTCGGTACGTTATCAGGTTGCAGTAACCTTATCGGATGTACTTAATCAATTAGCAGACGATCAACAACATGATTTAATCAGCCTGATTGATGAATATCGGGCTTCTCTTGCCGTTTCAGCAGATTCTCCGGCTACCCAATTATCTATTGCTACCCTGGAAATACGATTGGGCAATGTGAATAAAGCTAAACAGGCATATCTTGATGCACTCCGTATTGAGCCAAACTATGTGCCTGCATTAATTAATCTGGCAGATTTTTATCGTGCTACAGGAGAGGAAGATAAATCTGAACCGCTGTTTAAAAAGGCATTACAACTTGCACCTGAGAATGGTGCGGCACATCACAGCTACGGTTTATATCTTGTACGTAAAAAAGATTATGATGGTGCGTTGCCTTATTTAAAAGCTGCGGTAGAACAAAGTGATGCGCTGCCTCGCTATGCTTATGTATACGCTGTTGCGCTTGATAGTACAGGCAAAGCTGATGATGCGGTTAAAATACTGAAAAAAGCGAATGAGCGTTGGCCAAATCAGTATAATTTATTAATGACGCTAATTATTTATTTAGAGAAAACAGGCGATACAAATTCTGTATATAAATACCTCTCAAGATTAACCGCTATTGCACCTAATGCAGCAGATGTTAAAAAATTACTTAATAAGTATAACAATTGAAATTGTTTTTAATTAAATCATACTAAACAATAGTACGGTAGGAGTTAATATGAAATATAGTTCGATATTAAAAGCTTTTAGTCTTCTTTTTATTTCACTTTTAGCAACCAGTTGCTTCTCAGAGAAAACGCATAAACAACCAAAACTGGTCTTGCAAATTACAGTTGATGCACTGCGAGGCGATCTACCCAATCGATTTAACAAGGTACTGGGTGAGGGTGGTTTTCGTTATTTAATGAATCAGGGACTCCATTACAGCAATGCTCATTACCAGCATGCAAACACAGAGACTATTGTCGGACATGCTTCTTTAGCTACAGGTACAATACCAGCTGCACATGGAATGGTAGGGAATGTCTGGTTTGATCGTGAACAGGGACGACTTGTTTATAATATTGAAGATCCAGAGTATCATTTGCTGAGTGCTAATTCTGATGTAGATCAGAAAACTGAAATCGATCACACTCAAAAAACAGCAAAGTCGGATGGTCGTTCGCCCAACAATATACTAACTTCAACACTAAGCGATGAGATGGCGATGCATTTTGCCGGACGTTCAAAAATCTTTGCCGTTTCTATTAAGGATCGGGGGGCGGTATCGATGGCTGGACATGCTGGCAAAGCCTTTTGGTTTTCAAAAGCAAATGGCGAATTTGTTACCAGTAATTATTATTATAAAAAATATCCCAACTGGGTGACGCAATGGAATGCAGACAAACCTGCATCAGTTTACGCCGGTAAATCCTGGACGTTGTTACACTCAGCTGAGAAATATATGTTTGCTGATGCTGATAATCGTGAGTATGAAACCGACATTGCAGGTTTCGGTCGAACCTTCCCACATGAATATGGAAAAGTGGATGATAAATATTACACAACTAAATTAACACTCAGTCCCGCTGGTGATGACTTAACGTTAAATTTTGCCAAGACATTAATTGACAGTGAAAATTTAGGGCTGGATGATGTGCCCGATTATCTTGCCATCAGTTTTTCATCAACTGATTACGTCGGACATGTATTTGGGGCATCCAGTCTGGAAAGTGAAGACAATATAGCTCGTCTCGATCGTACACTCGCTGATTTATTTTCATTTATCGATAACAAAATTGGTTTGGATAATACTTTGATTGTACTCTCAGCAGATCATGGTCAACCAGAAGCGCCGGGGTATTTGCATGAACTAGGTATAAACAAGGCGCATTACTTTGATGTAGACGCTCTGGATAAAACACCGGCCATCACAGCTCTGAAGAAAAAGTTCGGTATCGCTAAAGGGCTTATTGAAGCCTACTTCCATCCATATATTTATCTTAATCAAAAGCTGATTCATGAAAAGAAATTGAACCAGGCAGCAATTGAAAAAGCGGTTGCTGAAGAACTAATGAAGTTTAAAGGCGTAGCTTACGCCGTATCCAGTACTGCGCTACGCACAGCCAGTTTGCCTGATACTGTAATGATTCGCTCTATCTTAAGCAATTTTCACGCGAAACGATCGGGTGATATCTATCTTGTCTATGAGCCTGATGTTTTTATTAACGACTTCGATGGCTTAACGGTAACTTCAAGCCACGGATCACCCTGGCGATATGATACATTTGTACCCGTGATGTTTGCGGGAGCAGGTTTATCCGCGGCAAAGAACACTCGTTTCATTACACCTTATGATATAGCGCCAACAATTGCAGCTTATCTCGGTGTGAAAACACCATCAGGTGCTATTGGAAACCCACTGAGGGAAGTATTAAATAAATAAGCGAACTTATAACGCTACTAAGCAAGGAAAGAAATTATGAAAACAATATCTGAACAACTAATTATGCTGAGGAGTGAATGATTGAAAATTAACATTCACCCTGATAAGGCGGGATCCTTATCAAGGTAAAATGATCAACTGGTTTATTTTTTACCCATCTTCCAAAAACCTGTTTCTTTTAGTGCTTTTGTGCAATTTTTGTCTAATTTGCTTTCATGCTTCTTCAGGCAGCTAACAATACGGCCTTCACCTGGTTCGACATCGAGACAGTGCTTATCGGCATCCGCTTCACAGGATTTAATAGAATAATCGATTGCCATCATGCCATTTTTTAAAGCCATGGCCGCTTCAGCAATACCAAGTTTACATTCTGTTGATATTTTGTCTTCATAAGCCATTAAACACATAAAAGCTTTTTGGCTATTAAGTGGGAGGCCTGAACAGAATTTTTTGGCGTCTGCGTTACAAGTTTTAACTTCAACATTTACCGTGAGTACGCCGCCGGCTAACTTGTCAGCCAGTTTTTTACCTTCTGCCATAACCGGGCTGGAGATAAATACTGTAGCCAGAATAAGTGTTGATACTGATTTTAAAATATTCATTCAAAGTTTCTCTTATTTGTAATTATATAAATGAGGGTGGAAAATATTCATCAGTACTATACCTTAATTAATTGCAAACTTCATTTATATATGCACGACATACTTTTATTTTTCTTGCTCTTTCATTTTAACAATGATTGGAAATCCAAGCCGCTTTTATGTTTCTTAATGGGACAGCAGTGAAGTCATATATAGGTAATGAAACAACCTGTTTACGGAGTACTTCCGAGATAGCTGGCAGGCTGATTCATCGGGAAAATTAAATGAATGTCGCCAAGAGTTATGATCTGGTTTGTAAGCGGTCAATAATTCCTGTGAATGGATAGTGAAAAGCATAAGGTTTTTTATCTATTTTTATAATTTTATTTGAAAATACACCCGTCCATTATCTATATCTCGCACACCTAAAATCACATCGCCTTTTATATACAGTGTTGATATGTAGCTGCGTATACCATCGGTAGTGATAACCGTGTCACCGTTAATTGTAAAAGTATTGAATCCCGTCAGTAGGACGGCTCTTCCCTGGTAGTCTGCATCGGTCAGGGTTTGCGCTTTATCCCCTTTTATTTTTTTTAACTCGCTCTTACCACTAGGTGAGAATATGGCTTCATATTCGGAGCCAGCCTGTAGATCCATAATAATTAAGGCAGACCCTATAAATTTTTCACGAATGGCAGCGCCCGACATTTTGTTATAACCACTAGATAGCAGTTTACTTGCCGTTAAGTGGGTTTTGTTTTCTAAAGCCATCACCGGTATTGTTATTACAATAAGCATTAAAGCGAATAGAGTATTTTTCATATTTATTTACCGGTTAATTTCCTTCGCATATAAAAACTATGTGTTTTATGGTGCTATTTGTGTTGTTCAGTGTTTGCCTATTCTCGTGCATTCAGTTTTAAGTTTAACTTATTTATTACTTTAGTAATGAGGTTTAATTAACAGGAGAGTGTCATTCGTTATAATAAAACTTACATTAATGACGGCTAACAGATAGAGATTAATTTCATTTGAGCTACTTTTAATGCTATTTTAACTTAAGTCGCAAAGAATAAATTATAAAATGTAAGGAAATAAGTCTAAGTACTCATTTAAGCAGCGATAAATTTAAGTATGCTTATCTATCTGGGTTCATAAATAAGGAGCAGCATATGTTTCAAAATCCATCTTTGATTACTCGCATTGCGATTGGTAAAGGTATCGGTTTTATTGTTGGCGTAAGCGCATTTTTCTTTTTGCCATACTTTATGCCAGATGCGAGCCTGACGCTTCAGTGGGGCGTGTTTCTTTGGTATATCACCTTCGGTGCTATCATCGGTGTCTTCGGTGTCATGACTCGAATTCCTTATTTGAACTTGCCGATGCCATGGTGGTTTAGGGGGCCGTATATCGGTGCGTGGCTTAATTTTATCCTCAGCCTGATTGCTTATGATGTACTGGCTGAGATGCTGGTTGCGATGTTTGGTGAAGGAGGCTTATTTATTTCCCCATTTTGGTTAGCATTAGAAGGAGTCATCGTTGCCTTTGTTATTGATTTTTTTGCGACCAAATACGGCGGTGAAGGTCACGCACTTGTTAATGAGATGACTTGAACTGAACAGTTTTTCTAAATGCGGATAAAGTGGATGAGTTTCAGATCGCGTTACCTTACATTAATATTATTTAGTCTGTAGCTAATCAGGATGTTCAGGTTTATCAATTACCAATATCTTTTGAGATTGATAATATAAAAGACCATGAACGTAATTTAACAATTAAGGTGTGATGAAGATGTTATTTTTTTTCAAGCTTAGTGCAGTTTTGTTATTGATGATTGTTATGAGTAGTTGTGCAAATCTAAAACCTGATGATATTGTATACGATCAAAACAGCTGGCAAACCATAATTACTGATTCCTGCCTGTCTTTTTATGATGGTTGTAATAATTGTCGACGGAGCAAGCCGGGTGCTGCGGTTGCGGCCTGCACACGAAAAGCCTGTGATAAATATGAAAAGCCAGTATGCATTGATGGAACCAGGTAGAGCAAAAAAATTGCAATAAATTTACTATTAATGAATTTCAATATTTCGGGTTTTAAAAGATGGATACAAAACCTGGATACTTTCTTAGCTCTCTTCTATGCCGTGTTCTTTCTGGCTACGATATATTATTAGCAATTTTTGTCGGGATGAAACTGGGTGGCCTTGCACCAAAATCCGGTTATGCGAAGACAAGAAGGCAAATATCATCAGTTGTTGGCGCTCTATATAGACCTGATTATGTTAATTTCCATCACCTGATTTTATATTCATTTTGTGCATTTACCTGGTATAAAATACATGCTATTGAAAACAATTAAAAAATCAATTTTCGATGTAATTAGCTGGGGTTGAATAGAATAATAATTGAAGGATCATATGGTGAAATTTAAAAAGACATACTTGCAAACGATCTTTGCTGTCCTTTTGATCTTTGGGCTGGCACCTTCGGCTGTTCAGGCACATAAAAGGGCGGAGACATGGGAGTTTTATATACCGATTAATTATGCAGAAGATGCCCGTTTTTCTGGCCAGCAAGGGTCCAGCATCGAGATTAATGAGGATGTAGGCTTTGGTTTTGGTTTTGGGTACAACTTTACCGACCGCTTCCAACTGGGCGGCCTGTTTAACTGGAACTCCCGCAGTTATGATGCGACAGTAATTGAGGATAACGGTACGCCGCACCAGTACGGAAATTACCTGGAGACCTCAACTATCTCAATGAATGGGCTTTATTACCTTCTGGATGGTGATATTACCCCCTTCGTGTCCGGCTCGCTCGGCTACACCTTTATAGACACTAATATCCAGAATGGACCCGCTTCGGGTCTTTGCTGGTGGGATCCATGGTGGGGATACGTCTGCACCGAGTATGTGCCAACCAGAACAGAAAGCGATCTGAGTTATGGCGCCGGGCTGGGTGTCCGGTTTGATATAAACAGAAATTTCAGTATGCAATTCAGCTACAACAAATCCTGGGTTGAAATCGATAACGCCACCGGAACACCTTATTTTGATTCCTGGCGGTTAGATTTTGTCTTCCGTTAATATGAAAATTTTATACAAAATCCAATGTACCTTGATTTTATGAGTCTTTACATTGCCAATAGACGCTATTTTTGATGATTTTACGTTCCAGGAATCAACCGAACAAAGTAGTTATCAAAAATGAAGTGTGGATTAATTTTGGCTTGAAGTCATTAGCTAAAAAAGTGTTATTGGTATACCCAGTTTAGGGACAGGTTATCGATTTGCTGATAACCTGTCTGTATTTAGAATTTTATTGAGTGCGCCTAATTAAGTACAAAGGTCTAATGAATC
>Ga0316204_10010374_pt1 | contig 12018 bp, 13 predicted proteins | sample 6monrhotite_MG_2_FD_205661 | JGI IMG/M metagenome (GOLD analysis project Ga0316204, IMG submission 205661) | Microbial mat bacterial communities from mineral coupon in-situ incubated in ocean water Damariscotta River, Maine, United States -... | ecosystem: Environmental > Aquatic > Marine >...
ATCGGTACAGAATATTTAAATCACTAATTAGATCGTTCGATGTATGAACAGACCTATCAGCTAATACAATCCCAAATATTCCGCACACTTAAAAAAACTCCGCTATCCATATGATAATAAACAGATTTATTCTCATACTGTTTACTATTAAAGGTATGTAATTATGCGATTATACTTAATTAATAGACGTTAGGTATTAATGGAATGCCATTTTGAAGCCAGATCAAGTTCGATTATAATCGATGAAAATTCGGCACTGTTCCCGAGAATATATATATATTAAGCTGCAGTTCAATATAAAACAATCCGTCTAAAACAATGGGGCTAAAACAATGAGACTGTCCTAGACGGTTGGGACACAAACGTTTTATTCCATTTTTCATCCTGAAAAAAACTTTGCACATATTTCGTTTAATGGCATCCGGCAACATGGCCTTGTCTAGAGCCATATCGGCCTCATGCCGTTTAAAAGCACATTATCAACACATCGGCTTTGCTTTTCGCATAGGCCAAGTGATGAACGTGACCGGGGTGCACCACGTCAAAAACGCCATGACACATGATAGCTTTTTTATCTCGTGGAAATACTCCAACAGCCGCTTGGAGTTCTTCGACTGTCACAATCTTATGACGGTATTTTTCAAAAAATTCAGCCGTCATTTTGATGACTCCGAGCCCATGTATTTAAACCAAGTTTTTGTTGCTTCGGCGATGCTATCGGGTTCCCACAAGGGGGCATCTTTCCAGTTGTCAATTTCTTCGACCATCATGGCCACGCCGTCTTGAAAGGGTACGGTTGGTTTCCAATCCAATTCGGTGGTGATTTTTGTTATGTTGGCCCAAGTGCAGTCTGGTTCTCCCGGGCGTTTGGGCACATACACAACTTCACCACCCAACAATTCCACCAGACGATTAACCGACTGAGGCTTATCAGCCCCAAGGTTATAAACTTGTCCAACCTTGTCCGTAATCGCGGCGGCATAAAAAGCCTTTGCAACATCGGTCACATAGATGAAGTCCCGAGACTGTGTGCCATCGCCAACAACCGTATAGGGCTTGCCCGCCAATTTTTGTTTGAAAAACACGCCAAACACCGCGCCATAAGCCCCCGTGGTTCGCACACGCGTGCCATAAGCATTAAAAATACGGACCACATTTACAGGCAAATCATAAACATTATGCCAATGAAAAACCGCTTGTTCACCTTGGTATTTCGACAAAGCATATGGATACAAAGGATTGATCGGGTGATTTTCATCCGTTGGGGTGTCTGCCAATCCATAACAAGAAGAAGACGCCGCGTAGACGAATTTTTTCACACCGCCATGACGGGCCGCTTCAAGAACACGCGCCGTGCCTTGAACATTCACGTCCATATATTCTAGTGGTTGTTCAATGGAAGGGACAATGTCACCAATACCCGCATAATGGAAAACAAAGTCAGCGCCTATAAAAAACGGGCTGTCACTTTCCAAGTCGCGAATATCAATTTTTTCGACATGAAGATCAGAATTGTCTTTGTGATGATCTAGATTGCGCGTATGTCCGCCGGCAAAGCTGTCGATCACACAAACGGCAAAACCTTCTTTTAATAAAAGGTCGGTCATGTGGCTGCCAATAAACCCGGCCCCACCCGTTACGACTGCGGTGGGTTTATTGTCAGGATTCCAATTGCTCATAAGGGTGCCTTTAGATGAAGTTGACGTGTTTTGGTGGGTTATCCATCATTTGATACAGATAACGGTTCACCGCATCCATACGGCAATTGCGCCGACATTCTGAAATGTCTAACTCGTGCCTTACAAATTCAAAATTCTTTTTGCGTTCTTCGCCTTCCCAAATTTCCTGGAAAGACTGTTCGGCTATGTTGCCATATTGAAAGCGTTCGTCTTCCAAAAAGGCCCCGCATCCATGGACGATACCCGCTGCCGTAATATGCCCCCACATAAAGGGTACGGAATAGCATTTTGAATAGCGATCTGCATCGGTATAGCGGTGGATTGTATTGGCCCGAAACACAAGGCTGAAGTCTTTGGTGCTCAAATCTTTCAGCTCATCTTCTAATTCTAAGAATTGGGTATAATCCAAATCTTTATAAGCCGTTGTATCGCTGGAATAGTTGTGGGAATACGGTTTGACCACCAAATAATCAAGGCCAATTTGATCGCGGCAAATTTCGGCCAACGTGCGAATTTCATGTTGGTTTTCCGGCAACAGCAAAATTTGCGCGCCGATGGTTGTATCATATCCACATGCATTGCGTTTTTCGACCATGGTGGTCAAATTTTTGATTGCCAATTCAAAGTGATGTTCCTTACAGCGATGGATTTTGCCGTATGTTTCTGCGGTGCCCGCGTTGACCGATGCCTTAATCCAAGACACATGTTCCAAAGCTTCATCTGGAAAATTTTTAGGCATAGCCGTGGCGTTTGTTGTAAAGGACACATCAATGCCAGCAGCCTTGGTATCTTTCACGATGTCGACAATTCTTTTATGCAACATCGGCTCACCTTCGCCGGCGAACATGATGCTTTTAACACCCAATTCGCCCATTTCAGCCAGCCGTTTTGATAACATCTCATATTCAAGTTCGATGGTTTTATAGCCAATGTAATCATAGGCACAAAAAACGCAGCGATGATTGCAAGCACCGACCGGCCCGACTTCCATATAAATCGGGTATATTTTTTTAGCTTTTTCCCAATCGTCTTTGGCCTCCATAAGAGCGGCTGTGCGCTCTGGGTGATAGGTCATTTTGTGGCCGTCGATTTGATATTGGTCCGTCATATTAGTTCACCGTAATTTTCCGTACTCATTTAAGATTTAGTTCTGATTGTGTATCCAGCTGCACTGGCGTCGTTGTAAAACATCTGCACGGTTTCCAGGCTGAATTGATCTAAATTTTTTCCAACCGCCGCCAGCTTTGCCAGAAGGCCGTGTGTCACCGTAATGATGCCACAGCCCGATTGTTCTGCATGATATATATTCAAAAGCTCGCGCGGGCTCGCCCAAAGCAAGTCAGCCTTTGGCTTGTTTTTTAAAATCTTTGCTGCTTCTGTCATCAACGGCAAGGGATCTACACCTGTATCGGCGACCCGTCCTGCGAACACAGACACTATGGCAGGTACATCAGCATTCAAAACTTTTTCTACATTCCTGACGTGATCAACGGTCATCATGGCCGTGACATTGACCTGAACGCCAGCGCCTGCCAATTGCTCGACGACACCCGTCATAAGCTCACCTTTGGTATTGGTGTACGGAATTTTGACGTTGACGTTATCTCCCCACGTCGCAATCGCACGGGCTTGAGCGAGCATGCCTTCGGCATCATCTGCAAAAACTTCAAAGCTTACGGGACGGTCTGTAACGACCTCTAAAACTTGTCTTGCGAATGTCTCATAGTCATCGACACCGGCTTGACGCATTAATGTTGGGTTTGTCGTAAACCCTTTAATCAATGGGTTCTCAGCCAGTCCTTTGATTTCGTTTAAATTTGCACCATCGGCAAATATTTTAACGTTAAGCAATTCAGGTTTCATGTTTCAAGCCTACTCTTTTCGTCTTTTATCTAGGGGAGGAATTTAAAATTTGACTTACTGCGTCAACAATTGAATACGCCGTAAAGTCAGCTTTCGTTGATTTTTTTGTTTCTTTATAACCACGATCTATAAAAATAGTTTTGCAGCCAGCCGCTTTACCCGCCTTAACATCACCGCCACGATCACCCACCATAAAGCTTGTTCGTAAATCTATATTTAACGCGGTGGCGGCATCAATTAACATGCCCGGTTTTGGTTTGCGGCATTCGCAATTATCTGTTTGTTTGTGAAAGCAAACCCGGATGTCATCTAAAGGCAATTTCGCCATCATTCGATCGTTCATTTCTTCAACAACACTTTGTTCGACAAAGCCATTTCCGACATCAGGTTGATTGGTTACAACGACTAACAAAAATCCAGCGTCTTTTAGCAAACGGATGGAACCTTCAACATCATCAAACAGCTTAAAATCTTCAACGCGGGTTGGGGCATAGGGCTTTCCGTCGCGTATTTCCGTGTGGTTCAACACCCCGTCTCGATCTAAAAACACAGCTTTATTTAAAGACATTTTTTAAGTTCTCTACAGGCATTTTACAAAATTTAAGCGCGCTACCGCAGTCTGGGTGAAATCCACACCAGACACATTTCAATTTTGAGCCACCGCCTAAGGTTTCGCTTTAGGATGCGATGGCTATTTTCTCAACGGGTACGGTAATCCGTACCTCACGGCCCATAATATCAAGCAACAAGACCACCCGTTTATCGTCAGAAACTTCTTCCAACAAAGCGGTGCGATCGGAAAAAGCGGAATCGTGGACACGGACAACATCCCCTTTTTGCAAACCTTTTGGCGCTAAGCTAACGATACCGGTGTCATCTTCGCTGTTTCGAATGTCGTTTACGATTGTATCGGCCAGTGGCATTGGCTGATCGCCAAATTGCAACAAAGACAACACGCCGATGGTTCCATTGATGGCTCGCCAACATTGATTTTTCATGTCTAAATGAACAAACAAATAACCCGGAAATAATGGCCTAAGGACATTTGTGATCTTACGCGCATGGCGGATCTGTTTTCGGTAACGGGGCAGATAGACATCAAAATCTTGATTTTTTAAATGCCACACCGCTCGTTCTTCGGCACCGGGTTTTGCGCGGACAACAAACCACGATTTCATGGCTTAATCCTCCCATTCGAAGATTGAGAAATGTGCAATAGAGGTACCGCATAAACATTTTTTTCACCAAAATGCGCGACCAAAGTTTCATAAGCATCTTGAGGCGTTTCAGCGTTAGTAATCACCACAGCGTCATAATCCGAAGGGTTCGTATCTTTTAGGCTACTGATCACCGGCAATTTTGCAAAAGTGATCTGATTACTTCCCGGATAGATGATCGCCTGAAGCTCGACATCACATTCTTGAGCCGATAAAATAGCGATTTCGGCAAGTTCGCTTACGCCAAACAGAGCGACTCGCTTGCTGTTTTGGGAACTTATATCTTCAAATAGGGTTACATATTCCTCACGCGCTTGGCGGAAAAACGTCAGCGAAGAAGACAAATAATCGGCGACCAAGCGGGTCTTTTCAGAAAAGCCTTTTGGCGTGACGTAATAGGCAAACCTTTTGGCTGGGACTTGCTGAACTTTGATCAACCCCTTGTGAACAGCGCGTTTCAGCAAGCTATTGGTCAGTCCGAGAGCAACCCCAATGCGCGCAGAAAGACCACGTTGGGTCAAGCGATCTTCGCTTTCAAGGGTAGATAATAATGATAAAGTTGCCCGGTCTGACAGCTTTAATCCATCATTTGCATCGTTTTGGTTGTTCATAATTCCCACGAGAATCAGTTGTGTTCACGGCCTGAACTAAGCTGATATAATCCAATTTTCATGAACGTGTCAATGATTGTTCCCTATATGAGCAAGCTTTCATGTGACCTCCCCCTCCCAAAATGGTGTCCATAACGATCGAGAGTTTTTGGTGTATTGAACTTGCCTCCATTTTTGCCCACCGAGAATGAAAAATTCCGTGGCAATGCTTCCAATAACAAACGGTACATATGAGTAGAATTTCCTCGTAATTTAACTTGAGTATATTCAAATGAAAAAATCATGTTATTTTGCAGCCAGACACGCCGCTCCTTTTCAAACCTTCAAACACCAGATTTGACAATAACTCTCATTTATAACCATAAATACAATATCGACCAAACCTGCTTAACTTGCTATATAACAAAAAAAATAGTTCATAGGATTTCCAAATGGTAGACAATAAAGAACTCGGCGATAAAACGGTTCATGATTTCGGTGTCCAATGGACAAATTACACATCAAATGATGGTTTTTATGGTTCAGAGGAATTATTTAAAGACATTGTTGGGCCGCTTCTTGAGATTGAAGAAATTCAAGGTGCGCAAGTTGCGGAAATTGGTAGCGGGTCTGGTCGCATAGCATTGATGCTAGCGCAGGCTGGTGCAGAAAAAGTAACCGCAATGGAGCCATCTGAAGGTTACAACGTTCTCGTTCAAACTGTCAGCGATAGTGAATGGGCTGATCAAATTGAAACCAAGAAAATTCTAGGCCAAGATTTGGATGATGTTGACACATACGCTTTAATATTTTCTGTCGGTGTCGTCATGCACATTCCCGATCCAGTTCCCGTTTTTCAAGCTGCATACACGGCCCTTAAGCCCGGCGGAAAATTTTTCATATGGCTCTATTCTAAAGAAGGTAATTCAACATATATATCGTTTATCCGCCCCTTACGAGCGATCAGCAGTCGGTTGCCACATGCCTTGCTAGTACCCTTGATTTGGCTTACATATTCTGGTTTGGTCTTGTATAAAATTTTATGCGGGTTTTTACCACTGCCCTTAAAAGATTACATTACCAAAGTGCTCTGGAAACTCAGCCCAGAAAAGCGAAGACTGGTTATTTATGATCAATTGAACCCAACCTTTGTAAAGTATTATACCGAGGATGATGTTAAAAAACTTTTCACAGCAGGTGGATTTAAAGATATAAAGCTTCATCACAGACACAACTATAGTTGGGCTGCAACGGGCACAAAGATAGAGAGTTAATGTCAATATAGACCGATATTAATTTTCTCGCTCACAGCGAACTTTTTTCTTGAGACGCAGAGTTCCTATGGCTGAACGTAGGTGTAATAGAAGTTAGTATAGATTTACGGGTGCATAAATGAGTCATAACGCGAACAAAAACACTTGTATTGTTTGTGGAAAAAATTTATCTGCCTCAGATAAATACCCAGGTCTATTACAATGCGATAGCTGCGATTTTCTAACTGCAGATGTTAATATGTCTGACGATGAATTGGCGAAACTGTATGGGCACGATTATTTTCACGATGGGGAATATGGAAATTATCTCTCGGAAAAAACAGCTCTTCAACTTAATTTCAAACACCGCCTCAACTTAATTTCCTCACTTCCCGCCATTGGAACGCAATCCAAAATATTTGAAATTGGATGCGCGTATGGTTTTTTTCTTGAGCTGTTGAAGGGCCTTTATTCTAAATCAGCCGGAATTGATATTTCTGAAAATGCCGTGAAATATGCAAAAGATGAATTGAATGTTGATGCTCATCATGGGAATTTCCTTGAATTTCATCCAGACTTTAGCCCAGATGTTGTTTGCATGTGGGACGTGATTGAACATTTAAAAAACCCCCGCGAAATTCTTGAACAGGCCAACAAAATTACAGCAGACAATGGATATATTTTAATTACTACTGGCGATGTAAGGTCTCTTAATGCACGAATAAGAGGGCCGAAATGGAGATTGGTGCATCCACCAACCCATCTTCATTACTTTTCAAAAAAATCTATTGAAACAATGTTGAAAGATGTTGGGTATGAAAACATTCAGTTTTCTTATCCTTCTGTTTGGCGTACGTTTGGTACAATTTTCCATGCAACTGTTGGCCAAAAACTTGGGTTAAGAAAAATGATGGCAGATACTTTTATAGAGGACATTCCCATCCCCCTTAATCTGTTTGACATCATGCTGGTTAGCGCGCGAAAATGTAAATAAGACCTGCGGGTATTAAGCGACAAAGGAATGGTTTTGTCAGAAAAAAATAGTAAAAATAGAACCCTAGATGACAAACTCGTATCAATAACGGCACCCGCCTACAATGAAGCAAAGTGCCTTGGCGAACTTTGTGTGCGCATCCAAGAATCTGTTGAAAAAATTACAGATAATTATGAAATTGTTATTGTTGACAATGACAGCGGTGATGGCTCGCTATCCCTTTTGCGCCAACTCGGTGCAGATAACCCTCGTATTAAATATGTCAGACTTTCACGAAACTTTGGACATCAAGGTGGAATTATCGCCGGAATGGAACATTGTGCAGGAGATATCATAATCACAATGGACGCTGATCTTCAGCATCCACCTGAAGTGATCCCAAGCCTTTTGCACGAATGGTGCTTGGGCTATAATGTTGTTGGAACTAAAAAGAAAAAAAGCAATAAAACCAGTGCGTTGAGGCATCTATTCAATCGCACCTGCTATAAAGGTCTTGGCTTTTTAATTGGATTTCCGCTTTCCTCTCATCAATCTGACTTTAGACTTTTAGATAGATCAGCAATGATGGCGCTATTATCCCTTCCTGAAAAAGAAAAATTCTTGCGCGGCCTCGCTCACTGGATTGGTTTTACGCAAACCAGCGTTGAATATGAGGTAAGTCCTAGGTTTTCTGGAAAAACAAAAATCAGCGTCCTTTCTGAACTTTCATTTGCCATTAACGGAATGGTTTCTTTCAGTATTCTCCCTTTGCGATTCCTGTCTATTTTTGGGATTGTGGTTGCTTTTGGAGCATTTATGGGAGCCATCATCACACTCTTTGGCTGGTTATTTGGCATCTATGAAACGCCTCCACCAGGGTGGTTGACCATCGCAATAGGCGTATACTTTATTGGTGGGGTCCAGTTAATTGGCATGGGGTTTTTAGGAGAATACCTAGCCCAGACGTTAAAAGAAACGCGCCGTCGCCCATCATTTATTGCTGTTGAAAGCACAACTCAAAAAACGGACGCTCAGGTGCATAAAGAATTCACGCCCACGCGGTGAAATTTAAAAAAATTATTTGTTTTGTAAATTGTGTTTTGGCCAATCTGGAATATTAAATACGAAGTATATAAACGCGATCAAGATCCCCCCTGACACAGCCATGGAAATTGTCGTTCCAATAGCTGCACCGATCAAGCCATAGGTCGGTATTAAAATTAAATTAGCCATTACATTTAATAAGCTGACCATGAACATGTACAAGCTTTGCAGGGCAGGTTTTCCGCCTTGTAGAACGGCATAGTCAAACGGAATAAAGAGTGAATATACAATCAGGCCGGGAAAAATAATCATCATTATAGCAAGGAGTGTGTCTAAGTTCTCAATATCTAAATATTGACCGATATAGGACAGCCCGCTAGCAATGATTACACAAAGTATGATGGTAAAAAGAAAACTTAGTCCACTAGATTTTTTCACTTGTTTCCAAAGTTCAGTACGGTCTCGATTTCCCAAAATGCGTACCAAACGTGGATTTGTAACATTGCGTATAAGAACAGGAATTTGATATACGCCTTCAACGAAAAAAGATGCAAAACTGTAAATGCCGATTGCTGCATCACCAACAAAAAAAGCCAGCACCAAAATATCAATACGAATGAAGCTCTCTGAAAGAAAGCCATGGGGCATGGACAGGGTGCCGAATGTTATGTGTCGCTTCATCCAAAAGCGAACATCCCAAAAGGAGTTTAATGATTCATGACTTTTTCTCCAGATGGAAAATGTAATGTTAATCTGTGAAACAAAAATAACCAATTCGGTCAAAGTAAAACAGAGCCCTAAATATCCTATGTACAATTCGGTCAATACAACGAAGAACACCAATGAAACTAAAGTGACGGCGCGTAATGATTGCACAATCGCAAACCGCTTAAATTTTTGCCGTCCGTTGAAAAGTCCCAATAAAACTTTATTGATAACAAAAAAGAAGATGCCAGGGGCCATCCATAATAGGCCAAATTGAACCGGTTCACTGTAGAAATATTTAGCAAATGTATTAGCGCCAATCAGGACGACTGCTGAGCCAATTAGTGCGGCAACGATTCCCACAAATAATACAGCGAGGGTGAGGCGCGCACTTTCTATTGTGTCATAAAAATATTCTGCTGAGTGCTTTGATACAGAGTCATGCAATCCGAAAACAAAAAGCTGCCCTGCAATCACAAAAATTGCATAAAGTTGATTGAAGATACCTAAGTATGTAGCACCGCTATAGAAATATAATCCAATCGTTAGAATAGCACCGGAGGCAGCCTGAGTAGCAAAGGCCATCAAATTCCATAACGTATCTGTGTTGTAATCACTTGGGTCTTTGGTGAATGGTGGAACGTTCGTCATGGGTTTAAGTGACTTACTGTTTTTGCCTTATATTCAATATAATTTAGGGATATTGTTAATTCGAGCTAACACTTCATCAAGGTTTATCCCAACAACATAAGCAAAATACTGCAATGCTCCCCATTTTGGTTTGTTATCTTCTGCAATCAGCCTCATTGCTTCGTCACGAGGTATAATTCCTTCTCTGATTTGATTTGATCTAAAATTATCAAACTCTGAAAAACCCGCGACAGTATAAAATATATAATTGGTAAAGGCCGTTTGCCCATCTCCCATGCGCCATTGATTTTCACCGTATTTGGCATCAGCTTCCCATGCAAGCTCATTTTTCAAGACAGATTCAATCTCATTTTCATTCCATGGTAAGTATTCATATAAATACAGAAAATCATCCTTAGCCATAAAACTTACAAGGAAAGAACGTATGCTATCAATAAATGACTCGTTAATATATGCAGGGTTCTTTAGATACTGGGTGATGTAGTAAATGGCCATCTGTGCTTTGACGGAAAACCGATAGTCGTAAGCTCTGGCTGTGTTGGTGACATCATCTTTAACGCCACAGAATTCTGCAAAAAACTGCCTTTGCTCTAACAGGGAACCAGAGCAAAAAATCGTAAGATCTATATTATAGCGTTTCCTTAATTCTCGGCCATAGTGATAGAAATCCTTATCGCCAGCCATAAATAGCGGGACCATTCCCATTTCTGGATTTCGGAGCCAAGCATCAATATTTTTTCTAATATGCCGTCGTTTCTTGGCTATATCTGGAGCACGAATAATGTGTTCAATGCCCAGCATGCCGCATAATTTAGCCTGATTTCGCCGAGACTGGTCTGTTGAAAGCCCCCAATCATATGTATAGGCAAGAGGGTTCATTCCATACTTAGTCTTTAGCAAATGAATTCCATAAGAACTATCTCTTCCGCCACTCAATCCAACCAAGCAATCATAATCGCCATTGTGACGGCGGTACTTGTCTAAAAGTTGTTCGAGAGCTTGCTCGCCATGCTCTTTCTGGTTCACATGCTTGTTGCAAAGCGAACAAATGCCAGCGTCATCAAAAGTAATTCCAGGGTAGCTTTCAGGGAGAACGCACTTCGTGCAGCGCTTTAATTCATCAACAGATTTCTGGACAAAAACAAAGGGAATTTTGGTCAACTTGTCATCTGAAACTCGCATTTTGGAGATAGGTGCAGATAGCTCCCCTTCCACAACCGTCAGAGGCCCTGTTTCAACAGAAACATAAGAATTTATTTCAATATGTTTCTTCTTAATTTTGGCATTTTTAGCGAAAATCCGGGAGTTCACTAATAATTCGTCCAGAAATATGCTCTCCGATGCAAAAGCAAAGACACCGCGATCACTATCAAAAACATAATAAAGTGATCCGGTGTTCGTGGCGAGACATACACCTACTGCGCGGTCTGTCATCAGCGCGACAGATGCTGCACCTTCAATATCCTTAAAAGCCATTTGGACAGAGGAAGTGAGGCATTTTGTTTCTGAAAAATTTTGATCTATGTACTGAATAAGCTTCTGGCTATCGCTGTTGGAAAGCACACTTTCTACTGATGGTTCTGCACCAATTTCCGAAGTCTCCGGTTTTAAATTATTTGATGGAATAGGGAGTATGTTTGCATTGGTCACGATGCCATTATGGATGCCAACAATGTGCCCCGCACAAACGGGCTGATTATTCTCAACAATTGCTAAGGACCCATTCGTTACTAATCTAGAATGGCCAATGACGGCCAAAGGCGTTTTTTTCGAATTTTGAAATGGTGCATGCAAAAGGTTCTTAAATTGGGTCTCTTCAATCATCTGCGTTGGCTTGCATTCACGACGTAAAACACTTATCGTTTGCCCATCGTTAACGGCCAATCCTGTTGCATCTTGTCCGCGAAGCATTGCTGATCGGTACAGAATATTTAAATCACTAATTAGATCGTTCGATGTATGAACAGACCTATCAGCTAATACAATCCCAAATATTCCGCACACTTAAAAAAACTCCGCTATCCATATGATAATAAACAGATT